>Ga0123357_10006113_pt1 | contig 14589 bp, 8 predicted proteins | sample TergutEmb28metaG_FD_89873 | JGI IMG/M metagenome (GOLD analysis project Ga0123357, IMG submission 89873) | Embiratermes neotenicus P4 segment gut microbial communities from Petit-Saut dam, French Guiana - Emb289 P4 | ecosystem: Host-associated > Arthropoda: Insects > Digestive system > Gut ...
AAACCATTTTCGTTCCCCCCCCCCCCCCCTTTTCCCTCCCCCTTTTTCCTCTTATAAAAATCAGCGCAGCGCGCCCCCCCCCCCCCCCCCCGGCCCACCTCTACCTTTACATAACAATTTCAGTCTCCTTACACACTTGTCATATTACAGGCCATGTTTTAAATTCCTCACTTTCTCCTAACTTTATCAAAGTGTGTCCTTCTCCTCCTGCCTCTCCATTCTGTCCTCTTGCTAACTGGACAGCTCTGTGCTTGCAGCAGTCCAGCAGTCACTTTTGGTGTCTAATGTATGTTTTTCTTTTCTTTATTTTGGAATCAAGATTCTTATGTGGAACCAGTGTGGCTTTGTCTGCTTTGGCAAACACACAGTACAGCGATTACAGGGGTCAGTTGTAATTCAGTTACTTCAAAAGTAAGTCTTAACTATAATCTGAATAAACTTTTCTTCAATTTAACTGTGTATTATTATTATTATTACTACTAACAGAATGAAGCACAATCACATCCATGTGCCAAGTGCTGTGTACCTGTGGCCACAGTTACATCACTGTATTCCTCTAAGCAGTTATCTACTGGAATGGAAACAAACAACAACTGCACTGGGCAAACAGTTTGCTCCTTATAGGTGAGTGCTGACAACTGCCATCAGACTGCGCAGTCACCATATTACAACTGTGCTCTTCTGCACATGACAGTGCTGACAACTGCTATAAGACTGCGCAGTCACCATATTACAACTGTGCTCTTCTGCACATGACAGTGCTGACAACTGCCATCAGACTGCGCAGTCACCATATTACAACTGTGCTCTTCTGCACATGACAGTGCTGACAACTGCTATAAGACTGCGCAGTCACCATATTACAACTGTGCTTTTCTGCGCATGAGAGAGATGACAACTGCCATCAGACTACGCAGTCACCATATTACAACTGTGCTCTTCTGCGCATGAGAGAGATGACAACTGCCATCAGACTACGCAGTCACCATATTACAACTGTGCTCTTACATGAGCCACTGCACAGTCCCTAAACTTCATCACACTGATGTCCCTCAGTAACAACAAAGCCAGAACAGTCCTTACATTACCTGAGTCTGCCATGTGTGGAGGTGGAGACAGTCAGCTTAGTGGGTTACATCAACATGATATGAGTTGCCAGAAGAGACAACTGATAGTTGTCAAACAAAATAAAGACAATATAATGAACCGGTACTAGCCCAATGTGAAACATAACACAACTGCTAATATTTAAAGGGCAGAATATCTACATTTTATATCTAACAGTTATAATTCCCTGCATGTTCTAAGTATTTAAAAGTAAGATAAACAACAGCTCTTACCCTGGACTCCTCAGCCAACATGGCATTCATGTCCTGGTCTGAGATGGCTGACATAATCTTGATATCTGAGTAATATCTCTCCACCCATTCTTTGTACACTGGAATGTCCTTGGCATAAAGCAGCTTGGAACTTGGTGAGTCCTTACCTGTTGGTTACAAACCAATGGTTATTAACAATCGTATGTGCTACTGCCCCCAAAAAACTTTTACATGATTATGCTCCAAGAAAAACACACATTACAAAGCAATACCTTACCCAGTCTATGATCTGATGTGGAACAGGAATCCATGAAAGTTTGTGCTACGACGGAAAGGCAGGAATCCACTATATTGGACTTGTGGATATCAAATACAAAATTTGGATTCTTGATTAGGTTAACCCAAAATCGAAGAGGCAGACTGAAAAAAAAAAAAAAATTAATTCACCATATTTCTATATGATTCCATACTAAAAGCACTTCACACACAAATCACCATCACCAATGAGGCAGGACAGCTCAATAGAGGGGACAGGCTGCAGGACAGCTCAATAGAGGGGACAGGCTATCAGCTGGAAACCTGACTAATCTGGGTTAATTTCCAGTCAGGGCTAAGGGACTTCTCTCCTCCTCACAGAGCGCAGATGTGGCCCAGCCAGTCGCCCATGCCACAAGAATGCAGCTGGACACTCACCGCAATCAGAAGCCACAGTTAAAATGCATGGGGCTGAACCCCCACTCCACAGAGGCAGCTTCATCTTCACCATGTTACTCTCATCCATATTATTTTTAACCCAATAAGAAGTCTGAAACTGACTCTTGATCTACAGTATTAGTATTCAAACTGCATATCACAACATTACTAACATCCAACTACAATGGGCAACAGGGATACTTTGCAGCTCTGTTAAGGAATTTGATTTCTTCCACTGTCTCAGCACTAATTCCCAATTTTATTCTGAGGGAAGAATTAAGAAAGAGTATAAATTCATTTAAAAGCATAAATAAAAACCAGCCATCCAAGTGCTAATAGAGTTTGAATTTGTGCTACATTATCCCATGAAAATTACTAATGTGAGGAGTTAACAACACATAGCAAGATTTTCTACAGTTAAAGTGTTTTTGCACATTAATTACATGTCTGAATATTACATTCAGAGTTGGCATTAAGTGAAACTAAGAAGTCTTGCTCCTTACTTAATTAAAACAATTTAAGACGGATACTTTCCTTAAGGAGCCGGTTTCGAGTAACATGTCTAAATACAATCTGTAATTTGTGCATTCAATCCAGACAGCAAGGTGTACAGTGAAATGTTCAAGTGGCTGTAGGTGTCAGTGTCTGAAGTATCACACTGCTGTGAAACTAGTCACAATTAACCGATCAGTGACTATCCAAAAGTGTCCCAAATAATGGGTTGGTTTGTCTTGGTATTAACACCCCTGACAGGAACTAGGGAAGGTGTGTCCTTGTTCTGATTCTACTGACATCACTTGACAACCGGATCTGCAGACCATGCACAACTACTGCATTAATATGAAATGTTAAGTTCTATCCTCACTCATTTATGTGAAGAGTCAATGATATGAAAATGATGCATCAGAAGATCAGCGCTTGTGAGTTTTCTGTCTGTAAGTCCCTGTTCGCACCACAGGAAGACAAGCAGCTCAGCCCCACTCATTCTTAACTGTGGCACTGGATGGAGGTGATGAGTCAACTTCATGCTCTGGCTGCTTTACCCCCCGGGAAAGAGACCCCAATACCCATCAGGTTAGCAGCCTGGGTAAGCCCCAGAGCCAGTCTGCATGTTTTGGAGGAACAAAAATTCTCCTGTTTCTCTCAGGAATTAAACCCCAAATCATCTAGCAGGCAGCCTAGTCACTAGTCCACCTGAGCTACAACCAACTCCTCTAAGGCTTCTAGCCAAAAGCAAATAATGAAACCTTCAAGGTCACATTACATGTTCATCTCATGTCACAGCCTCTCCTGTGATTCACAGTAATGAGAAACAACAATTCTGTAAAGTCAACTGAAGAAACTTTCTGCACACAACAATCTATCATTCTTTCTTATCTATACTTTGACATCCCAAGTGATATGCCTTTATTGGTACTTTGCTTTCCTGTTAAACTGTCACTTCATAAACACAGACAGTTCTCTGCTGTGATTTATGTGGATCTTATACACTTACCTACAGTCTGCCACACTAAAACAACAGTTATCAGTTTCTCTCAGACATTCCTAACTTACCATGCAGTGGGCATCCTTCTAGAAAAGTTACTAGTTAAGATATTCACTGCATTTCACGCAATCTCAAGGCTCACATCAGCCTGCCACATGACCCTCTCCTGAGTCACACCAATCCAGTCCACTCTCTCATATTCTGCACTTTAAGAAAAATTTGAATGTTCTCCCATTTGTGCTGCAGTTCTTCAACCATGTTATGTATTTCAAACTGGTACAGCCTTAATTGTGAGGTACACTGATCTTACCTATTGCTTTTCCAAGTATGAACAACTTCTGGATCAGAGATACCATGCTGGAGGGCTTGGTCATCTAGGAAGTCGAACATGTACTTGATGGCCAGAGGTAATGCGCTTCCTCGATGAGCTGTGCTGAAGATTGTTTCAAACAAATCGTCCACAAACTTTTGGAGGGTACCCTACAACAAAATTACACAGAATGCAAGTAGCAATGAGGAAAGGAACAAAAAGAAATGCCATCACAACACAATGCAACACACTGCAAAAATGTCTTTGTTGCATGCACAATTACAAATGAAGGCTGCAGAAAATGTACACCAATCATGAATATTGTATCATTCTGTAAGGATACTGTAACTGCTAGAATCTTATTTTCTCACAGTGGTCTCAAAATAATGCAGGCATTCTACAGGTAACCACATTACAGTTAAGCCTGCATACTGCCTGGGATGGCTCAGTTTGTATGGGCTGGATGACAAAAGGGATCACTTCTGGTACAGGCAAATCCAAATCAAGTCTGCGGCCAACCCAGGCTCCTGTTCAATGCGTACGTACAGCAGAACTACTGCTTGCTAAATCCTGTTTGAAGTTACTTGGCAATGAAGTCACATAAAGTTCGCGGTACCTTTACTTCTTAATTTTTCCACCACTGTGTAAGATAATAAATATAAATAAATACAACTTATTTATTTAAAAAATTCCAAACTTCTATCCCAATCACAGAAACCCCTCAAATACATTTCCCTCTACTTACCTTGGTTGCCAGTAACCTGGTGAGATAAATCTCGGACACCATCTTATTGCCTCGTTCCCCTTCTTTTTGGGTATCTGTGTCGTGGTGTTTCACAAGGTGCCAGACCTACAGATCACAAGAATTATTACATTGGCACACCATACAGCTCTCTCTCTCTCTCATACGCACATGCGCACACACACACGCGCGCGCGCGCACACACACACACGCACACACACACACCCACCGTGGTACGCTATGACATTGTATTATATATAATAACAAAATAACAGGAATCTCACTTTCTTGTAGTCAACACTTCTCTCTTACTTTACTGCATAAACCAGTTATAACAATATGCTTCAACCTTGTACCTTAGGTCACGGTCAGGTCTATAATCACAACAGACACTGCTACTGCTCCACTCCACTACTGAAGCTGAAGTACCTGCATATCACTATCTATCTATTATCTGTAAAATCACAACTTCCTTAGCTAATTATTAATGAAGTGCAAACACTTTAACATGTCCACTTGTTTTTTTAAATGTATCTTCACCTACAGATACCCCGACACATCAGGTCACAGTACAGTCTGTACTGCTGTATGAAATACAGTGGCAAGTTATTGTGGACTGCAACAGCATGCAGTTTTGTACCATTTTGCACTAACTCACCACACACCCTTCACAAATCCAAAAGACCGAGTGATATACCTGCATAGTACCTAGGTACGCCTGCATAGGACGTCCATCGAATGAACATCAGCTGTGAAAGTCATGAGGTTTTCACAGATGTGTAATTAAGGAATTCAGCCTATTTGGATGTCACACTGCATCGCTGGGCAAGTGGTTCCTGATGTTCAAAAAGTTCAGAATCACCTACCCAGCGATGTAGCAACACAGCTAGACAACAAGAACCCTCACATATTTGCTACTTATGCACATTTACAATATCTACATAATGACCAACTGCTTATTGGTGTTACCAATACATGAAGTTTGCTAATAACCAAAACACATTCGCTACTATCAACAAAATTATTTTTGACCAGACTGTTATCACCTGGGCAAGTTAATGTCATCAACCTCTATCCTGGTCCAAAGCCATGCTACTTTTGCTCTGACATACCATCTGCAAGGGAAATATAGGAACCACCAAGACCCCACAATAACTGCAAGACTCAAAGAAGTGTGGTACATATCAAGACTAGTTTTTGTGATGCATGATACTAGCACACATCACGCTGCTGGTCCACAATCACCACCACCACCTTCATGGTCCCAGTGCTAATGTACAGGGTTTGAACACGTATCACAAACAGGCAATACCATGAAGACAGTCTTTATCCATTATAAAAAAGGAGTGGTATATGTTATTGAAACGGAAATCTGGACAGCCTAATCCAGTCATTTTGTGTGCTTCCTTCACGCAGCACAGGTTTACCCTATCTTCAGTATCTCAGTTAGCATGATCCCACACAAGAAAATCTGCTGAAGTTACTGTACTTTTAATTAGTACTTACAAAATTTCACAACTTTTTCTTTGTTTTCATAGCCACAAACCACTCACAATTATCTAAAATTTAGATCACAATATATGTGAGTGATAAACTGATAAATAATGTACAGGAAGCAATGGGCGCGTGCGCGTGCGTGTGTCAGTCTAACTGTATGTTCATAAACCCAGAAAAGCCACAAAGACATACATACATCTCTCAATACCAAGACACACACAAACACAATGTCAAGACATCTGTGGTTGTCACAGTGGTGTCCCTGAAGATTCCAGCCTTCTTGGACGTGATGCTGTGTCACTGGACAAGTGGTCCCCTACATTTGAAAGGACTATTATCTCTTAAACCAGGAACCACTCGCCCAATATCACAGTGTCACATCCCAGTGGGCTGGAATCTTCACACATGTTAAACGTACGCTGTGAAATGTGTGCTGTGCAAAGGATGCATTCACTGATAGCTCTCACCTTAAGACCTCCATCGTGGTCGTGATTGAGTGGCGATGTGGCACGGCTCAGTGGAGGACTTGCTGAGCTGAACTTGGACAAATTAAGTGTCTCATATTTGTGAGACTTGTCTGTCTTCTCTGGGAGAATTGACAGATTATAGAATGATGATTGCTTTGAGACTAGATTCAGTGCTCCTCCATCTGGCACCTGTAGGAAAAAGCAGCAGTATTAATATAACACAATTTAGGGCCCGACAATGAAGGGCTGCAAGCTATCTTGCTTATTATAACGCATTGTTGCAGCTTTTACAGCTTGGAAGAGTTAAATTTGTTACTCTGCACACCAAGAAGGAATAAAGGGGGAACAAAAGTGTCACCCCACTCACTGTTAATCTTTTTGCAACAGACACAGATGAATGGTCGGCTCATGACCCAGCCACCCTAACCCCAGGACAGACAGAATACACATACCTTCCGGTATTCACCGAATAAAATGTGTGGTGGGCCCCACAGCTGGTATTAACATTTGGGAGAAGAGAAAAATCTCCTGTCCCTACTGGGAATCAAACCCTAGAACATTCAGATGATAGCCTAGCTTTAAAGCTTCCATGTCCATTACACAAATTATATTCATGTCATGTCTCCTGTGAACCAAAGATACGCAGCCCATCTGCACACAGGACCATCTATGTCTGTTGCTGATATCAAGCCAGTATCCAGTATCAGGCAAGCTGCTACCAATTACCACACTGTGAAAGCAATATGGCAGTTTTATAAAGCTCTGTGGGAACACTTCTCCAAAGGGAGTGATTACAGTCCAATAAACAATGCCTACCAGCTAAACCAAATTGTTCTGCCATTTTCTCTGTTTTATTACTCCTTAAATAAAATCCACGCCTTCTGGCCAGTCATCAATTTCAAGTACTACAAGAGTGTAATTACAGTTTCACATTTTTCTTTGGAACATGTTGTCGCTGCCAGTAATCCTGACATCCTGCTACTCAGCACATTCCTCAAAAATTATTCTCTGTTGATGGCATGTTATTTACTGGCCTGCAGCAATGCTCCACAAAACTACTTATCAATGTCACAATAAGAATTTACAGGCTCCCCTATCTGACGCTCTAGTACTCTAGGGGTTATGAATTTCTCTTTGCCCTTTAAGAAGTGTGCTTTTCCTGTTCTGCAAAAATAATGAAGGTTCTTACAAGTGTATCAAAATGTCCACCAATGAACACAAATTTTCAAATGTTGAAGGTTCTATTCTGATAGTGCCTACTGAATCGTCAACAGTCACTTAGCAGAAACGAGGCTGCACTGAGTACACTCAATACACTCACTCTGTAATGATTTAGAGTATTTCTCTTCTTCCACTCTCCCTCTGTCTTCGTTGTGCTGTCTTCATCGTACAGTATCAGCCTTCCTGACGTTCCTGTCCTCCATTCTGGAACAGCCAATACCAACAATAATTACTTCAACAATACCAACACTGCTGCTTGGCTGCAGGGAGGGGTGAAATACCAGACACATCACAGCCAATGATGTCCAGTTAATGTATTTGGGTTGCAATAAACTTTCCACCAACAGCCAGCAATCGTCCATGTGAGGGGAGGGGAGATTAACAGTTGCATTTAGATATCACATCAAAATTGCTGGTTAACAGGCAACAGAAGTGTTTGGACAATACAGTTCATCATATGTAAACACTTCAGTGTTACTGGAGTAAGTATCCTTCACTGAATAACTACACAGGATAAGAAGTTCAAAGGCAATGAAGCAATGGACAGTTGCTATTTTAGTGAGTACATAAGCTTCACTTAACCCTTTGACGCCTAAAGACACCTATAGTGGTCGTACCGGACCGCTAACCTCCAAACGTTGCATTTTATATATTTATTCAACAAATACAGGTACTGGCTATTTTAAACATGGTATATAACGTCCGTTTTTTTTTTCTCTCTTCAAAATGCAGTTTGTTTCATAATTCTAACATATTTGGTTCCTGTTTTATTCACATTTTATATACAGAGTGTGCTAAAATTTAAAAAAAATAATTCTGGTGCCAAAAGGTTAGAGAAACAGTGATCAGCAGAAGCTGGAAACTTTTGCATAAAGCCGGCTCTTCAAAAATGTTCAATTCACAGACTGCGCAGTCAGTGGAACTGTGACTGTCAAAACCTGTCTGAGGTTTTGTCATACAAGAACCTTACCAACTGAAGGACTATTTGTGGAGATCATAGCTACGGACTGGAATTGCCAAAATTTACTATTGAACTCAATAAGGCTTGGAAAGGATGTGAAAGGAAATGGTTCTGGTATAATCTGAGGTATTATCCTGACACTTTACTGGAGGACTTAGGACAACCATGTAATATTCAGTCAGGATATTCACTGGGGCATCTCAGACACAAACAAGAGAAGTGCCTGCCTCATAAACATGACAGCTGGTCTCCTACCTTTCAGGCACAAACATTCTCCTTAGCAACCTATTCTAAGTCCCTGTTCTTCCATTACAGTGTGAGACCCACACAAAGAATTTGGTAAAACTTTTAAGTGTCATTTTATCTGGCAACTGTTAACTGCCACTTCCTGTGCACTTGGTTACTGCATTCATATAGCCCATGGCTAACTACAGACACACACAAACACACACAATGGTGTGGATGCAGAAACGCCAGACATTAAGCTTAAATACATAACTATGAGTTATAAATGGGATGAACTGATCTGCAATATATCATGTTGCTCACCATAACATAAAGACATAAAACAAAACAAAAAACCTTTAAAACAAAACTAAAAATGAGGCTGCAATTGGGAAGGTCAGTAGTTGTGACCAAAATGACACAATAACCAGAAAACATCACAACATCTGAACTTACCAAGGTCCAGGTCATCCTTCCGTGGCCGCTGGCTGTAAGGTGTGGCACGGTATATCGTGTCAAGTGCCTTTTCTTTCACTTGAGAGATGGTGTCACAGTCCAGCACCTTAACTGGAACATTCTCTGTATTTGGATCCACCCCACTCACAAACACAGCCTGTTGTGATATGGACACATACACCGTCTGCAAGATAAATATTCACAGGTCAGCATGCACTTACATGTACACGTCAGCTGAACTGCACAAACAGTTCATACACAACACAAACTGCCAGACACAACATTCTCACAGCGGAGTTGCTCAGGATTCAAGTGTTCCAGGATGTGACAATGATCACTGGGTGGGCAGTTTATGATGTTTGAAAGAAACATACTGCCTTCAAAATGTCAGGAAACACTAACATATTGAGACAGCATCACTACCTAGAAGATCCAAATCCTTGGGAAACAAACTGTTTCCAATTAATGCCCGGAGCTATTATTGCACATGCTACATGAAAATTTTGTCTTAGATATAAGGGTACCTTCCCCTCTTCATATGTTTAACACGAGTACAAGCGTGCATTTGTGTGCGTGCGTGCGCACATGTGCATATGTGTGTGTGTGTGTGTGTGTGTGTGTGTGTGTGTGTGTGTGTGAATTTCACCATAACAGCATTCTATGGATATAAAGAGAAAGGTCATCATGAGAAGATGAGAAGGTGGGTGTGTGTGTGTGTGTGTGTGTGTGTTTTTTACCAGAGGGAGATGCCTACAGATTTTATCTGTACAAGTCATGTCATTACTTTCTGTCAAGTGTGGCTGTCTGGTCAATGTGGCAGCAGGCCAACCAGCACAATAAAATAATAAGATACATACACAAAGACATATGGTCATGATCTGTTGTGCTAATGCATGTAGCATCTTGTGGGGACCGTTACTTGATCTGTAGTCCGTGCAGCCTTCTAGAGGATTTTGACAAAAACGTTGGTGCTACTTGAACATGTACATGCTGTACAGTGTAGCCAATTGTCTTGAACAAAATAGGCACAGACACATTTGCACACCAGTAGACAAGCGCAAGTATTCACAGCAAAACACAACAATCACTAATCCAGTAGCTCCAAGGATGCCCACAAACTGCCATAAAGATGGACAGTACAATGTTCGTCATTAATGGGTGAGTTTCCCAGATGATGTACAAACATGTCACCACTCTACCATGCAATAAATGGACATAAGCCAGCTCAGAGTAGAGATCTGCATGTGTGTGCCATCATGGCTCCTTGTCTCCTGACAGGAACTGACAGATGGTGTCACTGACCAAAATCTGCTGCCCTGTGTGTCAGTTTACTGGCCTTACCAAACACACAAAACAGTACAAAGACAGCAGCAGGTGATACCATCACAGTATACAGCTCATTTAATGGTACGTCTCCGTGAATAATACTTTGTTTGGAAACTCAGTGCGTCACTGCCACACAATGGATATGAAAATTCTAGTGATATGTCACAGACACCAGACATTTCCTTTCTTGCAAATTATTCGACCAGGTTTTGTCACTTTTAATAAACTCCCTTCTGATATAACAAACTGTCTCACAATGCTAAACAATTCACACTGGCCTTACACGATTTTCTTCATTTAAAGTCATTTTATATTCTGGATGAGTATTTTAATAGCACTAAAGTCTAGGATTTGGCTTTATTTTATAAATGAAATTAGCTATTATTCGACATTCTTGATGCTTTATAGTTTACTTTGATTTGTCACCAACAAATTACAATTGTATTAACATATTTCTTCTACCAAGAAAGAAGGTTTAATTTAGTAAATATGTTGTGTTTGATAATTTTATTACAATTCATTGTTATATATATATATATATATATATTAAGATATTATTGTATTTTATTTCAAACTAAATGTATACATTCCTCATATGGTATTTATACGATTCTTTGTCACTATGACACATGCTTTGATATTGCAAGCACATTTTGTATTTCTATATTATTTCATGGGGACCGCGGTGGCACAGTGGTTAAGGTGCTGTGCTACAAATCGGAAGGTCGCTGGTTCGATCCCAGCTGGTGTCACTGGAATTTTTCATCCACATAAAATCCTTCCGATCGCACTATGGCCCTGGGGTCGACTCAGCCTCTAACAGAAATGAGTACCAGGAGCATTTCCTGGGGGTAAAGGCAGCTGGTGCGTAAGGCTGACAATATTAGCACCATCCAATGCCGTTGTCATGAAATCTGGGAGCCTTAACTTCCTGGAATCCTCTGGACTTGTTCAGGCCTGTAACGGGACTGCTTTACCTTTACCTTTACCTTTTTATATTATTTCATGAGAAATTCTATATTCAGTACGTTTGTTAAACCTTATATGGATATGATGAATGTATAGTAAATGAATGAATTAAAGAAGTAGGTTAATGTTTTCATTTGCAAATATAAGAGGACCTCCACCCCTTTTCTACCAATGCGGAACAAATGCTACACAAACAGCTGAATGACCAATATATTAGCATACCATAGGTTTGAAGTCGATGGACTGGCGAATGAGTTTCTCTTCACTAAGGGAGTAGCGTGCTTCTGAGGTAATGGCATCAACAGGTCCCTTGTCAACTTGTTGTTTCATGGCTCGGAACAGCATGAACAAGGGCTCCCCTGCACACTCCCGCAGGAATTTATACAAGAGGAATGTGAACCATGCAGACAGCATCTTCTCAGCAACACTTTCTGTTCTGTAACATTGATATCCACAGCGTTAGAACAAAAAGTAACCAGTTCTTAAGCTCACCTGCCCGCCTGTCTGTCTGTCTGTCTGTCAATCCATCCAACAAAACAAACCACCCAAACTACTGATTAACTCAATGCAGCAGAGTCCTTCTTGAGAAATTAACAGTCCGTCAGCTAATTGTGCAATTGAAACAATAATGTAACTCTACTGTACCAACAATATTGCTCCAAAAGGAAACGTTTCATTAATATGCAACAGTTCAATTCATTTTACAGCATCCAACTGCACTATATAAGGTACAAAAGAAACATTACAGTAGCTCATGTTACCTCCTGAGCAGAAGTTTAGGATGGCTCTTCCCTTCCATGCATTTCTCAATTAACTCAGCCAGCAGAGTCTTCAAAATGTCCGTGCAATACTCCATCTTGCTCTGCAGTGTCACCATTATAAGGGAAGCCACATTCACTCTGAAACATAAAACCATTACTGCAGTCTTCTGCCCCAGCAGTTTTCACTGCTGCATGTACCTCAATTTAAAAATTTTGCATTAATCACTAAGATAGAGGGAAACTGTGAGAAGGAGACTACGACAGACAAGTAAATACAGAACAAGATGTCACGTGCGAAGTGCACTGGAGGATCTACTAAACCTTCCATAATTTGTTTGCTGTATCACTGCTGACATGTTTTGGCTTGTGCCTGGCCATCAGGGTAGTTAGTGCTGAGGTCACATTTGTACCGTACATGTCTGTCCTTGCAATTAGCGTTACAATTGGTTTGGTACATGGGAGAACATGAAGTTGGGATTAGGTATGATAAATAACCATGTTTAAAGTATGTGACTGCAAGTGTTCAGAGAATTATAGGAAATGTGTGATATGAACTTGGTCAGTATGTACATACCAACTGGTGCACTAACCAACCACACCAAACCCAACCAACCAACCAAATAATTAACCATGGAACCCAAATGTTCATTACCACACTCACAACAGCCCACCACCTGTCCCTATTCTGAATCACATCAATTAAGTCCATGCCTCCCCATCACACTTCTTGAAGATCAATTTTAATATTATCCACCAATCTATGCCCAGGTCTTCCAAGTGGTCTTCTTCCCTCAGGTCTCCCCAGTTGGTGCACTAATCCACTATTAAACAATATTCTGTATTCACTGTAGGATGTAATGAAAATTAAATGTGCTGTTTGGTGTATCTCCTAACCTAGGTACATTGTGTTTATAATCCTTGTAACATTCTAAATTATGATGTAATGCAGGCAATCGGTATACTGGTTGGAGCAGAGCAGTTTCGTGTGTGTGTGTGTGTGTGTGTGTCACATGCACAACTGGTGACACAACTCAACTTCCCCAACAAACACTGATATGAATGGCAACACGTCACACTGCAGTGGTCTAGATGTGTGTGTCACATGACAATACGCATGTAGGTATGATGTCCAGAGTGACATGACCCACTATGGCTCAATCCAATTCACATCCTCATACCCCAATTACCAAAGACGCATTTTAATACAATCTACACCATCTTCATTCACGCACTGTTTAGTAAGTACCTCTTAAAAGGTTTTCTCACCAAAATTCTGGGCCAGCAACTTTTTCCTCCATTGAAGTCCAGCCCATCATACTGAAAGGTATTATAACAACTGTATGTCTCCAATGCTTATTACTTGCAATATTCTCAATTCTGCACTTAATTCATCTTGATTAGGTAAAAATAATTTCTTTATAATTCCGCACCCCCCCAAAACAAACAGTTATAATTATAATTAAACCTTTGACGCCGGAATTTAGTGGCCGTTCAGCTATTTAAAGGGCTCACTGCGCGGCCACTTTAGTGGCCGTACGGCGTTTAAGGGTTAAGTGTTCAAGTTGTCATGGCAGCAATTGCTCACCTGATGGTCACTGTTTGGCTTCCTACACCATGTAATGATTAAACATTCCAAAGTTTCAGAGAAAACTACCAGTTCCACATCTTCAGAGTGAACAATTCGTTCAAGTTGATGATGAACTGAAACAGTGGACCTGTCAACACCCACTGACAGCGGACAGTACCATGTCCCTCTTCCCCTCCTTATGTAGCTGTGACTGGCCAATCCCCCTCAAACTTACCTGCATAACTGACACATTTTATTCCACTGCATTACTTCCACATCCACTGAACCAATTCAGTCAACCAGAATACAGACACAGGCAGTATGGTTCTCCAAAATTTTGGAGTATTTTATAACTACATGGTGTAGAAACCCAAATATGACCATCATTTACAGCATCAATTAATTTACTTTCTCCATTCAAATGACGCACCATGTCTCATTACTATAGGTAAAATAAATGTTTTATATACATAGTTGAGTAAAGAGAAACCAACTTGATGCCACTTATTTTATTATATATTCAATACTCATTCAATGCTCAACATGTTTCGGCCGTTAATACGACCATCTTCAGGAGTCTGCGACTAAC
>Ga0123357_10006114_pt1 | contig 14588 bp, 10 predicted proteins | sample TergutEmb28metaG_FD_89873 | JGI IMG/M metagenome (GOLD analysis project Ga0123357, IMG submission 89873) | Embiratermes neotenicus P4 segment gut microbial communities from Petit-Saut dam, French Guiana - Emb289 P4 | ecosystem: Host-associated > Arthropoda: Insects > Digestive system > Gut ...
GCCTCGCAGGGTCCGTCTCTCTGTGTATATTTTTATCTCGCAAAATAGACACAGAGTTTGTTTTTTATATATATATATATATATATATATATATATATATATATATATATAAACAAATGTACCTTTACTTTTCCTGGAAGGTAGTGACCGAAATTTCTTAGAAATCGTTGTACCTACTCAACAAAGTATTTGATACCTAGTCTCTGGCCTGCAATATCGAACTACCTTTGCCCTCTCTGTACTTGTGGAAGTGTTTACATGTTCTAAGCTCTTCGCAGAATTGCCTGTCTGAAGACGTTAATTTTACATCACCTTTCTACATTCAAAATTCATGATATTCCTGCAATGTGAAAGGATCGAGCTCTTGTATTATGGCTTCATAATGACACATTTCATAATTTCTGCACTTCTCTTGATATTGTCTAGCTAAAGCTGAGGAAATCAAGAAGGCTAAGCGGAAAACGTAGCATGATTGTGAGAAATAAGAACTGCATATAGAATTTAGTCAGAAAACCTGAATTGAAGAAGAGCGTGGATACGCTATATTAATCAGTTTTCACTCTTGGATTATGGAACGAAAAGCTTCCTACTTTTACTGTACTGGGTACATTTATACCTATAATTTTTTAAATATTTTTCTCAACATTTTTGTTCCTAAGTTTGATTCATTGACTCAATTAAAGACAAAAAAATGCTTTTATTCAGGCTGTTCATTTCTCATGCAACTATATAAGGTGAAATACATACATTTTTGTGGTCAAGAAAATATACTAAGGAACAGAAATGTGAATTAAATTTGTATTTTTTATTGTTCCTGACAATTTTCACGTTTTGACTTTACAGTGTGGTCCTTGAGCACTCATTCTGAGCACTGGCAACATTTCCAGTCCATTCTTCTGTTCTTAGCAGTTGGACAAACAAAATGCCTGCCATGTCGTCTTCCTCGCCCTTTCTTCGCAGTTGTAAGGGAAATTATTTGTTTTCAAGAGACAACCATTACTCCCATGATCCTGCGAGTATGTCTGTCGCAGTTTCCACTATCAACCCTTTTTCTTATATATTGTTTTACCATTTCTTCTCCCACAGAAAGAAGATACAGACACCTTCAATTATACGTGCATATTTTTTTTGTTGCCCAAGGGATAATTCAGGATCCATAGTATAATTGCATTTACACAAGCAAGAACCATCAAACTCAGGAACAATTTCATAGGCCAGCGCCTTGTTGATCTCGTACAAGGGTATTCCTCGACAAGATTTTCCCGAAAGTTAAAACAAATTGTAGTGGCATTATAGTGCATGATTATTTTAGGTTTGCGATATTTTTCTCATCTAAGTTTCTATCTTCATGAAGGTTTGATGAAAGGAGAATGACAGCCTTGTTTCTTGCTGCTATATAATGTACTCTTTTTAGTTCATTTGTAAAACCAAATATTCCGGTAGAAGAATTTACCTGTCTTTGTTTTCCACTGAGAAATAGAGCTGAAGTTTCAAGCTCGTTCCTTGTTAGTGTGATAACCCATGTCGCATTCTTAGTCAAAAGGAAATTTAGTCGTTCAAAACTTTTACAGAAATTAACAGTGGTATCACCTCTTCTGGTTCCACACATGTGACAGACCATATATTTGACAAATCGAAGACCATGCTTCTTCTCCCTTGCTCCATCGGACAAGCTTGTGTATATTTGCGTTTTTTAGGCATAACATCTCTTTGCATAAGCAGCAACCAAGATTTTGATCCCATACTTTCCCTTATGTTATGGATATTTTTCTCTAAACACCGCTAACTGTTCGTCAAAAGTTATGTGTTCATTTGGTGTGAATATCATTTCAAATCTGCCGACTATGCTTTCAAATACGTCTCTGATTGGTGCTAATTTGTCGGTTGATCTCCGTCGATTGTTTATAGTTTTGTTATAGAAACTACTAACGCGTAGAATTTGGAAGAGCCGATCCCTTGACATTTTTGCATGGAAAATCCGTCTGGCATAAGCGACATTTGTCGTCCACAGGTTTGTGTACATTTCATTTCTTTTCCTCAGAACTAAATGCACTAATTTCTCAAATTTATTTTTGGAATAAAACTCTGCATGTTTCGGAGAGTATCTCTGTCCATCATCAGGAATTTTTCACTTTACACGCAGCAATGGCAAAAGTCATAAAGGTTTTGCTGATATATGCCATTGCTGTGTGTAAAGTGTAAAACTCCTGAAGATGGGCAGAGGAACTGTCCGAAACATGTAGAGTTTTATTCCAAAAATAAATTTGAGAAATTAGTGCATCTAGTTGGTTTTATTATAAGAGTAGAGCGACGAAGTGTTTTTTTTTAAAATCTGCTGCTTCAGTAGCCCAAAAGTATAGACTATAGAAGAGAGCAGTATGTTTGTACGTGTAGGCTATGTTCATATTTCACCTTGGAAATTCTACACAACAAAAGAAAACCTAAAGTTCTTATGTTCCAACTGTAATATCCATAACAGAATTTCTTCTCCGTAAACGGAAACAGCAGACCGTCTGTCGTAACTGTTATTACGTGGTGAAAGCCCGTCCCATTGTGCGGTTAGATATAAATCACATGCGACGGAAAGCAGTTGTGTGGTTCTGGGCGTCTCCAGAGCATAGGTTCTTCAAGATGACACAGCAGTGTTGCATTGCAGTCTGCTCACTGTCACTTCATAAAAACTGCCCCCATTTCAAGTAGCACACGGGTTTAGTTCAGGACAAGGCTCCTGAAGCCATATCTATCATAAAGAGAGCAACAAATTTACCGGCCTTGTCTTAAAATGGGGTACGCGGTGGCGCAGTTGGTTGAGGCATTGTGCTAGAAACTGGAAGGTCGCGGGTTCGATTTCCGATAGTGTCACTGGAATTTTTCTTTGACATAAACCTTTCGGTCGCACTACGGCGCTGGAGTTTACTCAACCTCTAACAGAAATGAGTACCAGGAATATTTCCTGGTGGTAAAGTAGACCGGTGCGTAGGTCTGACAACCTAACCACCTTTATGTGTCGATTGTCTTGGAACCCTCAGGGCCTTTTCAGGCCTGTAATGGGATTGCTTTAGCTTTTGTATTAAAATATCGGGTTCGAATCCAACACTGACTCATTAACTTCTCGTTATCTCATTGACAATATTCCTAGCTTCATAACTGGTACTTTTCACCACATAGGGTTAATACAATGTCCAAACTTGAATTATTCGAAGGAAAGAGAGCAAATTAGCGATCTCAGCGTAAATGGGAGTAGTGTAATGTTGAAACAGACCGTATTGGAGTAGGAAATTGAATCCTGGACTGTGATCATCTGGCTAAATGGCGAGCATAAAAATTGGCCTACAGCGAAACTTCGCTTTCCAAGCAATAATAGAGCCTTTCGCTTCCCTTTATAACTACCATCGTTTCGTGTATACCTCTGCACCTTGAAATTATTAGTCTGCTGTGTGTATTAAGTATTAATTATACAGTTCATGTATAAGATTACAATATGACATCACTTTCTAGCCTCTTAATTTGTCCTGTGTCGCAGGTGCACTTCGGAATATAGTAGTTTAGTACAGAGGTGAAAAAAACTCTAGCAGCCCACACAAAATTCTAGGTGCCAGGACGGTGACAAGGAGAAAATACAACACTTAGGACTTACAGATGTTAAGTAATGCCGTAAATATTTATTCGGCCGCGTGACCTGAAGCCCGGTATTTTTGCACCCCTTATCTCATATACTTCATTATTATCGCGAAGATGACTGAACATTGTGTAATGACACATTTCTTCGAAATGCCAACTATCACATACACTGTTTTCAACATATTGTGTTAAACATCTAAGAAAAAGTTCTTCGATTCACGGCTGATAAAAGAGAATTTTTCCTTCTCCGGAACTTCCAGACAAGCTGTGGGGCCCACCAAGAACCCTATATTCAACTTCCAGACAAGCTTTGGGGCCCACCAAGAACCCTATATTCAACGCGTACTGGGATTTTTTTTTCTTAAGATTGAATTGGCGGTGGTGTGAAGTTATTTGCCCCTTCCGGGCCCTAAGTTAAAAATGAGTGCAGCCATAATTCCGTTTCCTCCATACGCCAGCATATTGAGCACAGTTACTACTGTATCTGCGTCTTGCCTCTTCATTGTGTATTCTACAAAGTAGTTTTATATTTTGCGGCGCTAAAGTGATCCCAGGACTGCTGCCTTAGCAGTCTGTTGCCACACACTGTGTGGCCTGATTTTAGGAGAGCAGTTGAGACCACCGGAAGTTGAAAAATTTCCCGAAGCTGTCTACAGGAATACTAAAATGAACTATGGCTAAACGTGGCGTCAATATACGTTGTTAGGTCTTACCGACGTCTGCTAGACACGTCGTGGTGATTAATAAAGCCGTAAAGCTAAACGTTGTCCCTTCTCACACCATGAAGACATTCTGAACCTCGACACTCGGTGGATGTGGCTAGCCATCTTCACCCCACTTCTGCTTCAACCCGGAAAGAACCCCACTATACACTGAGGAGGTAGTTGAGGTGCGCCAAAGAACATTTAGACGTCTTGGAAAAAGTACAAAATTTTTTGCCTCTACAGGGATTCGGATCTCGTATCATCCAGGCGTTGTGTACAAACGTAACGGAAATATTTTCCGTGTCACATATGCAAGCCATTGAAAATTTTGACTTTTTATTTAAATTGAACAAGGAAATCTAAACAATGTGTTTCTGATGAATTATAGGAGTGCGGTAAAGGTAATTTCCTTTTATTAATCCTACACGCATGTGTAGTGGGTAGATTTTATGACCAAGCCTTTTCCTAATGTGTTAGAAAAGTAAGGAAAATTAGCGCCAATTTTCATACATACAGTTAAATATACACGTAGTACATCAACAGTCAGTATCCTACCATCAGTATGAAAAACCTAGAAGTAATAACTTATTGATCAGTCCCAAGTTTTCTGTAGCAAACAAACTAATAAACAAGACCTACATCCTGTTCAACAAAAGACGATAAAGTGTACGTCATATTTATCTGTAAATGTTTACTCCAGAAATAATCTGAGTTGGTGGAAGGCAAGTGGATGAAACACACGCCCTTCACTCTACATACACTTTTATTCTTCTCTTTTGTTTCTGTCGGTCTTATATTCTCTTTTTGAACACAATTGCTTATCTCTATGCTCCTGACTAAGCGCATTATAAGTCTGCCTTTTGTTCACTGCTCAGTGTCATGCAAGGTAGGCCTAACAAGATTATGTGACTCACACATAGCAATGTCTGGTCAATAACTGGACGCCTTGGACTGTCTTTCAAAGTGAGAGGACTGCATTACGGCCACCTGCTTTAGAAGAAGTCTTGCTTTCGTTCCGCCCCATTATCAACTTTATATGTTACATAATTCGTAATTTGATTTATAATTATCTATTATGTACTCCTCAAAACCACATATCCTCAGAAATGAATGAAGAGACAGTATCTAATAAATAGGTTTCTGAAATAACCTAAATTCATGTTTACTCCTTACGGGCACAGAGGGTGTGGTTGTCATTCTCTTTGACGCCATTACAGTTATTGTCATGGTGACGTCATAAAATGAGTTACCATCACGAGAGGGGTTTTGTCTACATATTAAGATGTTGTAATTTATGGTATTATGCCGTTACGTTTGTTGCAACATTTATAACGGATTTAGATAGAATTTTATTATTCTCTTCCCCTTGCATTATTTTCATGGAAAGGATTCTGTTTAATTTCGCAACAATGGCTTCAGACACACGGACAGATATGTACGTTCTATTAAAACTATCGGTTAGTGAAGAAGTCATAACATTTGTTAACGTGGTGAAAGAGATTCATGACCGATAGACGTGTCTCATAGAATTTGACTGTAGACATTTTAATTGGAACAGATAGTCTTTGTTTCTTACTGTACTACTGGTAATTTGTTCCAACCTAATCTGCGTATAATGTGTTATTAAACACAAAGAATGTTTCTGTTTAACAATACAGGCCAAGTACCTGTAACGTAATATTGAGGCACGGTAGCGTAATCATTTTTGCCATAGAGAATCAATAAGTATTACATATTCTGAGTGTTCCTTTATGGCCTTAGTTATCCAGTATGCAATGCGCATGCGCCATTTTGTCACCTGTGGACTCTCCGGCCTACGGTATTTTTCCACACTATTTCATAAATGGTACGATTTTCGGAAAAAAGAGTTACTGAACATAAAATGTATTTTGATTTTCTCCCAAAGTTTTTTTCTGAAACATTTCTCATTCTAAGAACAATTAAAAAAGACATTATCATGAATGTACAGTACACAGTACAGAGGTCTTCACGTAAGTTACCAGTTATTCTTGTCAGATTATAATGAGGTTTAAATTTTCTTGAGAGACTCTGAAAAGATACTCAAAGATCAAATTCAGTACAAATTCTTCCAGCGGGAGCCGATTGTTCTATTTGGACGGACGGACGGACAGACAGACATAATCAAGCTGGTTGCCGTTTTTTGCAATTTTGTAAATACGCCAAAAAAAGTTGCACTATTTCTATACAAGCTCTTAATACCCTCTATTTACTAACTACAGTAGCGATAATTTCGCACACGCCATGAAGTCGCTTCACTCAGATACGTAGCAACTGTAAACAGGAATTTCTGATACAATATTGACATCTTGCTCGAGGAAGATATGATCACATTTACAAGAAGTGAGTTGTTAGTAATATGTCAAAAAAGGTCTCTAGTTAAAATAGTACGTTATTTGTTTTATTATTTGCGCTTTATGCTATTACACGTGCAATTCTCATCCCCGTGTTCACGTCCCTTTAAATATACCAATTATTATGTTGTCGTTTCACTACACAAAATTGTCTGAAGTAATTCCGATTGTTTATTTTCAGTAGCTATGTTATTATATAATGCATCTTACTGTTTACAAATTTCTTTGAATTTAGTCAATTTTTAGGTTTCCTTACCTCGTCTATTACTTATTTTATGATATACCTTTTACCTGTTACCGTTCGCTTTTTACTAATTAATTTCTACAACTCTCTGTCCAAATGTTGCTACTATTTATTCGCTTATAACGAATGAAAATGCATTTAATAAAATTTGAATGGAAGCATCACGATGTGCTTGTAACGTAACATAATATTAAATAGTGTACGTCAGCACAATCACTTTGTTACTCAAGGTAATTATAAGGCTACATGTTTCGACTATAGACTAGTCATCCTCAGGCCTATTTTTCAATTGTGTCACAAGGTGCTATGCACACTTTGGGATCCCATCTTGTTTACATCAATGGAATACATCAAATTAAATCGTTTATCTCTATTCCATAGATGTAAATACGATGGGATCCCAAAGTGTGCATAGCATCTTGTGACACAATTGAAAAATAGGCCTGAGGATGACTAATCTATAGTCGAAACATGTAGCCTTATAATTACCTTGAGTAATAAAGTGATTGTGCTGACGTACACTATTTAATATTATATTGCATTTAATAAAATGTTTGCTAGTTGAATTATTAATATAAATAATTGAATTTTTATATCAAAATACATATCAGTTAGGTAGCATACAAAATTTTATATATACTATCCACGTTTCTAGTCTGTGCGTTACGCTACATGGAGCCGAGATGGTGCACTTGTTACATGTATTACCAGATCTCTGGATGTAGAATCGGGAAATGAAGATTCTATTTCCGATGGAGGATAAGAGATTTTCTCTTCTCCGGAACGTCCAAACAGACTTTAGGGTCGACCCAGCCTCTTATTCAGTGGGTATCTGGAACCCTTTCCCTGCTTGTAATGTGGCGCCGTAATGAATCTGACCACTCTTACCCGTATAGTTGTTGAGGGTGAGAAAGAATGGACCCTATACTTGCAGTTCCACATATGTCTTCATGGCGTGCCGACAGTCAGCTTCACCTTACGTTACACTTCTTCACGTCACAATGTGAGCCGATAGTTTCTGTGTTCCATTATATCTGTCTCACCTTACGCCACTTCAAAGGCTGTGCAAGTGACCAGATTGGACTAATTACTGTGTGGCCAGTAGTCCTATAATTGGATTCGTGAGATCCTTAGGGAGTGATACAACAAGAAGGAAAGAAAAAAGAGAAGCAAAGAAAAGAAACAAAAATGTGAGGGGAGATAGAACAAAAACCTTAGTGGAAGGTTGTGCTAACGGGAATCCGATTGAACAAACTTAGAGTTGCTAGGGGGGTGTCGCGCAATTCGGAGGGAATTCTACGACAAAGTAAGCTGCCTTACTGTTTGCTCTCCCGTGGTATCCAACCAGTGTTACGTAAATTGGTGTCTCTGGACCGATTTGGGACACTAAATTCCACTAAGAAACACTACTAACCACCTCGTTATCAAGAGCTATAATTCTTCCGTAATTTAATTCCATAAGCGCTTAATACGTTGCAAGCTGAGAATTGCATCATGCCTTGGTTGCGAAATCTCATAATATCGTTCTAACTCTCTGAGATTATAGATTACGATGATGGGGAATGTAAAGATTATGGCTTTCAGTGATGTGTTGTGCAGTTTAGTAGATAGTGCCGACGTTTCGGAGGATCTTGCTGCTCACATATTCTGCCCTGAAGAAAAATTAATAAGTAAAATAAGTCTGTATTTATATAAGGTGTTTTAATTAATTTTTTGGTTTTTATTTTCAATCATGAAACAAGTGAATTATACATTTAAGTGTTTGCAATTGATATTATTAATAAGGGGGTTTCAGTTTAATTTATGGTGTGATTTAGTTAAATTGCTGAATTGTAAAGTAGGCTATATGTTCGCATTATTTGTAAGTATAAGGATATTTAGGTATAATAAAAGATTTTAATTCTGTTTAACGTTTCGTAAAAAACGGGAGCTTCGTTTATGAATCCTGAAGTTGAAGGCAGCTGATTTATCCGAAACATTGGAACTATCTACTCGGCTACAAGAAGTTACTTCTAAAAAGAGGGCAATGTTTGTTTTAGGACTGTCCTAAATTAGAAAAATTTCTTCAGTTGAGCCAACTTCTATTTCAAGCACGCTAAATCCAGTCACCGCAGTCTCTCTTGAGGATAAAGAGGATGCTCAGATCTCTGGCGATCAGGATATCCGCTGCCTTTTACGGAACCTGAAGTCTCTTTCCTATGCTCACAAAGACCTATAGAATGGTCTAGAAGCCCCGTTACTCCGAATATATGAATATCATCACGTAGAGTACCTTAGTGCTGAAACAGCTGCTCCGTGTTGATATTAGGCTAAAAGTGTATCGACTTTGCTTTGTAAACGAAGAGAATGATGCAGATTTGCAGATATGGCATGAAACCGGTGAACGTTTCCTGCAGGTGCTACAAATAATACCTGGATGTGGAAGCCCGATTTTCTCCAACGGACATACAAAGAAATAAGCCTGCAATGCAGTGCAGAATTTAGCTATGTTTGTGTACGATATAACAACACAGTGCAAGCTAGTGAAATATTTTTATATACAATAAATACCTAAATTTTTCGCCCACTTCTGTGGCCATGTTCAGATAGGTAATACAATGCATACATTGTTAAAAGGTGGTACAATTGTTGAAGTAACAATACCAATCAACATATAATTATCATAATGTTATAGTTTAAATTAGGTAAATAAAACAACATGTTATTGGGAGGCCACAACTGGAATACGTAGGCTGAGGGTACTCGAAAGTAAGGCGCTAGGGAATATAGTTAGTAATAATGGGGGAGATAATCGTCATTTGTATTCATCACCAAATATTATTAAGTTTGTAATGTGAAAGAGAATGACGTTGGATGGGCATGTGGCACGTAATGGGGAGAGAGAAGGAGATTGATGGTTTTGGGGGATAACCTGAAAAAAAAGAAGTGGTGGTTTGAAAAACTTGGTTCTTACCTCCTTCTGAAAATCAGCTATGCTGATATGCCATGCATTTCATTATTATGCGCAGACAAATACTGGGATAGTAGCACAACTTACACCTCGAAAGATTTTGTCAAAATCTTTAACAGTTCCTTTTTAACTGACTCTGTTTAATTAATATGAGATGCTAAGTGTACAGTTAAACCAAAAATAAATACAACAATGAAATGGGGGTTTTAATTCGAAATCGTCAATTTTCACTGCAACCACACTCTGTTCAGCTAGTAAGAGAGAACAAAGGCGTGTAAACTGTAACTTAGTCATTGTGACTGATATGTCGATACATTGTATTGCACTAATATATACAGTAAACAAATATCACGAAAAAAATTACCACAGACGTAGCCCTAAATGACACTACCATATTTGACGACGTTCTTTCAGAGGCAAGATGTGAGACCGATGAGAAGTTTTAGCCATTTAGAAAATTTAAAAAGGATCATATCGAACGATATATTATCGACGAATATTAATTATGTCGCCATAAACCTGCCGTTTTGCGAACACCCATCTTCGTTAGTAACTTAAAATAAGACCTTCTTAATATATAGGACGCACACCTGCTGAGAAACTGCGCGACCACTAAAAGCAACAAATTCGCTTAATTTTATGTACTTCTATTTTAAAGTGATAAGCGCTAAAGAAGGAAGAATACAGCAGAAAATTGACGATGGTGTCACGTGGTAGGACAAACATTAATTCTGTAGTCTGTCTTATGACAGGTCGATAGCCTCTTCCAAAGTAAATGCTATGCCAATCGCGAGCCAGTACTTCCTCTTCCAATTTCCAACATCCTCTCTTTTTCTTAAGGTCATCCAGTAGATAGTTACATCTCCATCTTCTTTCCATCACTTCAATCATTACCTTTATCTTGCTTTCAATAACGAGTTGTAGAAGGTAGTTCTTAACCCTTTGACGCCTAACGACCCCTATAGTGGTCTTACTGCAACGCTAACCTCTAAACGTTGCATTTTATATATTTATTCAACAAATATATGTACTGAATATTTTAAACACAGTATATACTCTCCGTTTTTTTCTCTCTTCGAAATGCAGTTTGTTTCATAATTCTAACCTATTTGGTTCCTGTTTTATTCACACTTTATTTACAGGAGGTGCTAAAATTTAAAAAATATAATTCTGGCGCCAAAAGGTTAAGTAATATATGACCAGTCCAGTTAGCCTTCTTTCTTTTTATTGACTGTGTAGATATTGCTCTCCTCCTTGACCATATAGGATAGTACAGAAATCAAATTTATATTAATGGAGAATTTAAGACCACAATATTACGTGACATCTTCGCGTTGTGCACTTCTTATCATTACAGTGTTTTATTAAACGACAAACGCAACAATACAGATCTAATATATTGGCTTTTGTTCAACGCCACTACGTGTTTCAGTTGTCTATGCACGCTGTCACCAGACAGTCACCGTTTCACAAAAACGTTTTCACTGTTTCTGTGAAACGATGCCTACAAAATCATTTACGTGATATTATTTAAATGCAGCAATTACAGAATGTTTCAAGGCGAAAATCTGAGCTTATGCTTGGCCAATAAATTTAATGAATTTGGGGTGGATATTTAAGTAACAATGCAAAAAATATTGTAATACACCTTAATAATAGTAATAATTTTCTGTAATATATGTGAAGTTGTGAACAAAGAAAAATATGGCGCCATGGAGTTACATAGTTTTACCACCCGAGGAAGTTACAAGATGCAAGACCCCACCGCTCTTTAGTGTTACTTTATGCATCCATTTCGTTTCTTGTTAATTTTAAGTGTGCTAAGCGACGTGTGTAAATTTGTACGGAATTCCATTTCGAAAGATTACAAAATTCATAACAGAAAGAAAATAATTGGAGCGAATTTCATTTCACACTGGTATTCGTGTGGAAGGTGTTGAAAGTACATGAAATCCCTTCTGTCAGAACAGCCTTGGGAAACAAAAAAGCGGTGGTCTCAGTGCTGCTGAAGTGGTGATGCTGACGATTAACAGTGCTCATTAAAGCTGATATTTTGGGTTGGAATATGCCATGTATGAAACATTTGTGGAGGGAAACTCCACTGTTGCGTTCAATTTGTTATTTTTCGAATATTTTAAATTCGGGAACCCTTCCTAGATGAAGATTGTGTATTCGAGTACTTGAAAAGCACACTTTCAGATTTTACACAACGAGCTTTATATTTTCTGTGTATTCAGCAACAGATTTACTATCAAGCGCACATTTTTGTCGAATTGGTGTTTCCAATCTTAAAAACAGATTTGACTTGCTTTTGTTTGCCACAGTCCGCAACACTCCACACCTGCATTGCGAGGGATTTTAAGTTTGTAAAGTTGCTATTATTTGTTTGCTTACAAACAAAATCGGAATTTGTCGACAAATTTTAGTGGAAAACAAATATAAACTTTACGAATATGTATATTCTATTTCTGTCTAGGGAATACAATAAAACCTTCTTGGACTAACAGAGAGAACCATTTCTTTTATCGTCAACAAGGAAATGAAAATCTCGGTATATAAGTCTGTGTTTTGTACGAAGGTTCCCGAAATAACATGTAACACAATTTCTATTGCTTGTAATTTATTATGCAATTGTTTGGACATATCCATAGGCTATTTGTACGGATGTATTATATCATTCCTCTACACAAATTTCATTATTTTGAGTATACTTGCTCCAGCAAGATACAAGAACATCTGTCCCCTACTTGTACAAGTTTGAATCACTTCTTCAATAACCTTATTCTCACTCCCAAATCTTTTTCCACGGATGCCATCTTTGATGGCTCCAAAGAGCCGAATATATATTAGGGATTAAGATCTAAACTGTATGCTGGTTGGACAACAGCATCCCTTCTCTGCCACAGAAAATTCAATAACAGCTCTTTGTTTAAAACGCACATCACCATACCGCCCCATTTTGAAAAACAGTACGCGTGCGCTAGAAAACATATTTTTTCGCGACGCTGCATCACCAAGAGGCTTGTTCAAAACTAACCACACAAAACTACATACTTTTCCTATTGATTTGGACTGAAATATAGTAAGCTTTACACGTGGTTTTGGACAAACGTCGTATATGCCTGCCCGAAACCTCGGCTCAGAGTTGGTCGCGAGCCAATGAAGGCTGGTGGGCGGATTCAGGTGGTGGTTGCGCTCGGTTCTACTTCCTGTTTGCGTAACGTATTGGGTGGCAGAACGTGTGGCGCTGAGAGGGTCAAGGACGAGCTGCAGCACATTAAACACGTATTCCGACAAAATGAATATGTAATAGTGACATCAGACGAGCCCACGTCCAAACAGGAGCCATCGTTGGAAAACAAAAGCCCTACGAGTATATGCATGGTACCGTATCAACAAACCATCAGCATAAAGTCAGTAGACTTCTGGGAAAGCATAATATCAGGAAGATTCAGGATAGAGTAGAGAGTAAATTCCTGAGGTATATATATATTGGATACTGTGTTAGTGCGTCAAATTACGTCTTATATAGGACACTGTGTGAGGAATATTTAGGCGAGGTGCCAAGAATACAAGAGACGCATACGTTTGTATCAACCTGAGAATTCGGCAGTGGCAGAGCAAGGCATCCAGACGGGTCATTGAATCGATTTCAGTGGCACCTCAACGTTAAGCAGAACGTGAGGATACGTAGACTGCCTTGTAGAGGAAGTAACTGAGGTGAACACTGTAAGTTACTGAAGTTGTTGTTGCGTGACAGGTTATTCAATCAATATATAAACTCAGGCAAGATTGAAAACCGAAGATGTTAACGGAGAGAGTTACCTCCCGTAACGCGGTGTCAGGTATCCTGTAAACAGCAACTTAAGCATACAGAAAGCAGGACCTAGCAGAGCGAGTACTTGACTCCGCTCACTAACCCTTATTGTCTCGCCACCAACTATGAGCCAAAGTTCAGGGCGGTTATACAGGATGTTCAACTTAAATGTGGACCGTTAACTAAGCCGTGAATATATCACGCCAGATGCTATATAATGGTTTTGCTGGTATGACATTATATTATTACATGTGCAGGAGTTGGCAAGACTGTTGCAGGAGAGGGGAGAGCCGGTCTTGGCCATCTGTATCAGTTGAATCAGTCGACAGTGAGTGCTAGTGTTTGAACAACGCCATTTTTTACGCTTTCATAATGTGGTTAACAGTGGAAGACGTTTATTTATTTTGGAAAGATATTTAAAAACGATGTCTTACGTCCACGATAGACAAAGGTTTTTTTGAAAAATTTGGAAGGCAAGCGCCAGTAAAAAATGCTATTACGAAAATGATTAAAAAATTCCGTAAAACAGGTTCACTTTTGGACAAGAATTCTAATCGGCAGAAGTCAGTGTTAACACCAGGAATACTGCAAGATATTCAAACGGCTGTTACAAAATCTCCCCACAAATCTTTGCGGAAATATAACATGTTGTAAATCTTAGTAAATACTAAATACGGTCCACTTTCAAGTTGAACATCCTGTATGTACATACAGGGTGTCCCAGGAGTAATGTGCCAGACTTCGGGAGGGTGTTCCTTATGCTAACGTATACCGATATAACCCAAAACACCTATGTCCAAAGTTGGACGGTTACGGAGATAATGGCCAGTGAAGTTTGAAACTTTGACAGCTGTTACACACTTATTGATTACCAAATACA
>Ga0123357_10006115_pt1 | contig 14588 bp, 14 predicted proteins | sample TergutEmb28metaG_FD_89873 | JGI IMG/M metagenome (GOLD analysis project Ga0123357, IMG submission 89873) | Embiratermes neotenicus P4 segment gut microbial communities from Petit-Saut dam, French Guiana - Emb289 P4 | ecosystem: Host-associated > Arthropoda: Insects > Digestive system > Gut ...
CATTCGATAGATTCACTACAAAAGACAGCTATACTTGGAACATCACACATAATACGGAAAGTACTGCAGTGTGAAGCTTGAAGCCTGAGCGGTGGGGATCGCCGCTGGTTCAAGAGAAGTACCAGGAAGAAAAGGCCTGTGACAAGAGACACCCATATCGTATAATAATAATAATAATAATAATAATAATAATAATAATAATAATAATAATAATAATAATAATAATAATAATTCAGATGCTGTGTTTTTCATTACATCTATGTAATTTTACCCAAGGAACATTCTCAATAAGTTTATTAAGGCTTCCACATATTATTATCGTAGAGTGCACAAACGCTGCCTGGCCAAATGAAGTTGGGAAATACCGCTCTTGATTGTAATTATTATGCTTGCTGCATGAAGCAGTTTTCCCGTAACGTACAAAGGTCAGAGCATGCGCAGACATGTCGTGACGTACACGGCATGCATAACACGTGCATGTAGCAGATGACCACCGGCAGCGATATCTGTATAAGCCACAGCTAAGGATGCGTTTTGTCGAATTCTTCATTTGAATTTTTACAGCGAGTTCCAACAGTAGTACAAAGTAGAGCGGTTAGGCACTTGGGAGGTCTTGGGTTCAAACGTCGGCCAGTGACAATCATCATTCCCTGAAGCAAATGTTAGGGCAGTCAGGTCCGTTTCCACGTAGAAACACTGGTAAATTCGACACAACATAACCGATACAGCAGAACAGGCGTCACTCAACAGCACCGTCCGTTGGCAAGCAGGCGCGAGGATCCATTGCAGGCAACACGCGCAGCGCCATCTCGAGGGCTGGCGTTTTCAGCTGAATGTCCCCAAAGGTCAAGCAATAATTTGTTGCCTTGACGAGCCATCAATCAGAGCCATTGTGACAAGCTGCCTGGTTGTCAGGGTCACCTTGAACCACACAGTTCGCCTGCCTATCTGAGATTCTCATCCGAAAGCCGGGTCAGGCTACTGCCGCCGTATTCTGAACAACAGACAAAATGAAACAAATCTTTGTTATATACGCTCTGTCAGCAGATACCCTTCGATTTTTTATGTTTTGGGGCCGATGTATCCGGTTTCTGCACTGAGGCTGCATGACATTTTGAATTCAAGCGCATTCAGAAATACTTAAAGAGTTTTTACTACCAACAGAGAGACATTTGCAGAATAACGTATGACATTGTGCGGTCAGGTTCGAAGGTAAAAGTAAAGTTCACTCTAGAACAGGGCGTGAAGGCCCACAGGAGCAGAAGTATGGCTCTACTTTCTTTAACCTCGGCGCCTCATTGGAGTGGGTGGCCAACGACACGCCCCGGCCGCTTTGACCTCGGGAAGGAGACCCGGTACCCACTTTAAAGGAGTATGGTTGGGCCGGGTCTGGACGGGTGCGGAAAATCTTGCCCTCGCGTGGATTCGGTCCGTGGACCATCCAGCCCGTAGCGAGTCGCTATAACGACTGAGCTATCACGGCACATAAGTAGGTCGGTAGGCCTAATAATTTTTCGTAGAAACTCACTGTTTCTGCCTTCATGTTTGTGCTGAAGGTTGCAGTAGAGACATACATTTAATGGAGTGCATCGTGTATTGGATTGCAGAGGTGTGTATTGCAGTGCAGCCGGTGCACAGTGCAACTGTCAGCACAGCTGCACAGTACACTAGCTGCTTCTGCGATATAACCCTGTGCAGTCATATACACTTACGAGTATAAGAACCACTGCATATGGAATACTATATCTTATTTGTCTTTAATGCAACCTTCAAACCATTCAACACCAAATCCCAGTTTCAGCCTGATTTATTTACAAGAAATCTACGTCTTAATGAAGATAACCCGAAGAGAGTCGAAACGTGTTGGAGTTTCGATATTCTAATTGTAAGTTACATATAGTAGTAATAATAATAATAATAATAATAATAATAATAATAATACTGTGTATTTCGTTCGTGCTGACTTCAGAAACTGTCAAAATGTCCTCACTGGTTTTCCTCAGTACCTTCGTGCTACAGTCCTGACGTCGCCCAGCAACAGGCAACATTCTGCCCTTTCAGCACTCCCACACCACGCTCACACAAACACAGCACTATGTCCCTACATAATCGAAAGATCAATCACGCCCACTCTGCAAGTCACTACAATGACAAAGTGATGGACAGCAAAAACAGATGAACGGTGTTTCTACGTTCCAGTGCATATGTTAAAGCGTCTGGTATTCCTCAGAAAACAGTGTCACATTCTACCGTGCCAGTTATTTAATCAAACGATGTTCTATCAACATGACCAGTGTCACACAAGAAAAACGCATTAACATTTGCCACACGTACAAACCGCACTGAACAGCTGGACAATGGCAGTCACACACATTCATTCATTCATTCATCAAAAAACAGGAGCTGAACATTCGAGATGCAATTTTAAAGTGCAGAACCAGATATACGAGTTTTGCTGTGCTAGTGCTGCTGTTCGCGTATTACTAACCGCAGCACATTGGTAGTGCTGTTCAACTGCCACTAACAGACATCACTAACACGAATGCAGGAACACATCTATATCGTAAGAGGTTGTGTTGAACACTAAGTTCATTTCGTGTTCAGAATAGAACAAGTTACAGCCTTCCAAATATATACAGTAAGCTCAGAATATTCAACATACAGGATACTACGGTGTGAGCCACTTTAATGTAACTCGCACCTTCTAACCCTCAACGTTAACACAGTTCTCCGAGCATTGTCTTGGTCTTCCAAATTATATTTGACAAAACAAGAAAAAGACAAGCAAGGATTTAGAAGGAAATGTTTGTGACCTATCAACAATCAGGCATCCTCACGTACAAAACTGCATGCAAAGACCCAATTTTACATTCATCAATTACCGCGGCGCAAAGCAATGACGTAACATGACAAGAGGTCTGCCGTCGACTGGCCCTCTACATATTTCAAAACCTCAACAATCCGTCGCGATAAGAATTAAAAAAGCCAGCTTGCCTGCTACAAAGACGAACAAGCCTATGGCTGTGCCACCAGCAGCAGCTCCACTACTAAAACAAGAAAATTCCTGATGGTTGTATCAACTCAAGTCAGTCAACCAACAGACAATCTCATTTTCGAATCTGAAGAATTCTTTTACTCTTTCTGGAATGCATTCTGGGATACCAAACCAAATATTTCCGCAGTCTCTGCTTCAAATGTACTCACAAATGCTAAATGTAATATAATAAAGCAATGTCGTTCGTTTCTTTTCGGTAAGGGAATGGAGATGCTGATTCTGATGGATAATTTTGTTTCATAAATACGAACTGTACAAATCCCCTATAATCCGCAATGGCGCTGCAAGCAACCTGGCAGTAGGCGCTCATTCTAAATAGTTCCCACCACTACGTGGCATAATTACGTAGTTTCTCTGTGCGTTAATTTGGCACCTCAAATTGAGAAGGATGAGATAGGCGGAGCGTGTACCGCGTGTCGGGGAGGGCAGAGGTGCATACAGGGTTTTGGCGGGAAAACCTGAGGGAAAGAGACCACATGGTAAACCAAGGTGTATATGGGAGGATAATATTGAGATGGATCTTTAGGAAGTGGGATGTGGGGGTATGTACTGGATCGAGCTGACTCAGGATAGGGACAGGTGGCGGGCACTTGTGAATGCGGTAATGAACAATCGGGTTCCAAAAAATGAGGGGAATTTCTTGACTAGCTGAAAACCGGTCAGCTTCTCAAGGACTCTGCTTCGTGGAGAAAGTATGAAGTTGGCACCGCGGCCTCGTAATGTTCCTCGAGGGAGTGTTTACTGACGTCACGGTACATTTAACTTAGACCTGAATCAAGGTAAGTCTCTGTTAACCGAAACTCCACCAGTCCACCGATGCCAACGCGCCGGAACGTATCCGACACAGTTCACAGTGCCACGTAAGGCACTTGAGCACAGCCGCGCACCTTACGTGCCAGGCGGCAACCCTTTTGTTAACGTCTACCGCAGTATCAGACTGTCCCTTTCTCCTCGACAGTTGGTCTTAGACTGCTTCTCGGACGCTCAACAAACTTTTCAAAGTTGAATTTCGGATTCTGATACAAAAACTTTCCTTCCGTTCGACGCACATCAGATGACAATGTTATGTGTAGAAACCTTAAAGTATTATAAAGAAGCAGACCTCCCTTCCTTCGTATTTTGTAACCTACGGCACTTCCTTACACGTCAAGGACCTCTGTCACGGGTTTACATGTATCAGTTACAAGTTTCTGCAGTTACTGCATTTGTTCTCGTCTTGCTTTCCTATGTTCGCTGGTTTCTGCACCAGCGCTGGCTTCGTAATTGGCCATTAGACTCTCTAGAGAACAAATAAGCAAAACAGAAGCAGAAGTGATTTTACCAGGACAATGTGTCTGCGCTAAGCTCAATCAACTGTACCGTCGCCATGTTTGTAATGTCTTTGCAAGCAACTGTTTCATACTGAACACACACAGGCCCATGACGGTTTGTCACAGTAAGAAACCGCATGCACATGCACACAAACTGCTGTTACACGACATTATAAAAGTACACCTTAAACTGCTGCATTCTTTTTGAATACACGCAAAGGCCTACATCATTTATGGACCCCAAATTAACCGCCAAAACGGGTGGCCCCTCCAACTTCACCAGTCTGTGACCTTGCCAACGGATTTCAGAAAATTAAAAAGAGTGCAAAATTACAGAGCCCGCCAATGGCACAACGTTCTCACCAAGCTTTGTGAAAATCGACTGCCTGGTTCAGAATTTGAACGGAGGAACTTGCAGACGGCAGAGCGATCGCACAAAGCCCTATTTCTGTCCGTTAGAAAAACAGCATGCCAACAGGCAGCTTTCTGTCAATCAGCCACCACAGCAACAGTTCTGTGGCGCAGAGTAGGGCGGTGTCTGCCCTACTGATACTTCACACATGACACGACTGAATTACTGTAATGCTCTCACGGTTCAGTAAGGTCATTAGAGCTAAAAAAAATAGTTTCCGGACCAGTAATTAAATCTCTTTAAACTGTCGCAAGTGAAAAATTTATTACAGCCTTACTCACATTCCCTGAATTTCACAGACAACAGTATTGTAATTTAATCTCACTGGTATTTTCATATTTCAGTATTTCACATACGTAAAAATGTAACTGGTAACAAACTACGGACGTGCCATGGCTGAGGAAGTTATTCGTTGGCCGCCGACGAGGAGGTCCAGGTTCAATCCCAGGTCATCTGTGTGGAATGCTTGTTGGGCAGATAATCATTGATACAGGTTTGTCTCCCCAGTACTTTAGTTTACTGGCAAGACATTCCACCAATGGCCCACGCTCATTCATTTATTCACTAAAAGCCACGTGACACCTTCGTTAAATAACACCTAAAAGTTATCAAATTAATACCAGGGAGCATTTTTTTCTGAGAAGTTGATGTTACAGTCTTCAAGCTCCACTGAACCACCTGCAGCTCGGGGACGAACTCAGCGGTGCAGTTTACAGTGACAGTGACTATGCCGCACACCGGCCGTCGCCACCCGCGGACATTACGTTCCTAATGAAAACGTCGCGATCGGACGTATAAGGAACTGGTATATCTGGGCGTTCACAACCGATCATACCTGATGCTTGAGGCTCAACTGTTTCTTCGGCCCCAGCTGGTAACTCATGCAAAAACGGCCAGACATTAAAATGCACGTAGGTCTTCATGCGGAATGTTATTTTGGTGAGACATTACCCAAAGCTGGAATGTGTAGAAGAAATTTAGTGAAATATCTCGAATGTGAACTTTCACGAAAATCCGTCAAGTGGGAGCTGAGCGGGCGGATAAGTGGACGAAACTGACGAGGCTAATAGCAGATGTTGACAATGTTTGGCGAGCGCGCCTAAAATTGTCACAACACGACGCTCCACAGTGGCAATCTGGAAGCTACGGAACTGGTTTTGGATATCATGTCGACAAATGTCGGTACTGTGTTACAAAAGTCGTCCTTTTTTCCGCGTATATACAAATAAAAAACGACAACCACAAACGAAAATCTGACATTGGAGGAGCGACTGCATACAAATCGACAAGAAATACGAAAAAAAGACCTGCTTTGACCTACAAAATATCGTTATGAATACGAACAGGCATGCTACACAGCTGTACAGGCATACACACATGCTGTATGCTGTTAATGGAAACCTCACAGCGTACGTGGAAACTGAGTGACGGTACAGCTGTCTTCAATTATACACAACAAGCAGAAGCTGAACTCGGGGTCAGGACGTGACATGGTGACACTCTGCAACAAAATACTCAATTTCCACCGTCCATTTGCTTCTCGATGCTATACATATAACGCCATGCGCTGTGTCACGTAGTGTACAGTCACAAGTGTTTTGGTCACACCGGAGTGGCTCAGTGACCACGCTACGGCCTGTAGGACAGAAAAGTCGCGGTTCGATTCCACGCGGTAGGAGCGACTCCTTTTTCGGCTCTTGGTTCTACCTTCAACCCAGATGGTAGCACAGGCTTTTTCCCTGGGCTAAAGCCGGCAGAGACGTAAAGCTGGTTACTTAACCACATCTACTGCCAAGGTTTAGAATACGTGCATTCCAGCATATATTCCCCATCAGAAATCAGAAGTATGAGCAACTGTAGATCATTCATGCAGTTGGGTACACGTATATTGACGTTTCAGAGAAACCTGCTGCCTCCATCAGCAAAGTACTGATAACGGACTAGGTTCTTCTGAAACATAGGTACATGTCTACTAGAGCACACGGCGTCACATGCCGCCGTCCCCCACACCGTCGTGAGGACGCTCTGGGGCATACTAAAGCCTACAACCAATGACACTACCTCGCCAACAGAACAGAGCAACGTCCATCTACAAAACAGTGTAATGTCAGTGCAGGGCTGTTCGTCCTCGCAGTCCCTGCCACCTCTATGGAACCTGATCTCTTCATGAACACGAATGGGCCACTGTCAGAACCTGACCTGTGGGCAAAACCCAACACGACATTCCGTGATTCTCATGACCTGTCGCTTGATTGCAGACACCGAATGTGCTGACCCGTCCTGTGAATGTCCCATGAACCATCCCCCCCCCCACGACGACCCAGCTGCCGACTTAACCTGCGCGCTGCTTTTCTTTTTCTTCACAACCAGGATTTTTTTTTTCAATTAAATTTATGTATAATAAAATGAAACTCGGGGGAGGGGGGGATTCTATAAAGGACATACAACTGGGTAGCAGAGAACATAAAATTGGCGACATAACATGTAACATAAATAAACAATACTAGTTTTTCTTATCACTAGCTGCACCCGTACCAATAATTCGCTTGTACAGCCAGCAAAACACTGAGTCAACAAAAAAACACAGCATCTGAATTTTAATATAGCATTACAAATTGTACTTGATAATGCTTTATGACGGGTAATTTATTTTGGAGAGCAACGAATCATAACTAACGTGTAAATAAGAAACAAAACATCGAAATCTACAGCCCTGCCTCAAGCGGAGGCAAATGGAAGTACAAGAAATACGTTAGCTTCCCTTGGTCTCCGTTTGAGGCAATACTCTCAGTTCTTAATATAAGCTTTTTTTTTTTTTGTTACAAAACCATTTTTGAGAAGGAATTAATAAAACCAAAGGAGACTGCAACCAATGCCGAATCATAAGCCTTATAAAAATGTCTGTTTTGAAAAGATCCGTTCGCTATTTCAGCAGATCATGATGTCGTAAACAGAGTCGTATTAACAGTCAGGCTTAGAACAAGCGACACAGAAATCTGGGCATCATAAGGTAAAGAGCAATTCGAACCTGAGGCACAGAAGAACCTAACAGTGTGCTGTGAGTGTCTTCCACATTTTTTTAGTTTTCTGCAGGAAACATCATTTACATGGTATATATCCGTTCCAGGTGTCTGCACATTGCCCGGATTGTGAGATTACCAAGAGGGGGCTAGTCCCCCCACCCACAGTCGCCATGGTGATGGATGATGCCAGATCGGGAGCCCCGGGAAACAGAGCCGCGAGCACCAATCGGAGAGGAGTGCAGCGTATCGACCTCGGTGCAGCTCTGGAGAATCGCACAGCAACGAGCAGGCGGTACAAGTAGCACAAAAACACGTGAATGTAATAAGTTATTTTATTGTACAGTATTTACCAACTCGATTGGCTTTTAATTCTCCTCCTTCTTGGACGTTACAAGATATGGTCAAATCTGCATATGATATCGCAAGACAACATTCAATATCGATGTGGTTTCGCTGTATTGCGTGATTAGCCGGTAGCAATAAATTGCTACAAAGTACCGCAAAACCGAAACCTCGGCCAATAAGAAATGGCACGTCAACGGTTGTATAGCAGATGGCACTCTGCAGTTTTGTGATGGAAATAAAGACGAAGGTTCTCATGGTTTCATTAAGCACAGGTAGTTCATACGTTGCAGCTTCGAAATGTTCCCGGAATTCGCTGGTATAATTTACATGTTTTGACTGGGAGGCATTGTCCATCATGAGTCGATCCCTACAGGTAAAACTATGAATAAAGAAATGCACATCGCTGTCCTTCGTCGCCTTAGGAACGCGGTCAGAAGGAAACTCCTCGAAAAGTGGAGAACCAACAGCTTTTCCTTCACAATAATGCTCCAGCACAACGGCCGGTTTTGGTCAAGGAATTTTTTTTAGCAAAGAAAAATACGACAACAATGCAGCATCTCCCATATTCCCAGTTCCAGCTGATTTTTACCTGTTCCCTCGAATGCAATCAGCATTGAAGGGACGGCGTTTTTTTTTTGTTATGCTGCTGACAATTATGAATGCGGCGGAAGAGCTGAAAAGTCCTTCATAAAATGGTTTCCAGGAGTGTTTTCATCACCTTTACAGTCGCTGAACAAAGTGTATACTCGCACAAGAGGACCAATTTGAAGGAGATGTAGCTTATATGATTCACTATTTTGTATTTCTCAGAAAGAAAGTGATACCGGGATCATTTTAAAGCTACCACGTACATATGTCAAAGCGAAAATGACGTTCAGCGAAAACTGCAACAGATCTGGTCTCTCGCACGAATGCCCCAAATGCCATTAATACAGCGAAAACGAGCGGAAATCGAGAGGGCGGGGGAGGGGGTTCCTTTCGCTGTAAGGTACTAACATCGCTGCACAAATGAATATTTCTGCCCTCAACCACGGCCAACAAAAAAAAAAAAAAAGTGTCTTCTTTCTCACGCTGTCGGGGGGTTTGGCTGATAATCGGACCCAATCAATGTCCGGCTACAGTCTTGCAGTCGATAATAATGCTGTCTGTGATGTCCGGAACAACCCTACCTCTTCGCCAGCATGATTCATCGATGCCTTGAACATGTTTACAAAAACCTCTTCAGTTGATCTCAGTTACAAGTGACAGCACACCCTCTGTCACACTTTAATTTCTGCAGGTTCATAGCCACTCTATGTGTTCAAGCACGTTTCTAAGTTTTGCACATGCGAGCTATTACAGGATTTTGGTCACTCATGCTTGGAGACAGTCGGACAGCTATGTGACCGTCAGTTGTCAGTGTGGTTAGATTTATACGCGCACATCTTCTCTCTGGGCTTAACTGGAAGAATTAATTTGATACAGGTCATTTCTGCCCATGATCTCATTAAACACTCAGCCTTCTTGTGGAGACACAATGCCACAGCCGTCGTTTGTACTGTGTGTCGGTGGTTTGTCCACCTGAACAGAGTAACAGGAAGCATTCAGTGGGTCAATTACTGCTCTTGGCTACTGGATGCCCAAAGTTTACTGATTCTTTTGTCCACAACAGTCTCCTGTTGCCAGTCTAGACTTGTAAACACATTGTGCAGCAGGAAGAACTCCATTGACTTCCAATGTATCATAACTTGTCTGTTGCCTCGAGCTCACGTTCGCACGGGCGCCTCTGACATCGCCGATGTGGCAAATTTTGCAGAATTTAACGCCGTTGTGTGGCCACGTCCCACCAGCGTGCATGAAGCTCCACTATCCCGAGAGGCCTACTCTTTTATTGGCTGCAGTAAACCATCAGGCACTGACGCTTGCTCGAGTTACCCGAGTTTTTCTCATGGCCTAGAATTTCCCCCACTTACAACTCGATCTCTTCACAGCCCTCTGCAATGATTTCCTTCCCCAAGGAGAAAAAAAATACTGTTCTTGTAATTACTGGTAGAAGTTTGGATTGTGTCTGGAAACACTTCTCAAAGTCACCCGCAAACAAAACGTTACAATTTCCTTGTGAATGCCTTCAGTTGTTCAGGATTTGTAACATGCCTGTCGTGGTGTTTCCTTCGAACCCTTAACGTGGCACCAACAATCTTCACAGCGTTGCTGTCTCTTAGCAAGCTCGAATGATGTCTGCTATAATGTCCCCGCTCTTAGAGCAGACACTAAATGCACACAACACAACTACATCATTCGACACGTTAGAAACTCTATGCACCATATCAACCCCTTTCAACCACTCTGGCGGTCAGTGCCTCTAGTCACGTGCTGTATACTAAAGTAGTACACGCTGGCCTCCGACCTACATTTCCTCCTCCTTGACCAGGTTCCCACCCGCAACTCTCAAGGTATCAGGAACCACCAGTAGACAGTTTTAATGTAATACAGTACAGCTTCGGTTATCCAATCTGCGGGATGGGACGCGGTGGTTGGGGGGCTGGGGGGGGGGGGGGGCGGTGAAAAAGCCGGTAAATCGTGGCCGGGTTCGTAGCTTCCAGAAGCGAATATAGGAAGCTGCAGAGACGACGACGACAACATCAATATCTTGTACAATTTCGATACAGACTACCACAATAAGCCACAAATACGTGTCAGCCGGTACAGACAACAAAGTCCGACCTGTATCGCGAAGGCCTAACTAGGACTAAGTGACGTTTTGTAAATGTGGCTCTGTAAGCCACATTATTGCCCCCCCCCCCCCCAAAAAAAAAAAAACTTATAAAGAAGAACGTAAAATTTAAATTTTGAGATATTTTAATAGAAATATGTTTGGTAAAAATGATTCAAGATAGCCTAAAGTAATAATTTACTGAACGGAGGACCTAGGCAGCCTGCATGATAGAAATTTTTCCTCACGGTGAAGACTCATTTTATGCTATTCAAGATTATGACGCCGTGTTGTCTGGTAAGTGAACACCATTGTCTCTGAGGAACATACTTTCGCAATCTTCATGTTCTACTCTGTATACGGTAACAGTATATTCCTCCGAAAGTTTGGCACCCACCTACCAGTGAAAATGTTGTAACATTTCAGACTATCAGAACACGAAGTCATAAATTTCGAATTCTTCCTGTTACCCATTGCTTTACCTTCAAAATTTGTAGTTCTGTATCTGTTACTTACTAACGTAACATCATATGTGAGGAACAAGTTTAATGGACCAGATCACCATAAAGTCACATATTACGATAACTTAGATCAAGAGGCATGCTTGTAGATGGATCGTGATTGTGGCTGATGGGAGTATGGTGGTGATCTGGGCAGCGTCTGTTGCGATAGGAATGCACTTATGATTCAAGAAATACTGTAGAAGAAATTTATCTACAGAATTATGTCTCTATGTTGCTGTTGTAAGCACTCACATATTTACTGTCTGTAGATATTTAAATAACAAATTTTATGCCTCAGCTATATTGTCTTAGGACACGGTTTCATTCAGGTGATACTAATTCAAGTGTATTAAAACACGACAGAAACACCTCTTTTTAAAAGTAGATTTAGAGACTAAACTTGAGGGCTGTTTGACTGTGCATCTTCCTAATGAAATAAAGTGAAATGCCAACTTTATGGAACTACGTAACTTTATGGATGTATTCTTAGCTCGACATGTTTCGGGTACATACGCCCATCATCAGGAGTATTAGATGATGAGTTGCAGCATATGGTTTTCTGGACCTAGTTTTTGGATGGGTGATGGTCTTGAGAGCCGCTGCGTAGGTCGTGTTTACGGTCCGGATGGTGTGGATGCTCCTGATGGTGGGTGTATGTACACGAAATGTGTCGAGCTAAGAATACATCGATAAAATTACCTAGTTGCATCAAGTTGGCATTTCACTTTATTTCATTTAGAGACTAAAATTTACTTTATCATGACACAGCAAAAGAGGACGTAAGGAAAAGGTTTCCAGAGGGATGGAGTGCGTGGAAAAAAAATTGGTAGAACTAAATCTTAAAGGTCTTAGAAAAGCGTAAGCAGAATAAATTGAAAAAAGTAACGTAAATTGAGAAACTTTCCGTCATGAAATGTTAACTTCTCATACAAAAACTGTATCAAGCATAAATTTGTTTACTGTCTACATAAAATATAAAAGAATTGCTAAAGTGTTGGCAAGAATATGTAGTTAGTAGTATTTTTCAGTGTTCCCCTCAAACGAATATTTTTTGTCTCTGTAATTCCGCAACGCACTGCTCAGAATTGGGCCAGCTCCCAAGTTACATCTCATACAGTTGCAGGTGAACTGCTCCTTATGGACCGAAACGAGAAATAATATATGTAAATACCAAAGCACACGCTTCTTCTTCTTCTTCTTCTTCTTTCACTTTTAGTTCTTTCCATAACACTAAAAAACTCTTTATTTTTTAGACAATACTCTCGTCATAGTTTACTACTGCCCAAGACATCAAACACTTTGACCGTCCTCGTCACACAAAGAACACTGAAAACCAAGACATCTGACCTAAGAGTGATAAGGCAAAGGGGAAATTTAGGATAATGTGCCTTATATTTAATGATATAATTCAGAACTTAGGATGCGTAGGTCACGTGTTGCGTTTAGAATAATAAAATAGGGACCGATACAGTTTACTGGAATTGAAGTTCAGAAACAAGAACAAGAAATTGGCATATACTTAATTTTGGTGGAAAAAGCTCTTCAAAAGCCTCAAACTGGCCCTTCAAGACGGAGAAGGGAATATTATTGAGATGATTATGACACAATCTAGCTCAAGTTTGGGATCAAGTGCGGGTTTTTTTATTAACTGTTTTGAATATTCGTTTAGCAGCTTACTGTCAGAAAGTTGTTGCACTAAAGTGATACTAAATCTCGTCCATTCCCTGAGGTATATTTGATATACAAAACAATGATCACTCGAAATTGTCCAAAATAAACGTAATGTAGGCTAATAAACAAGGCACTCTTTAATAAAAGTTTAGGAAATGAATGGAGACAGTAAGTTACCCGTACGAAAGGAAAGTGATGCTCTTCTCTTTTCTACGGGTTCCGCAATGAATAAAACTCTTTAAAAGTAACACTGAGGAAATTTCTATCCGGATGTAGACACAGAAGTACTTATGGACAGGTAGCCTACTGTGCAACGTACAAAATGTTTCATAAACTCGGTACTGTAACATGAACTGTAGTTTTATGAAAACTGTTCGCTGCACGGCTAGAATTCATCGCGTGCTCATTGTTATCGGGGCGACAGATTCGTGACTGCCAGCTGTTAGCGTGACGCCCACCCTCGTAAATGAACACGGTCCGGGTGATGACGACAACACAGTCGTACTTTCTTGGGGGGTGCGTCCGGTCACAGTTTCACCCACACATATATCTATTTGATGTAATATTAAGACCTAATTACGCGAAATATACAGTAACTTATGTCAATAACAGCGTCCAAAAGAACTCTGACGTATCTTCAGAGTAACCTTTTTAATCAAGACATTCACAGAATGGCCATGAAAGAGGAGAGAAACTTTGTTGATAGAAGAAAGGAAAGTTGTGCTGCATCTCAAATGGAGAATATACAAGTCGGAATATTGTGTATGTGCATGTCTTAACGGCATAGGATAACTCACTGGCCTGGATGTTCATGTATACCAGATACAAAAAGGCTACTCTCCTCCAGTACTAACTACACTACACGTAACACAATCTGCAGTCAATAGTTCCTCCCTACATGTCGTCACCGCATTGAAAAATGTGAAAAATTTAACGGTATTATATTTCATGTTTATTCTTTATGATGAGCTACATTTAAGACACAATCACCTGGGATTTAGCTCCACGAGAAGTAGAAATTTGAAGAATAAAAGACCAACTTGAGGTTACTTGCTGTTTTATTTCACTTCTTATGTGCTCAACATGTTTCGGATATTAACATATCCATCATCGGGAGCTTGCGACTATTCTGTTGAATTACCACATTGGTCGTATTATACTTGGTTCGACAACACACAACATTCACAACAGACAAACATCCATGCCCCCGTTGGGATTCTACCCAACGATCTCAGCAGGCAAGCGGCCGCAGACCCACGCCTTAGACCGCGCGGCCACTTGGACCGGCATGTAGTTGGTTGTTTGTACTATTATACCAGAAGAAAGTATTTGTTGCCCTCGGTCACCTGCATAAATTAAGTAATAACAATTAAGAAGCACAGTGTAATAGGTGTAAAAAACATAATATGGCAACTTGATTGGCAGGTTAAATGGTCACAAACTTTACAAACTGCTTATTGGACCGTGCATCATTGTGATAGTTGAAGAATAAAAGACCAACTTGATGTCACTTGCTATTTTATTTCACTCCTTATGTGCTCAACATGTTTCGGACATTAATATATCCATCATCAGGA
>Ga0123357_10006116_pt1 | contig 14588 bp, 5 predicted proteins | sample TergutEmb28metaG_FD_89873 | JGI IMG/M metagenome (GOLD analysis project Ga0123357, IMG submission 89873) | Embiratermes neotenicus P4 segment gut microbial communities from Petit-Saut dam, French Guiana - Emb289 P4 | ecosystem: Host-associated > Arthropoda: Insects > Digestive system > Gut ...
ATAAATATATAAAATGCAACGTTTAGAGGTTAGCGGTGCGGTACGACCACCATAGTCGTCGTTAGGCGTCAAAAGTTTAAGAGTTTCCGAGGTCCGGCGCTGTGGAGGTGAAGTGCGTACTTTCCATGCTTTCTTTCGTAGAATGTCTTCATAGGGCTTATAAGTGAAAACGGACATAAGCTAGACTAGTGGACACTAAAAAACTGTAGAACACACACACACACAAATATATATATGCCATTCCTCACTTCAGATCCGTATAGACACGTGTATTGCGAGGCATGGTAATCCTCCCTTGAAACTTTTCGACGGAGAGGTGCCACGCTTTCGTCCATAGCTTAAAAACGTTCAATGTGGGTGAAAACCAGTAAAGGTTACACTAAGTCCGTCAACAGATCTTCCAAAATCACACAGATACCACTAACACATGGAAAGAAGACCGCGAAAGAACGTCGTTCAAATTGAGGAAAAAGTATCGAAACTTATTTGGCTTTATCAAGAAATGTGACTGGCAAATATTCAGAAGAAATCAGTACATAAAATCACTTTTCTTAAAATGACAAATCCAAAATAATGCAAGTGCAAATACGTTCTAGTATCAGAAGTTTAACATACAGAAGGGGTGGTGTACCTCCTGCCGTGGTAAATTTCCCAGAAACACTTTATAGTGCCGACGTTTCGAGGACTGTTGCAGACTCCGTCATGAAAGCATAACTCAGGAACGTACAGAGTCAGTTATGTTATGTTATGTTACTTTTGTTGTAACATTTACACATACTCCAGTCTCACTGTGTGTGTGGGATGAACCAATGTAGCAATCTGCGTAAAAATACTAATTATAACTTGAGTTAAAATTTACTTTTTTATTGTGCCGTATTTAATTAGCAAGGATTTCCTTCAGATTTGTTTCGTTGCTACTAGGCTGAGTGGAGCCTTCATCGCTCCTTACTTGCAGTCTCAGCAAGCGATATTACACACACATGTGCATACACATAGATTCCAGTTTCCATCTAGCAATTACGCGACCACCGATTTTTTTCAAAAATCAACATTCATCTTTGTTCCGTTAATTCGTAGTAGTTGAAGCCACTGACGTAAATAATAGAAAATCTGTTAAAGAGAACACGTACTGTCATCAAGCACAAGCAGTTTCATAAATTTAGTAGACTAAAGACGGCTGACACACTGCGCTACAAGCCGGACGGTCAAGTTCAATTCCCTATGGGCTAATTAGATTTTTCATTGACATAATCCTTCTGGCCGCACTATGTGTCTGAAATCGAATCAACTTCTAACAGAAACAGGGAATATCTGTTGGGCGGTAAAAGGCGGCCGGTGCATAGGGCAAGCAACCTTACAACCATCATGTGCCGACTGTCTAGAAAACCTGACAGCCTCAACCTCCTGAAGCCCTTAAGGTCTGCCCAGGTCTGTATAAGAATAGATTTCAATTTAATGTTTAATTTAAGATATCCCCACTAGCAACAAGGCAAACTCACTGGTATTTTTACAATACTTGCATTCAATTTTCTTATTAAAGTGTTTGTAAAGACTTTATAAATGAGGGTTCCGTCCCTCTGGAATATGGCGCTGCGTTTGTGGGTAATCGGATTCCAGTTTTTCGAAGGAATTAGCGCTCGATCTTCAAGGGTCGATTCGTCTTCTAGGACCTATCGACCCTTCAAACTGACGACACCACATTCCCTTGCAACGTCTACATCCATTACCCATTGGCGTAGCGCTATATCCCAGAGGAACGGGACCATCAGCTACACTATTGCGAAACCCTGAAAATCGTTCTATAATTGCTTTCGTCACTACACAATGAGTATGAATTATTGGATTTCGATTCTCGACAAGGATCAATTTTTGTTTTCACCAGTAGGTATAAACTAGTAATAGGACGCACGTGTATCAGACTAAACGTTCTATCCCCGAAAAGGAAATACATGGAAATTAAAGTTCACGTAAAATCTAGTGCAGAGTTTGGAATGTTGAACTTTAACCCTGCTCAGCTTATAACTTTGCCAAGAGCATCGTCATAGAGTGTATTTGTTTCTACGTCTGTTCGCGTCATACGGCCGATCTAATTGAATCTTATATATACGTAATTGAGGTGTAACGAAGGATTTAGTTGTGACACTGGAGTACGGAAATTACAAGAAGACGTATGTGTCTTGCATCTCACACATCCACACCCATTTCCGGCTTTGGCATTTGTGGAATGGCTGCATCGGATTTGAAATGGAATGTTTTATTCATTGTGCCGTTTTAATCAGATAACCCAATAAGAACACAGCACGTTCTGTAATCCCATTTACATGGAAAATCCAATACATTTCTCTACTAAATTCAACGATTTTCGTCACAGACTACATTCATATACACCACATTTATGAGTTGGGCGGAATTAATCGATACGATACTCTTCTTTCCGCTGTTAATCCAATAGGATCTGTTTTACGTGATTTATACATCTTGGAGCAAGAGGTAGAAAAGAGCGGAAATGTATCGTTTTTAATTAAAGTTACAGTGCTATAGAAGGTTTGGCGAATTTTTATGCACTACGTGCAGGAATATATGTAAAGTTTATTTGGTGTTTCTTCCAAATCAGTTTTGGTATGTTGGATTTTTGGCTTCGTTTGGCAGTACCATTTATATCTATTTTTCTCTCTGCCTTCTCCTTCTCCTCCTCCTTCTCCTCCTCCTTCCCTCCTCCTTCTCCTCCTTCTCCTCCTCCTTCTTCTTTTTCTTCTTCTTCTTCTTCTTCTTCTTCTTCTTCTTCTTAGGGCCCGTCAGCTTATGCACCGAATGCACCGCAGCCTTAGGCTTATTGTGCAGCCCTAATGTTTCATTCAGCACAGCCTCAATAACCCTGCGCCTCGTATGAAGAGGCAAAGGTCCCTTACTGAGGCTGTGCTTTTGTATTTTGGTTCTACAGTCAGCCTCCCAAAAACATTATAACACTGTCGAGCCAACGCCTCGTAACAGCAAATAATGTGCTGTACTGTTTCAGTCTCCATCCCGCAAAATCTGCAGTTTAGATCCCCATCAAACAAGCCCATAGTATACAGGTGCCCCCTTACAGGAGCATGCCCTGTGTAGATCGCGGTTACCATTTTTAGTTTATGCCTACTTAACTTAAGTAGGTCGTTAGCTCTTTTCTTACATGGTCTATCTATAAATAGTTTGCCATGTCTGAGGCCTGGCAGGTCTATCCAGGGTCTAAGATGTTGCACCTCAGTCCAGTTTCTCTCTGCCCTAGTTTCGTACGTATTTTCACAACTCTATGCTACATATTATATTGCCGGCCGTGGACAAAAATCTAGTCCTAAGCTCACATATAGAGGTAGTTAACAGTGGTATATAATGTTGTATTTTGAACACGTAGTTCCAATTATCAGTAACAAATAAACCATTCTGGGTGGTGGGGGGAGATATATAATACCCGGACGGTTACAATTGTATCGTTTTATTATACAGGCTATGAGGTACATCGACTCAGCTACATTCGCTCTAGAATTACCAGCTTTACAAATAAATTTATAACATCCAAGGTAACACCTGATGTAATGTGCCCTATGCAGCTCAGCCGTTCACAAAACTGTGTGGCTACTGGTAGGATCAACCAGGATACCGGCACTCGGCGCGAGGTCTTCCCCAGAGGTAACCGCGAACCCGTTCATTTATTTCCACCCCACTCAATGCGAGAAAGGAAACAGCTCCTTCGGCTCCCTTCCTTCCTCTCAAGAGGTCATAACTTGGCCGTCAAAACACTCGATCCTTTTTTTCTATCCTATACCAGTTAAAAGGATATCCTTTCCTGCAGTCCAATTCAATTTTGATAATTTCCATCTCCCGACGTAAGAACGCGCCCACAGTCAGAAACTGGCGGTTGGCTGGCTGTCACCCGAGCTGTGAAGTTCCGATTGCTGTCTTACAAGCAGAGTGAGTGCGGCTTAGAACGGCGCCTGGAAGCAGAGCGACGCCGCATAGCTATGAAGACGTGACGTTATGTCAATGACGACAGAGGCTTCAGACCCTTCGACATCGCTTCCTCCCGCAGGAGTCAAATCCCCTCACTACCCAGAGTTCTGTCAAAATGGTTAGGGACACGGTTTTAACCAAGGATGTTAGACAGCTAAGGGGCGGCCCCATCACGCATACCCCATTTGAATGCACCCGACTGCCACGAGGTGCTTCAGGGAAGGCGTCCCGGATCACACCTCCGACATTGCAGTGTTCTTGAGAAAATATTGTTGTAGTTATGTGTTAAGAGCTGCTGGGTCTATTGTGTGAACAATTCTCAGACTATTGGTAAAATGCTACTTCATCTTGACGAGCAAAGTGGTAACGCTACGGTCTGTTTGCAGCGCTAAAGCACTACATTGGCGGCCACCATTTAGGGATTATCGCGAGGTGACAACAATAGTGACACAGCAGCTGACACAAAAACAAGAATTTCTATCAGCAGATAATATGAAAGCTCTTCCCACAATGTGAAAAATACCTCAATTTTGGCATGGACTATGTGGAAAAACGGCGGGAATGTCCTATTAAATTTGAAAATAAATAAAACGAAACAAAGGAAATGTAAAAGAATTTTCTTCCGGCGCTCCTAATTCAGTCGACGTGAAGAAAGAGGCATCGTTTTCTTACGAAACGTCAGGATAAACTTATCCCATAAGCTATAAGTCCCATCATGAGAGCCTGAAGACCCCGTCTGTGGTTCACTACTCGCAGAAGATAGGTGAGTTCAGAAATGTACAGCGTCCGAAAGTTGGGCGATGGTGAATAATGAGTTGGAACGAAAGTGACTGCAGACTTAACTGAGTTCTGGACTGACTGGCGATGATCACAGAAGTCAGTGCGGACAGCCGGTCGCCGGGACGAGATTCGAAAATGGGACCTTCGGAATACGAACTGGAAGCAACAGCGACGTTACAGTGACGTCAGGCGTCCCCAATAAGCTTCTTCGGAAGTTAATACGCGGTATCAGAAGTGAAACATCCAGATGGACTAACACATATACACCTTAACATCATGTTCCCTGTAACACCTAACGCATAATAAAGTAAATAAATAAGCCAAACTAATCCAACGAGAACAACGGCCTTCTGGTGGAACCAGGGAGAGCGCGAGGGTTTTATCGTCAAGTGAGCTAATCCTAGAGACGTCGTTTTGACGGATGTTGTGTGAGTGTACTCCATTCGCACCGGCTTTTGGCTGTTCGTGGTGCCCATTTTTCTCCTGCTACTCTCTTCAACGTGTCTTCCCATCGGGTCTTTGGATGCCCCATTCTCAATTTTGCCCATTCTAACGTCCCACAAATGTAATCCCTACTTTCAGTTAATTCACCGTTTAAAATCTCCAAAACGAAAATTTTCACTTTTCAAGTTCTTGGGTAAAACCCCGATTTCAAGGGGCTTGAACCGAGGAACACTGCGTCAGCATATGAAGAGCTTCATATCAGAAATACACTCGCCATAGAGGGGCAGGCGATACTTTTAGAACAGAGTGTGAATATTTAAAGAATGCGTTTCCTCAGCAGACGTCCACAGCTACTAAAACACAATAAAATCTCCAACCACGTATAAAAAAGGCAAAACACCATGAAGTTTGGAGACAATGCAATCAAAATGCACGGTGAAATGGACAATTACAAGTTCGCTCTTTGCCTTTTGTCACTTCTTCGTACAAAAGTAATTAGTTCATTACTTGTTTATTAAATGGTTGATGACCTGGAAACTGATTATAACACGAGAATTCAGTGAAAGTAATTAAAGTCAATCCACAACTGAGACAAAACAGAGGATATGTCACAGCATACTGTAACTCGGACTTCGTGCAATTTTGCGAGACGTGACGTTGTCAGTGATCCAATTTCCAGCGTAGTAGAATGTGACGTCGTTAGGTTGGAAACTGAGTACAAAGCTGTGTCGGAACATTTTAGTGCTTAGAAATTTCGTTTTTAAGCTAACACTAAGATCCATCGAACGTTCTGGCAGCTTTCGTTTTCCGCACACCGTTTCGATTTCGGACGTCAATCAACACTCGTATTTGATTGACTGGTGCGTATGTTGTGTAATAACACTGTTTCAACTGCCAACACAGCCCATCTGCTTTACTCCCGTGCAAACACACAGCCTTCATTGAAGGGGACCATCCCGTTGCGTATGTTCAATATATATTATAATTAATACCGTCAATACACATCTATAAAAACCAGATGCTTAACTACAACTGGGTTATTCTTGACGACATGCTTCGGCCATTATACGGCCATCCTCAGGCCAACTTAGAACAATGTTATTAAGTACAGTCAAAATTGTTATCCGGTGGGATCTCACTGTTTGCATTAAAACTTGATGCAACTTGACATAATGTAAACAATGGGATCCCATTGGATAACAATTTTGACTGTACCTTAATAACATTGTTCTAATCTTATGTTTATTGGACCGTGCATCATTGTGATAGTTGAAGAATAAAAGACCAACTTGATGTCACTTGCTATTTTATTTCATTTCTTATGTGCTTAAAATGTTTCAGACATTAATATATCCATCATCAGGAGCTTACGATTATTCTGTCGAATTACCACATTGGTCGTATTGTTCTTGGTTCGAAGTGTGTTGGAGTTTCGGTGTGGTTGGGTTGGAGTGGTATCCGTGTTGCAGGCTTCAGCCTGCAACACGGATACCACTCCAACTCCAACACACACCGAACCAAGAAAAATAGACCAATGTGGTAATTCAATAGAATAATCGCAACCTCCTGATGATGGATATATTAATGTCCGAAACATGTTGAGCACATAAGAAGCGAAATAAAATAGTGACATCAATTTGGTCTTTTTTTCTTCAACATTGTTCTAAGTTGGCCTGAGGATGGCCGTTTAACGGCCGAAATATGTCGCCAAGTATAACCCAGTTGTAATTAAGCATCTGGTTTTTATATATGTATTTATATATATATATATATGTATTGACGGTACTAATCACTCGAATAATATACACAGCCTTCTGTATGTACTGAGTATGAAACTAGATTGGCTGTGATGTTGGTCTGGAAGTGAATCCGACGTGAATGGAAACGAGTTCCTGGTAAGAAACGAAACAAGATTTGCCAGTCCGCAGACACTCAAAACCATGACCGGCCTCTCCTGGCTTCATAATGTGAGATAACTAACAATAAGCAATGCGTCATCATGCTTACAGGCAGCAGTACAAAATTTTGTATTACAAATTTATCACCATTCTTGTAAATCAAGTACAAAATAATCTCAAACATGGTGGCAAGGGCGAAATTTGAGGTTTTATATGACAAACTTAACGTACATAGTATCTGCATTGGATTAATAAGCTCTTCGAAACATAGAACACTACTACTACTACTACTACTACTACTACTACTACTACTACTACTACTAATAATAATAATAATAATAATAATAATAATACTGTTAATTATTACCAACAGTGGAAAGAGCAACAGTATTAGTAGTAATAGCAGTATCTGAAAATAATAAGGTCGGAAATGCGTAAATAATATTGGCTTATATGTTGTTGCTAGGTGGGCCGGAATAGCTCAGTCGGTATAGGGTCCCTCTATGGGTTGGACGGACCGGGGATCGAATCCTGGTGATAGCGTGATTCTTCGCACCCGTCCAGACCGCCAACGGGGTCCAACCAGTCTCCTATACAACGGGTACCGGGTCTTTCCAGGAGGCACAGCGGCCGGGGAGTGGCGTTGACCATCTGCCCCATCTAGCGCCGAAGTTAAAGAAAAGAGTACAGTTTACATCTACTATCCCTCAGGGCCCTCGTGGCCTTTCCTAGGACGAACTTCCCCTTTTTATGATGTTTCTTTAGGAAAGAAAAGTCGTGGGCATTATTGTTACAAACGAAACTGGGATACGGTAAAAATCAATCGTTCTGGGAAAGCTCAACTCAAGAGCGTTGATGGGGCGTGGAGGAAACCTACTGCCGGGTGGTGCTTAATAGGCTAACACGAGATCCGCGTAACCCCGAAGGCATGATCTTTCCTACAGACTTACCAAGGAACTAGTTAATTCATTGCAAACACGAACGTATCATTAAGACGGGTGAAGCATGCATGACAGTGTAACAGTCTGTTTTACGAACACAGCCTACTGTCTATCAAGACGTCTGACTCCAATACAGTAAATCATTCAGCGCCAAGCACGTACTCAGTGCGGTGGTTCTGGACGATTCTTCCATAAGCCGACACGACCCCCATCAATAACATTTGCTTCGGGGAAGCTCTCTAAAAACACTGCACTTCTCGAACAGTTAAACCTACTACCGATGGATAGAGCAAGCTTTGTCCAGACACCATATCACAAAATGATACAGGAGGACTTATGAGAAATCACCATGTATACCGGACGTGAGCTGCGCGATTCTTGCTTCCGAAGTCCAGCCGTTAAAGCACATTATCAGGGAAACTGTTAGAGAGAGTTTCAACGAATAAAGACCAGGAATTTCTTGGCCAGATAGGAGAATATTAACAGCGCCAAAAGCAAGTACGCTGTTACGTGGTTCTAGTTGCTGCTTAACACGTTGCAGTACCATCATACTACAATTTTCTCAGTTTCTGCTAATAAGTAAATCAGCTCTTACTGAACTCTTTCATCGGCGTTTATTTTTCTGGAACTGTAAATTTGTTTAAAATACTTCTCAAGAGTCACCAATTGTTTTACGTGTCAAACTTCATATCTGACTGACATTCTGAGGTTATACATCCAGAGTCTGAAACGAAGTATAAGTTTTTTCATTTAATGCATTTATTCTGTAGTATGAATACACGTAAATATGTGCTACGGAAAATAATTTAATTTACAGAATAATTGATATTCATTTCAATTCTGCCACACCAAGCCTCAAGAATACCTCCGCAGCCCATTATCTTCCTTTCCCTATATGTGTATTTTAATATTATCATAACGACGCAGGAGGATCTGGGGAAATCTTAAGGACCGCGTGAAAAGGAAAGGATTTTCTCCCGGCTTTACGAATAAATAAATAAATCTGTCATAAACTGAGCTTTATTCACCCCACACCAATACCTGTCCTGGGGTAGAGGAAAGTATTAGAATTGCCATAACAGTATTTTAAACAAGATTAGTGAAAGTATTTTTCTACTTCCAATTAATGTCAAATTTATAGGCTGCTTGCAAAAGACCAAAAACGTAGACTTCAATTAAACCCAATGAGTAATACTTTTATACAAATATAAATTTATAACGAATTACAAACTACAATAAAATTTAAAGGTTAATAAGTAATATAGTATTAAATTTTCTGTAAATTAATTGTTCAGGGCTCGCCGGAAAGCTAGTTTTTAATATGTAAATTTTCTTGCTCATTCAGACAGAGTTGTTACAAGCATTTCATTATCCAAACAGTAAGCCAGTTACGTTAATGCACCAGTGAATTTTTATAAAGTTCCCGCATCCTCCATAACCAAATTAACTGCCAGGCCAAATTATAGTACAATTCAACAACTAAATGAAATGGCTGCCGAACCATTACATTATCGACCCATTTACGCGTATGTTAGGAAATGCTATTCTGTCTTCAGAATTTCTCACAAAAACTCTATACGAAATTTCATAATATTCTTCAGTTGCATGTCTACTAAACACGTAAACTTGATCCAACCATTTGTGCTGCGTACAAAACCGTAGGTTAATTTCCCTGAGTAGATATGTTCGGTTGTTGGACAGTATTCACAATAGGAATACGAACTGCCACGCCACTGAACTGGCTAAGGACTATGTACACACTCGCCCAATCGTGTATAGAGTGCATATTCAATTGTACTTCACTTACTTGTTTATTTTCTTACTTATTTTGAAAGAGAATTCCTTAAAGTACGTAAAAAGCTGAGGTGTACAGGTCACGTCCCACGTGCATTTTTACATTCAGGAAATATAATGTAAATGTAATGCAGTATTCATGAACTTGAACCGTGCAGTTGAGTACGACTACTGAAAGCGTGTAAAAATATTATGGTGGAAAAATTTGTGTTCAAACGTGGAAGGAAGTATTCGGAGTTCAGCTATCTCGCCCTTCGTAAATAAATGACGCACAACGACTGTTCAAATTACAGAACCCAAGTTATGATTTCAACGCTTCACTGTGTTGACATTCCAGATTCCAGTAATATATCCCATAGCGTATGGATTGTAGTGTTGCATCGCAGTGTCAATAGGTGTCAGTGGAAACCAAGTAAAGTCTCGGCATGTAAATGTAGTAAAGCAGTCGTATACCTACAATTATTCACCTCTTTTGGTCATCATCATCATCACCATCACCACCATCACCATCATCGTCATCATCAATCGGCACGAGTTAGGCCTGGATAGACCTGTTTCGGCCTAGTCTATTAGTATCTTCAGAGGTCTTCCAACTCGTCTCCGTCCAGTTGGTCTATAATTCGGCATTACTTTTGGCATCCTGTTGTTGTACATTCATGTTATATGTCGTAGCTAATTTTATTTGCATCTTCTCAGCTTTTAGTCAACTGGTTCTACTTTCAACTCTTCCAAAATTTCATCTTTCCTTTTGAGGTCAAAAAAAATTTCATTTCAATTGGTGCCAATCGTTTTTTATCCTTTTGTATGAGGGTCAAAATCTCGCTTCCATATAGAATTGGGAGAGCCAGTGCATTATATACTTTTATTCTTGAAGATTTCTGGATCAAATTTGGTTTTAAAATGTTTTTAAAAATTCCCAGTATTTGGGCAAACGTTTTTACCATGCTAGTTGTTGTACCAAGTGATCACTATGAAAAAGGGCGTTTCGAACTCTAGTCGTAGTTAACTCTTTAATGAACAGTGGTAACTAAAAACACCGCCTCCACTAACCTTCAATAAAACTGCATTCTATCTCAAGAGTTTATGAAAGCGTAATCAGATAGGTGTTGGTAATGGAAACAGACTTAGTCTTATCTAAAGGTAGGAAAGGTGCATTTACCTACCATTTAGTTGACGTTCATGGTCTACATGGATGAAGAGAAGCTGTGCCCAGTTCCGTAGTAAAGAATAACTGGGCAAGGTTTTTTTCATTCAACTAATCAAGAAGTATCTAGTTTCCCACAGACCGAAATATTATCAGGGTTGAAACAACTAAGCCAATGAAGCATGCTATCAGTGAGTTTAACCCAGTGTGCATCTTTACAGTACAGTTCTGTAAAATTCATATTGCGGGAAGTTCGCTACAATTCAGAGTTTCCTAAAAACACATTTTTAAAATTTCGACGAGCATGGTTTATGTTCAACTTCACAAATTTTTCTTATTTTAATTACCGCCAAAATTGGTATTTTTCTTGTATTTTTGTTAAAAGAAATACAGAAGAATGCCATATTCTCAAAACCTAGAAGCAATGAAAAAATATATATCTATAACAAAGAGAAATGATATATCAGTGTTTTTATGTGCGAGAGTTCAGGTTCCAACAAAGGTGTTGCTGAAGTTTTAGTTTTGTGAGATGTGACGCTGTGTCGTTGGGCGAGTCGCCACGAGGTTTCGCCGGAACGGGAACGACTGAAACTACTCATCCAACGACATGACACAAAACATAAGACTTGAAATTAATGCAAAAGGACTGAACGTACTAGCGAGCACTGAAAAAAAAATCGAATGGTGTGGTGAACTGAACTACATATTTATATACACTCGGGATGGCGTCTGATTGAATTCAGCTGCGCTATGATGCACTTATATCGGACGGCGACGAAGCTTAAATTGAGAAGTTTAGAGAGGATGGTATTATAAATACTTATACGGCTTTGGGTTGTACCAGACCAGTATGAGTATGTAAGGTTGGGATGTAATTAGAACCAACTTCGGTATAAAGTACAAGGTCTCCTGTTTTTCAAGGCCGTATTTAATAAGAGCTTGGAAATATCGCTGATGTATGTCCATAAACTTCGCGTCTGAAATACAAGGAATTATACGAAGGATGCCCCTCCATTCCGACAGTTACTTTGTCAGTTTATTTTCCAACGTTCTCAGTACCAAATACTTAAACATCATGTCGCTTTTTATAACAAATTTTCATTACATGTTACAACCCTCTTTATTGCCTTATTTTGTTACATATTTCGATACGGCCGTAATATCATCAGGCGACGCAGCCCAAGTTCACTCGTTGCATTACTTCTAGATATCACCGTAAAAAAAGGGATATTTAAAATCAACGGTAAATTAAAATTAAAATTGTCTTGCACTGGGATTCAATAAAATCAAATTATGCAAATTATTTTTGAGTCTTCTGGCATCTACTGTTCAGAATGTTTTATTTTTCGCCTTGTAGACTCCAGTACTGACACAGACCTACGTATTAAAATATTCTCCGTTGTTTTGACGAAGCAGCTTGTTGTGTATACCGAAACCAGACCGCCAAGTAGATTTAAAATGTTATTCGAACTAATTACCTAAACACGCTATTAAACAATGACAATAACATGAACACTGCGCGAAATTTTTGGTGTGATGTCGATCATTTCTGAAACACCCACACGTGACTCGTGAAAATATTACGGTCGTGTAATCATTAAAATATCTCTGCTTTTATCGCGAGAGTTACTTGACCCTTAAAACTGTTATTAATCTCATCTTATACGCTACGCTTATTGCCATAACAGCGGCCAAGAATGGTAACTCAATAACAATTACAGAAGGAAAAAGATTGGTAATTGCTTACCTGTACAAAGTAAGTTAATCTAAATTGTCACACAAAAAAAACTCGGTTTGTTTCATACATTCGTCATTTACAACGAGATATTACACCACACAGAAAATTAGCAAAACTGGATGCGGCAGTCATTATTCTATTACTACAACCATTTACTTCAGAGAGCTGGTAGTTAAATTAATTACGCAGGTCTCTGTGTTCAGCAGGGATTGACTAGCTTCTGCATTTAACCTAATGTACGTCTGGCACAGCTCATTCATCTGTTCGAACGAACAATTACAGATTATCAATACCGCTTGTAAATTAAATCAGTTGCTACCGTATTCGTTTATTCTCGACAGTCTTATATTTTGTTGTTACAATTAAATGAATCCATAAAAGCGGACAAATTCGTTGTAGCGTCCGTAAATTTGCAGTACAATGTTACCACTCCCAGCGTGATGCATATAAACATACCCTATTACAATATTTCTCCAGGGTACATAGTTTAATATTATCCTGCCTAATTCTAAGGTGAGTCATCCCCGTTGTGTGTTGAAAAAACTAATGGTGAGTTAAATTCAATCAGAAAACACAACTATAATATTATGCTAAATGATGGTATTTATTAGCGAATAAATAACTACATATTTCGGCCTATAGCGGCCATCTTCAGGTTATTACAATTTTGATAAAAAAAAGTGTCATATATATGACACTCTTTTAGCAAAAATTGTAATAACCTGAAGATGGTCGCTATAGGCCGAAACATGTAATTATTTACTTCGCTAATATATATACAATCATTTAGCATACTATTATAGTTGTGTATTCTGACTGAATTTAACTTACCATTAGAATATCCTGCCATCTACGCCTACGTCACAACGGATTATTTAACTTCTCCTCTTCCTATTATGAATTTTTCATCTCTGCCATTTATGCCTCATACTCTTTTGTATGCTCATTATAAAAAATTCCGTGTATGTGCTACTACGTTCCTAATAGATCCAAATATTCAAAACGGCTTCTTATTTTGAATGAGTTCCAGTCACTTTTTAATGTATTATTAATTCACGACGCGCTTAAGTTTGTACTTGTTTAAAAATCAGACCCTCGTAGTAGATGTTTCAGTCGGCCGGACCTAGGAATGAAACATTTATGACTTAATATGTAATGAAGAAAAAATCGGATATATTATAATGGTATTATGTTTAATCAAATCACTTCCAGCAAGTCTTCTTCCTTAGCGCCACAAACAAAATGAACACTCATGTATAAATACTCACATCGTAGTTTCTCTTGTTGTTATTCTGCTTTATCTACGGACACGGTCTGACGTGCCTGAACGCTTTAATATTCAACAACACGACTTCTAATGAACAGTAGCTGCCTTCCGTAAAATACTATAAAAATTTCATAGCCGTTTTCAAAAGCAGGTAATTTTGTATTTCGACTCTTACGTGGATACTTTAAGGTAAAGGAATTTGGTCTAAATGACAAATAATTTCCGAATATAAATGATTCTTAACGTCAATATTAATAAAAATCCAACCAGATGCAACAGTATGCAGACATTTATTTACTGCAAAGTCACTACATGTTTCGGATGTCACAGCACCCATCATCAGAAGTACTAAAAACCGTAACCACAGCCTCCGGTACAGATCATAATATCGGTACAGCTACTTCCCTCCAACGTGGCCCGATCGGGATCAGGCCACGTTGGAGGGAAGTAGCTGTACCAGTATTATGCCCTGTACCGGAGGCAGCGGTTACAGTTTTTAGTACTCCTGATGATGGGTGCTGTGACACCCGAAACATGTAGAGTAGCTTTGCAGTAAATAAATATCTGCATACTGTTGCATCTGGTTAGATTTTTA
>Ga0123357_10006117_pt1 | contig 14586 bp, 7 predicted proteins | sample TergutEmb28metaG_FD_89873 | JGI IMG/M metagenome (GOLD analysis project Ga0123357, IMG submission 89873) | Embiratermes neotenicus P4 segment gut microbial communities from Petit-Saut dam, French Guiana - Emb289 P4 | ecosystem: Host-associated > Arthropoda: Insects > Digestive system > Gut ...
AGATGGTCAAGATATGACCGAAACATGTAGGAGGTTTAGCAAATTTTAAACGAAGTCTTATGTTTTAAATTATTTTATGTAAATAAATATTTTAATAACATAAAACAGTGCAAGTAGTTGAACCACATTTATAAACTTCAACTACATTTCCAGAAAACATGATCATTATTCAAAAACACAAGTCTCACCACAAGTAACTGCTCACTTCATACAATCTTCCCCACTAAATAATACGAAAACTCTTCTCTGGCTTATTGTTATTACTGCTGTTTACATTCCCAGAGTATAGTAGCATCAAATTACACACATTTTAAAGCTACGTGGGTTCCAACTCGTAAGCATATCTATTCACGTTTCTCACATTTTTATGAAAGCTCACTGTCAAAATTATTTCTTTAAATTGTGGTCCAAAACATTCTCTTTATTCTGGGTTGTGGGGGGGAAAAAGTTCTAAAAACAATACAGTAAGGTCCAGAAGCTTCATTACGCACTTCCATGCCCCTGTTCTCTGAATATACATAACAGCGTTTTGACAAACCCTACACCAGGTAACTTCAGTGAAGGCACTCTGTCTGCAGCCATCTTAAATTGTAACTGAACTTTCAAGAATGCTTAAGTCCTTGGCATAATGTTTCACTGCTTAAGTGAGCAAACAAATCTACAACATTTCTAGCCCTGCTCGACTAACAATTTCATTAGATTTTTGTCAGTTACCGTCAGACTTGTTTCATCATTATCTACTATGAAACTGAAATGAATTCTGACATGCAAATAAAATGCACATGAGATTCAAACTCCGAAACTCAAGGATCAGTTCACTCTTCCATCACATAAGCTTGTCTTTCATAGTTGAAAATAGATAAGAAATGCAATGAGATTCCAGAAAATACACCATATGAAAAGAATGGAATAAAAAAACACCACATTCAGAACAATTCCAGATTGGCAAAATAGTGAAACACTTCATTCTACTGTCAACTATAAACGCTGGTATAAATACGAAACAGATTTAACATTCTATGGAGCATAATGTCATTATTACGACTGCACTATTTATTCTCCAAAGGCTGTAAAATAAAGCAAAGGAGTGCAGTGCACTTTCTTTCACAATGAGAGCATTACATATGATACATTAATTAATTACATCTTCATATAACAATTAACTGCCACAAAAATTAGGTACTGGCACTGCTAACGTAAAATGTAAGAACAAGGTGGTCAATGGAGAACAAACATAAAACTGCAGTCTCTAGCATATCCAAGTACTACGACAGTCTTTTCATTCAATATTACATTTACAATCCATATTTATATATTTTTTCCAAAATATTTTTAAGTTTTGAAGAAACCCATTAGAAGTACAACACAAATATCAATTGCAAAAGCATACGAATTTAATTTTGGAACTTGTGATATGTACACAATGTGTGGTTTAGAGTTCAACATGTTGGCTGTTTAAAATTCAACATCTTCAATCAGAAAACTTTTAGGCCTAGCATCTGATAAACAGGACCTGAACCATAAGAAGTCTTAATTTTTAGTACCACATGACATCTGACATTGCAGCCACTCACAAAACGAGATACAAAATCTGTCACTGGAAGAGGAGGCTATGATATCTGCAGCCGTCAAAAGAAGCATGCACCAACAGAGTAAGAATATAATACGCACATAACAGACAAAAATAATTTGGAATTCAGCAATTCTCAAAACAGAAAACATAAATTATTTCTAATGATGTCCAGCACAGAAGTTAAAGACTTGAAAACAGTGACACAATTTTACAGTTCTATATTTTTAGGCCCCCAAGTAAGAATTGAAGATGAGCTGTTGAGGCACCCAGTGTGACTTATTCCTAGTCCTACTAAAAGATACAGCTTCCAAAACAATGCACCTACTAGGAGAAGGCACCACATCGGTGCTGAACACATTCGAAGGTTTAAACATAGACAAAGCAGCCAAATGTCTATTAAAGGAATTAATGACTGCATTGCTGTATACATTCGTTAAAGACGCCTGTGTACGATACACCTTAATGTAACGTCACAGAATCGTTGTTCCACAATGCTCAAAAAGTATGATTAATTTAAATGCCTTTGTGCATATCTGCTGTACTTGTTTGTAGTCTATCTTTTCTTTCTCCCCTATAACTAGGGTCGGGAAGAGGCCACAAATGATTCTTTTGAACATAAACCACTGTTACTTATCTGGATAACTAATGATGACACAAAAAAAAAAAATATTCACAAAGGAATTCATCAATAGAAAGTGTTTTAGGACTTCAACAATTGCAATGAATCGATGCTCAAAGTTCCAAACACCATTCAGATAATTTCCCTGAGTTTTATCAAGAAAGATTTTGATTTAAATGAACAGGATTAAACAGGTTTCACCGTTAAGTTAAACGCACATAAAAAGAACACCTGCACATAACAACCCTGCAGAGAGAGACATTACATTGACCAAATGTCTGGGCACGTGTATTCCGGAAGGAAGTATTATCACAGTTCACTTACATAACAGGCCTATCTAAACATTCAGTTCATAACTACTGTCGCCTGTTCAAGGCCGATGAAAATCAGTACCCAATGAAAAGCAGTCTTTTTGAGAAAGAAAAACGCACTGATCTTCGGCACTTAAAAAATACAAGGCAACATACAGATCTGCAAGTCTTGATGATAGGAGGAAAAATAACCATTGCATGTTACACAAAGTGCTTCCTTAAGATACTGAGGTGTAGTTCTACCCGGAAGACCAATATTATAGCACTGTCTGCAGTCTGGGAACAAAGTGACTATCTGATAAATATTCTCATCAAAAGTAATTACCTCCAGTATCACGGACATCATAATTTACATAAACCATGTTGGTGATACTTAACACTATCCTTTAACCTAGAGTCATTTATTATAAAACTGTGCCTTTTTACAAATAATTAAAATAATATTACTTAAAAATACAATAAACTTCAAATTATACTTACAGAACAAAGGCATATGTATCGCTAAATACTGTACACATCTGTTACCTTCATTATGTAGTTACACTCTTTGGCACATTATCTTTGTTGAGTTTAAGAACATCTAAATGAATAATTTAAACTGAAATACAGATACAAAACTGGTGCCAGAAATTTGTGCATTTACCTAATAGTACTCACACGTGTTCTAAACCACTCCTTCGTACTAAACAGGACCCTGTTATTTACCTTTCAAACAGCTGTGCCTGGTTCAAATCCACTGCAGGATAATGTTCGGACATGTCTGCCAACACAAGAAATAAGTGAACGGTTAAGTATTATTTATCCAACACTGCAGTCTGATTCCACATTTTCAGACATAAACTTTCCACACACAAAAGATGTATGGTAACTGAAGATCCTGCACATTTGTGTTCTGATAAGATTTTGTATTCTAAGTTTCACAAGGCACTGTGCAAAAGAGGAAATAATATTCAAGACACATTAATTAGTCAATAAGAAAAAAATATCAATTCAAGAAGCAAGGTTTCCTAGTCTGTAACTTTTGTGTTTATCTATCATTTTATCTGCAGTATGACAAAACATCTGTGTACAAATAACGTGCAAAAGATGGTGCAAGAATCCGTCAGTCAGACGCTATTCAGGATATAAGGCGATGTGCAATGGCGACAGCACTGGAAACTTATTCCTGCAAAGAAGAGTGTTGTGTGATTTTGTTCTTATGGGTAAAATATGTCTCCAAAACTTATGTTCCAGTGACACAGATATATGATAATGGACTAAACAGACTGCAGCATGGCACAAAAAGGTGCAGAGTGTTTAAAAGTAGTTGGACAGATATCATGACGATTAGATCAGTTGACCCAGCAAAGAGGAACTAATTTTGGAAAACCTGCAAGTCACAATTCAAGATTTACCCACTGCAATGGAGGTGACCATGTGAACCATACAGGACAATGTCCATGATGAACTGGGAAACTGAGGTGTGTGGATGCTAGGTGCCAACAAATCTGACAGAACAGTACAAAAACCAATGTTCTGAAGTTACTTTTGCAGATATTCTGTGGTCAAAAAAAAAAAAAGAGCTACTAGACTCCACAACAGCAGCTCATTTCACTCCTCAAACAAAACAGGTTGGAATGCAGTGAAAAAACCAAATTCTCTGAAAGCCAAAAAATTCAAAGTGTGTCAGTATGTTGGGATTTTGTATTTGTATTCCAGGATGCACAAGGAGTAGGCCACACTGAATTCAAGACTTTGGGGCACAAAAATCAATGCAAATGACTACTGTGACATGTTAGGACAACTAAAAGACGCTATTCACAGGAACAGACCTGGATGTCTGTTGCAACGTGTGACCCCTTTGCACAATAATACAACCACACAGCACACATCATACAAGAGTTCCTGCATTCATTTCTGGAAATTTCTGGACCATCCCTCCTGTAGTATGACCTTGCTGCATCAAAGTATCATACTTAATGCTGTAAGGTTCCATGCAACTATATTACTTAAGGCCGGGTAGCTCAGTCGGTGTAGCGACTGACTACGGGCTGGATGGTCCGGGATCGAATCCCAGTGGGGATGAGATTTCACGCCCATCCAGACTGGCCCTGGGACCCACCCAGCCTCCTGTAAAAATGGGTACCGGGTCTTTCCCTGGGGTAAAGTGCAGCCGGGGCGTGCTGCTGACCACTCACCCCCTTCTAGTGCCGCAGTCATGGAAGAGTAGAGCTATAACTCTACCCACCCTCTGGGCCACACCGGGACTGTAACGGGATCACTTTACTTTTACCTTTATATTACATAAGTAAAATTCAACAACTTGTTGCCTGATGCGTTTATTTGTTAACTAATGCTCAGACATTTTTCAGTCTTAATTGACGGCCATCTTCATGGACTCCCAGAAGATGGACCACAGTTAAGGCTGAAACATGTAAGAGTATTAATCAATAAAATAAAAGCATTGTGCAACAAGTTGGTGTTAAATTTTACTATAAAATATCATATGTTTAGGCTGACGAGGCAACCCTAGGAGGGTCACTAATTCCACAATAATAAGAAAGTCCATGAATGGTTGGGAAGGCAACAGCCCAATTTATATGGCAAAGGTATTTTTAAACTCATGCCAAGATATGACAAATGCATGAATGTGTATGCCAAAAAATTGTGAAACTTCAACAAAATCAATGAGGTGGCACTTGAGAAAAAGAGTATTTCAGACAAATATGTAATAATGCACTGACTTTTACAAGTATACTGTAACTGTAACAGTCAGAGCAGCATGAATTAAGTTGTGACTGGTTAACAAACACTGTTCTAGACAGCACAACCCTGCTGTCATAAACAACAATTTTGATCACACTGAATTTAAGGGCTTTGAAGTTCAGTAACACTTTATTACTATATACAGACACTTAGCAGATATAAAATTTCTCACCTATAGAGTGTCTCTCATGGAGTAATATGGGCAGGGGATCTTGGCTGGTGAAATTTCAGCAGTTCTGCCACTGTAACAGCTACCTGGACTAAACCTCTTCCTTCAAGAACATCGGACGCACAACATATCAAACCCTGAAGTGTAAGAAAATAAAGAATGTAACTGGTACACTACACTTTCTTAATAACTTAATCTAGTATGTAGTATATAAAACAAAAGTTATAACAGTAAAAAATACATCACAAACAATAAACAGTTTTTCATTAGAGATTTCCAGAAAATAAGAGAGGACATAATTTATTACAGCCTCATGAACTTCAACCAACTTAAACCACTCTTACAGCACCTTTATGTTCCGCATTTTTGCCCCCAAGTGTTGCTTATTCCGCCAGTCTTCATTCAGTAAACAACAAATCCAGATCAATATCTGATTCAAAATGAGGAAGTCAAAGAATACAGTTCAATCTGAAGTCATGACACTACCACTAAAAACTGACGCTTTTGACCAAACTCACTTAGCCCCTGGGCTATCAGCCACATCAATGATGGGATAAAAAATAACGTTTCAAGTGACCTGTTCTGCCCCATCATCACGGTCAACAAATCAGTGGTGAGACAGTAGGTTTCCAAAATGTTGCTTTTAACACAACACAGATATGGCTCCTAGCCTGAGAGGAATTTAGGGAAGAAATGAAAACTGCAACAGCAAAGTTGGTGGTGCATTTCAAACACCACAGATACTGCCAAATAAATGATAATTGCAAAAAAAAAAATCAATATTTTCAAGCTTCTTGGAAGATACTAAGACTGTTAAACCAACACATATATATATATAAATCTTGTTTAAAAGCACTACAACACTCCAATTTTGGCCAAACCTTCATGGAAGATTCTGAACATTAAAAATACAAATAAAAAATATTCTTCTCGAGTTATTTTATTACAAATCATGTTTTTTACAGTTTTGCGTGTATTCTAAATAAGTATAAATAGCATATTTTAACATGACAGGAAGTATAGTATAAATAAGACATAAATAAAGACAACAAATATTCCAATACAGCAATATATCCTGGAATAAAGTGTTGATTATTCAACAATTTGGTAGACTATGAGAATAAAACCAATGAGTGCACATGAAGTTACGTGAATTTATTACATTACAAATGCCATAAACCTCCCACATGTTTCAGACCACATTTTGTGACCATCTTCAGGGAAGTATTAAATGAAGGATATATTACAAAAACATCTAAACCTATGTACAAATATAAAATACAGATAAAATTACTTGGGTATATTTTATATGGATTTTATACTTTAACATACTTTAATACTAAATATTACAAAACTTAATATTTTATATTTGTACACTGGTTTTGATGTCGTAATATATCCTTCACATAATACCTCCCTGAAGATGGCCACAAAAGGTGGCCAGAATATGTGGGAGGTTTACAACATCTATACTGCAATAAATTCACATAACTTCATACGCACTCGATGGTTTTATTCTCATGTTGAAATATCAGTGCATGGTCATGAAATATTTAAAATTTGGTAGACCTTCCATACAATGCTGCACAAACATATTCTTAGGTATCTGTTGATTCTGAAAATGACAAAAGAGGAAATATCTTACAACTTCACTCTCTATATGATTCCACTGACAGCTGCCCATGTCAATTTATGGTACACATTCTGGAGAGGCTTTCTCAATTGCAGTTTGTGTGCACATTATTTCACACAGTACCAACTGAACAGAAATGAGTTAAACGTAAACTGGATAATTAGTCTGTTTAGCCATAATTAATTCACGCTCTGAACAAGTCCTTTAATTTTTCCCTGCAGGACTAACATATCAAGCAGCTCTCCTGTGTGAATCTCAACTCCCACATTCATTGAACTGGTGTGTTTCAATAAAAACCAATTTACAGATCGTATGTCTGGATGCACTTGCATCTCGAATGCCTTGTTCGGTTTCAGTCGTCTGTCCCTCATCTAATATTGTGAACAGAACAAAACATTTCAGAAAATGGATCTGGTTCCACCCACAAGTAAGAAGGTTGGGACATACCTAACCCACTCATTCCAGCAACTGTCTGACAGAGGTTGTCTATACTGTTAAAGTATCCATCCCCTTCTAGTGCACCCAAATAGGTACTTCCCAACCATTTAAATTAAGCATGGAAGCAGATCCAGTGTCCAAAATGTGTTCTGTTCAGAACACCATACACAGAACAAAGACCAAACAATTCTAAGTTTGATACCATGATCAGAATCCCTCAGAATTTACGTATTTGGATTATCACCATACATTCAATGCTTCGGTAGTATACTTGCCTAAACCTTCTGTTGGAAACTGTAAATATTTCTATACAGACTGTTGTAATTTTGACACTGTTCATGATACTGCATGTCTGCTAAGGAGTATTTTTAAAATGTTACCAGAAAATATTTTTAGTGTTAAGCATCCTGTTACGATGTGTAAAATCAGAAAAATAGAAAGGATTGTTAATTTCAACAATAACTTTGACAATACTGTATTGTTGCTTGTGCTTGCGCTAAATTTTAGCTAAATAAAAGCCATCAGCAGGCATCACTTAAAATATTTAAGTGAAAGACTGATAACACCATTGTTAAATATAATAATAGAAACCTCAATTTTATATGTCAGTGATTCAGTACATTCTTAGAGCTAAACTGCAATATACTGATATTTGAGTGTACATTAAAAGTAACATGAAAATGCATAATATGAAAGATGTAGCACTTCAGCTAAAACATGTGAACTAGGCTCCTCCGACCAAAATAGTCAAATTTTAAAACTTATCTACATTGATATTCAATACATTAAACATGATTTAAATTAGGCTCATTATTCATAATTAATGTAGGCAAAATATTCCTGCATGTCATACTATAGAGACTGATGGGGTTTTCTTAGAAAATTGAAACATGGCTGAAGCAGAAAAAAGTCACAAATAGTTTAACATGGTGTAACTGTATAAAACTGTACTGTAATAAAAGCCACATGGAATGTTACCTACCAAAAAAATTAAATAATGCTCAAACAGCCCTAAAACAACTGCTATTTTAAGGACTTCTGACACATTTAGTTACATAGTTTGAAGAAATCCTACAAGATGCAACAGTATGCAGATGTGTATTTACTGCTAAATTACTCTACATGTTTCGGGTGTCCATCGCGCCCATCATCAGGAGTACATAAAACTGTAGTTGCTGCCTCTGGTACAGATCATACTGTCTGGGAAGCAAGCTTCTTCAAACGTGACCAAATAAGGACTGCAGTCCTTATTTGCAACGTCACACAGTCACACATGGAAGACAAGTAGAAAGAGATTCAGACCAGGCAGAACATGATTCAATGACTTTCTCATACTTCAGAAATATGCACATCTGAGAAATTCATTGTTCTTTCTCTAATTAAAACACGACATCAAGGCATACGATGACACAGGCATATTATTCCGATTCCAATACTGACACAAACACTAAGGTATATTATACCGATCACTGCAGAGTACAGACATTATTGTATGACTATCACGCCATCTTTTCCTAAAGTATTAACACAACAAATGCAACTTTCCATCCATCAATGTGGTCATATAGTTCAAATAGCAACAGCAGGGAGCATGATGGATGATGAAACAAGATGCACGCCTGCCATATAAAAATCCTGTGGTGAGATGGAGGGATACCACACAGTGCTGCTCTCATTTTGCAGTTATCTAGGATGTCCCACAGTATAATAAATCTACAGCAGTTGTAAATCAAAATAAGTCTAATGTCACTAAGAAAGTCATTTCCTCATTCATGTTCAGGGTAATACTGAGTGTCCAGATACAGACTTTCATAAAGATCTGGTGCACCGTCATTTAAACCTTGCATTCCTTCTAATGCACACAACACACACAATACACAGTAACAAACACTGATAACAGCAATTACAAAAATATAATGGTAAGGAAAGAATAACCACAGGAAAATTAAGTGACCATGTTGGAAAGAACAACTCAAGAAGTTTTCATTTCCTTTTTCCTACCGTATGCAAGTTCAGTATGTGGTCCATTTGTTGCCTTTCACACGTCAGGACAAAGTTTGTTACAATAAAGAGTGCACAATTTTGTGCTGTCGCTGTTTCATTCAATATTTCACATTATTATGGGCCACAGGTATTGAAAGAATGCAGATGTTATCTTTCACAAAAGGCCGCAGGAAAACTAGGAGGGGGATGTGGCCAAACCTATCCGAGGGCAACTGCCCATTCTAAAATTCTGTCACCTCATTGCAAATGTGTGGTGGTATTCAACCATGTTGGAAAACATCATACGGTTTGTCTTCAAGTACCTGAAGCATTATCCGTGAATCCAGCGTGTCACAGGAGATAACTTCATTAACTGTTTGACACAAAGTTAATACAGACTTGGTGAGTCCAGGATGACAAACCGTCAACACAATGAACTTACTTAGTGCATGAACAAACTCCAAGTTGCTGTTTACACTCTACTGTGATTAGCTTTTGTGTATCTATTACTTCCTTATCAATAACTTTTCGTAATTGCTCACATCATTTGTAATCATACTGCAGGTCTGAAAGCACAATACACGAAATTCTGTCCATACCTCAGCCTTCAACAGTGTATGAACATGACCAGTTCTGAAACAATTCATGGACTCATACTTCCTGCATTCCCATCATGTTCTTCCCATTACCACTTCACATACCAGTACTCTATAAATAATGCAGCAACACATCATTGCTACTGCTGTACAAAATGAAAAAGTTGTGTCTACCCTGCAGACACATTCTCTTTCAAATGATCAAAACGATTCGCAACATGCACTTTGCTACAAAATAACATTCAGTACAAGCTAATTTTTACAAATAATTTACAATCTACTGGAAGATATGTTTAGAAATTGCCAATATTCACACCTATGATACCCTGCACAGATGACAACTTCAGTTACATAGAAATCACCAGCCCAACAGCATTTAATAATCAAGTTGTAACTGAAATTCTCAAACTTCTGTTTCCGGAAATTCTTACATTGTTAGCACAACACATTACACAGCAGTTACTGAAACAACCTGTACATTCTGAAGCAAAAAATAAGAAATTCCACATTTTGTTCCTATCTTAACATTCCTCCAACATACAACAAAACAACACAAAACATCAATTCACAAATTTACGACGTGTATTCCAAAAATTAACTTCACACCTTCACTAAGGAATTAAAATTATTGTTCTTTTCAAATAAAAATTATACATCACTTCCAATGTGCACAAAGACATTAAGACAGTTAACAGCTAATTCGTTCCTATTCAATCTTCTTGTTACCCATCCAAGCTGCACTGTCTTCATGTGACAACGCATTAGCACCGTAGCAATTTAAGACACTTTTCCACAACTACCATGGCTTATTATGGTGAAAGAATCCTGAAGGCTCAATAATCAGCGACGTTTCATGTTTATTAAATATATTTCACAACACACAGTGAATATTCATGGTGGACATAAAACACAAAGATAACAGCTTGAGTAAAACCTGGATATAACAAGAAAGCAACACAGCTGGCAACAGCTTCAGTTCTGAAAGATAATTTTATGTTGACAGAGACAGAAAGAAAAAAGTTACCTAAAATTCTCATTCAATGCAACTGTAACAGATTTTAGATATGAAACTTTGCAATTTAGGATCAAAATGCGTTTCTGCTATGGTTATACAAATGAATGTCAAAATGTCACTTACTGCCACATGATCTCTCTACAAGGACCACTGTCATTATATTGCAAAATTGATGTACCTGCTGATTTTAATTCAGAGTCAAGAAACCGTGTATTTCTGCCAATACCATGGTCTGGTTCAACGGGTTCGGTTTATATGCAATTCAAGTAACCCGGTGCTCTGTTAACAGTGAAAATAAAATACAAACCTGACACTATCACATGGTTTAATGTTTCTTCTTTTATTTATGAAGAAAGAGAACCTTAACTTAATTCAGTTTACACAAAGGAAAGTTGTACCTGTAGAGGTCATAAAGGAACACAGGGAAAGTGGAGGTATGGCTCCACACATCCCTAGCCTCAGTATTACATAGGGGTGAGAAGTCAGCTTCATGCTCTGACCGCTTCAATTCCACAGAGTCCTTGGTACCCAGTGACATGGCACTATACAAGATGGTGGCAACAAGGATGACAAGAGAATGTGCTAGTCAAATAAGTGTAAATATTGAGTGTTGTAACTTAAAATACAGACCAAATGGTGCACATCATAAAACAGGAGATATAAATGATGAAGTGAACGATGATAGTCTTCTAGAAATTAATTTGGATATAACTGAAGTGCAAGAATATTGTAACATGCTTGTTTGTCCCCATGCTATGGAGGTTACGTCAGGTTCAATTAGCAAAGTAGTACACAAATTTGCAGCAATAAAGTGTAAATGTAGAAAAGTTTTAATACCAAAACCGAAATGGTGTGATATAGTAGCAAATAGATATACCAGGTATAAAATAGAACAACTGTAATCACCACAGCTACTCAAATTGGGAATGCAAATACAAGGACAGATGAATGCATGGTAGGTGGAAGCATTTTTGCATCAAAATGAAACTTTAAAAATGAACTTGGAAGTCAAGATGGAAAGCAAAAAATCATATTTATTGGTGACAGTCATGTAAGAGAATGTGCAAGTGAAATGACACATAACTTAAGACAAATCATATAAAGTAACAGGCTTTGTAAAACCTGGTGCAGGATTGTTAATGTTCATGGACACTGCTAAGAAAGACATTAACAAGTTAATTTACGCAAGTTTGTGAATGCACCTAAAAACAGTTTGAAGTTCTCGGTTTGAAAAAGCTGATACAGCACACCTGTCAATTTCTTTAAGTTTTGCCACTGTGTATGAATTCAATCCACATTGCAAGCAAGCATTGTTTACCTTGTCATGTACTTCAAACCTATGGCTGACCACAACAGTGCCTACTGTCTGAGCAGCCATCTACAAGATGTATCAAGAGGTACTACTGTACGACAATTTTTCAAAGGTATGTTACTATGTTTAACAATATCAATTGAAAACACATTTATAGTCTGACAACTGCACTCTTTTGGGTTATTTCACAGCGAGTAGTGGTAATTTCTTACCAAAGTTTTGGGACAATCTATCGATCCCATCCTCAGGGTTTTTATGTGAACCCTGAGGATGGGATTGATAGGTTGCCCCAAAACATCGGTAAGAAATTACTACTATTCACTGTTTAATAACTCAGAAGAGTGCAGTTGTCAGCTACTTCGTGGCAGAAGCCTAAAATCACGCACTTATAGTCTATGGTTTGATTTCTGAAATTCTAAAACAATCTTTGCCACATATTTAAAAATATGCTATAGCTTTGAAATTCTGGAACATGCCATAAGTGAATTATTAAAATTTGTTTGTGATTTATAACTCCTGGGAATGTAAATGGTTAAATGTTTATATACATGTAATAACAAATTCAACTTGGAATTAATTTAATCTCTGAAGGCTACTGCTAACACTAAATTACTTAATAATGACAACAATGACATAACTGTACACTGAACTATACTGTGGCTGTCAGACTATGTAGTGACTCAATTAACTCATTTTGTTTTAACATAGACTCCACACACACACACACACACACACACAGCAATCTTATCATGCATAATATGACTCATCTCAGGCACTTATAGCACCTGCAGTCATACTACATAACCTGAAATCTGTCACCATGCATGTGTTTTAGACAATCGTTCTCATACAGAAACCTGCTTACAGAATCTGCATTAACAATCTGTATTATTTAATACACCTTACTGCTCATTACAGCAAGTGTTGGAAACTATCTCCAACTTATTTTATGAACAGGTTTCATGTTCACCTAGACACCCTGTGTATGAAGTACATGTAAGTTAGGCCCATTTGGTATAGCTAACCACTACCTAACTATATGGAGAATATTATTACTTGTCCTGGTTGAAAAGCTAATAGTTCCTCACCTACTCAAGGAATTCTACACATTTCGTGGAACCCAAAGGTTCACTACTGTGTTCATAGGGCCCATAGCTAGTCCCTGTCCTGAGCTAGATGAATCAATGCTTTGTCCTCCCATCCTCTTTATGTCCAATATGTACTCCAATCTATGCAAAAGTATTCTTAAGTGGTCCCTTTCCCTCAAGTTACCCACCAAAACTCTGTACACATTTTTTTGTTGCACATGTATCACGTGCCCCACCCATCTCATCCTCACTGATTTGATCGTCATAACAATATCTCACGGTGAGTGGTACAAACCATGAAACTTCTCAATACCCCTTTTTTCTCCAGCCTCATCCTATTACTTCCTTCCTCTTAGGCCCAAATATCATCAGCACCCACTCCTCACACCACCATCACAATGTACAGAATGTGAGGTTACTTGCAAATTGCACAGCAACATTGCTCATACAATCCTGGCTTGGTAAATTCAGCATGCCATGATGATACTTGATCAATGCTGACACTACTATGATCTACTGTGTACATATGAAGGTAGACCAATGACAGTCATCACAACAGGATTCCTGTGGGTCAAAACTGATCTCCAAAAGAAAAATCTATGAGGAATATTTTATCACATACAAGAAACAAATGGCACCCACATATAAATATTAATATTCCTTCAGATTTGTGATGTTCTTGGGATATTTTATCTGGCAATTATAAGTGGTCACTTCCCCTCTGCTCAGTTATGTTATACATATTCTGTCACACAGGCTACAACTCTCACTGTTTGTCACAGAATACGAGTCATCTACCAGTTGCTATGCATATTTTGTATGATATGTATACAGAATATGGCTACTACAGTCGGTGTTATGTAAATTCCAGCACCAGTTTACAAACATGTGAAAAGTTCTCAAGCACGAAGTTCCACTTTAGATGGTAACAGAATGTGTAGAAGGTGTGCGCACTGAACCCACATATAGATACGGTTACGAACCTCAATAACACACATCATACAGCAAGACTGAATTTTGTGAACTGGTACCATCATGCAGACCTTGATGATCCCATACTCTGGAGTTTAGGGCGGGGGGGGGGGGGGGGGGGGGGGGGAAGAT
>Ga0123357_10006118_pt1 | contig 14585 bp, 6 predicted proteins | sample TergutEmb28metaG_FD_89873 | JGI IMG/M metagenome (GOLD analysis project Ga0123357, IMG submission 89873) | Embiratermes neotenicus P4 segment gut microbial communities from Petit-Saut dam, French Guiana - Emb289 P4 | ecosystem: Host-associated > Arthropoda: Insects > Digestive system > Gut ...
AAGATTGATAGTACTATTGTAAACCATGGGATCCCATAGGTAAAAGCTACTGAATGTACCTTGACTAACACCACTGTTTTGTAAGCCTGATGATGGCAGAATAAGGCCGAAACATGTTGCTTAGTTGAATAGTCGTAATTGCAACTGTTATTGTATGTGTTGTGTAAAGACAGTTTAATTAAAACATTTGTTTAAATATTTTATAATAATTCTGATTGTATCTACGAACTATATATTTGTGCATCTGTTGGATAAAAAATTCTTTTAATCCCTTCACAGAATTTCGTGAAACTTACGCTGAATAGGCAAATTTGTTACGATAACTCCACTAGGATTGTTTTCCGTCTCTCTCCGGAAGTTCTAAACTTTTAGTAAATTTAATAAAGTGTTCTGAAGCCCCTATATTATCTGTGCACGACTTGATAAATATTTGGAAAATTCTCGCATAAACTTAGGATTCCTTAGTCGTGAGCAACAACAGACCTTACTGCAAGGTAATTAATTTCTGTGGCTGTCTGACGGTGTACGTCAGGCACTTGTTCAGATAAACGAACTGTGTTTGTACAGCAATCACTTAAACGACCTACATAATCTCTAGAAAGAGCGTCATGTTGCTACAATGCGAACAGCGAATGTCAAACCGCTGAAAATATGTGAATAATTGCGACTGGACATTTCCTGTCAACTCCTGGTTTTGGGAAGAACGTTTAAGATCATTACCAATATTCCCTTTTTTCTCTGTCACACGCCCTCGCTAGAAGACTCTGAGGGTCTAAGTTTATATGTAGGGTAAAGGTAAAATGTAAAGTTTTCCCTGTCCACACGGTAGGCACTAGATGGAAATAACTGGCCAGTTTAAAGGCTCCGGCCGCTTTATCCCCGGATGGAGTGCTCACGGTACACAAATATGATGCTGGGTGGGCACCAGAGCCCGTCTGGTTATTTTGGAGATGAGGCTTTCCCATACCACGATTCAAACTCCAGACAATCCATACCGTAGCCTAGTCAGAATACCGACGGTGGTGGCACAGTAAAACCATCCGGTGTGACCACGAGCTGTCAGCACAGGAAACGTGATGAGGGGCAGGAGAGACCGCGTTAAAATACAAGCAGACCTTTGACTCCCATCTTCGTATTTTAGACCCGATAATTCTAGGGTACAGCAATGAAAACTAGAAATCTAATTTTTAGGCGCTTTGGCAAAAGTGAGGAAAGCTGCTATTACCTTCGTCGTGTCTGTCTGTCCGTCCGCCCGCATGGAACAACTCGGCTCTCACTAGACGGATTTTCATGAAGTTTTATATTTGGGTATTTTCGATACTCTGTTCAAAAATTTCAAGTCTTATTAAAATCTGATAAGAATAGATAGTACTTTACATGAAGACCGATGAACGTTTTTGAACATTTCTCCCTCAACTATTCTTAGAATGAGAAACATCACAGACAAAATTTGTAGATAAAGTCAACACACAATTTATGTTCAATAAGCGGTATTGGCAATCATGCTATTCATGAGATAATGTGGAAAAATACGGTAGAGCCGGACATACCACAGGTGACGATATGGCGCATGTCCATTACAAATGCTGGGTACCTAAGGCTACAAATACACACTCAGAATATGTAATATTTATTGCCTTTCCATTGTAACAGTGGTTGCACGAAAGCCCCTCCATGTTACGTTATACGTACATTGCCTGCCTTGTTAACTCTAATCTTGACGTTATTGTTTGTTAAGTCACACTGTTACTGTTGATATGTATGTGTGCTGGCGGCCTCAGAGTGCGAACTAAATAGAGCAAATAACGATTGCAGGATTGTAAACAAGCCTGTTCTTGGTGTTTATTTGCCCGAAAGAGAGGGATGGAAGTCTTAGGCGATGAGGATTACCATTCATGCGTTAATTGTCTTTTAATTAAATCCATTCCTAATAAATATTGTATTTTTGTTATGTCGAATAGTGTGTAGCATGTTGCAAGTAATTATGTTTGACATAATTGGGCTTCTGACGTTCTTTGCAGTGTGCACTTTGGTTTCTACCAGTTTTGCGGGTCATTAATTACACATCATTTAGGTGTGGCTTCCCGGCAGACGCTTCTGCACGAATTGCTATGGATAAAATTATCCCACAGAAATTGTTAGTGACCTTTGACCGATGAACCAGATTCACGCAAAGGTTTGATTTGAAAAGATCCTGGAAACAAACGCATACCTAAACGAAGAAGCACGTAAGAATAAAATAAATCACCGAAAGGAAGAGTAGAGATGAGATTGAAATGGCTCAGTCAGTTTGATTTGTGATTTCTGTGTCCAGGACTTCTGTTACCTCACATAAAGAAGAATGCGCCACAATTATTAAAAATAAAGGAAGTTTCTGTGTCGCCTAATTTGGTAGCCGGTTGACCGGGTAGGTACGTAGGTAGGGAGACAGCAGGGAGTTACATGCTAAATTAATAGGTACTTTCATCTTTGTTGAGTAGATTGATTTGTTACTTATAAGTGTTATGTGGATAACGGATTATTAGGTCGCTAATTGTCTGGATGTTTCTTTAGGTAGTTATATTGCCTCGTTGTTGGGTGGACTAACCACGTGTTTAGTTATGTGTATTATTCCTTAGTTATTTATTTTGTCAGTTTGTGGTTTCTCTGGCAATTTGTGATTTATAGCTTGATTCATTTCAGGTCTGACTGTACTAGTACTGTTGTTTTAGTCTAGTTAACTGTTTTTATGTTATGCTGACAGCCTGGCTATTTTGTTGTTTGGTTTATTGAACTTTTAGCTATTCGGTTATTTCGCTAGTTTGTTGGCTATTATATTTCGTTGGTTGTTTGGTCACACTACTTCTTTGAATTTTTGTTGGCTGGTCATAATGCTCGGTCGTATTGTTGTTTGGTTTTACGCATTGCTTGGACAATTGTTTGATGGGGGTCTCTGGTTGGGTCGTTTGTGTGGGATGGATTGTTGGCGATGGAGTGTAAGTAGGTAACAAGAGGGCTATGTAAATAGGCAGGCGGATTTAATAGTTTGTTGAATGGAAGATGCGGGAACATTGTCAACTTCTCCTTACACCACGGTACCGCCGTCTGTAACAAGCATGAAATATCAAGAGAAATAGAAGATGTGTGATTTGTTTCAGTTATAGTTGCAGTAAAATTTGTAATGTTGTCAGCGATTGATATGAAATTATCCGAATGAGCCCCCTTTTTAATCTGCTGGATCAAGGTCTTAATCATACTATTTACTGGCTTGGACTTCTTAACTTCTATATGTGTATAGCCTACAGTGTAAAGCCTAAAAACAGTGTTTATACTTTAAAGCATTGTGTTTACTGTATATACCACGTGATTTAATATTAAAAATTTTGCATTTTACTCACAGTAGGTATTTGTATGTTTTGTGTGAATCGCAGGTAAGACGGCAGGGCTTTACTTAAACTGAATTAACAGGATGGTACTTGAAATTAAGACATAGGGTGTTTCCTATAAGGTGGGAAATGAATTTTAAACATTACCTAAGTGAAGGTTGTGTTATAAAGCACGAAGAAATATGTAAACGCTTGATAGCTGTAATCAAAATATTTAATAAGTTCAATTTAAAAATTCGCCATGAACTCGGATACGACCAAAGGCACCTGTTCTTTTTCTTATAGTCATAAGTTTAAATTGAACATTCGGTGATGCTAACTTGTCTCTGATTTGTCACAGAGCAAAAGAGAATCATGGATATATGAATAATCGTTACATATAACGTCTCACCTGAAGAATTTTTTTAATTTTTTATTTTCAAGGCTCTTTGAAACAAAGAATAGTTGTGTAATTGTCCTAAGCTCAGTTTAATAGTTACCTGTTCAACAAATTACAACTTATTGGTGTCAAATCTATTCATTAGGCCCAGGCGAAATTACGTTCACCGTTATCTTTGAGATAGATTTTTGAATTTTTTCAGACACTGTACTATTGTGTTCTTTATGAGTCCCACAACAAACAACACGACACTATTTCTATGTTAGTACTGTGCATTTTTATTGTTTAATATTTATTACTGTACCAGCAATTATCAACAATACAAATTTTACCATAAACAACCCACTGCTTTGCATAATTTTAATCATTTTAACATTTTATAACTTTAACAAACAAAATATATAAGCCCCCTGAAGATGGTACAGAGGCACCGAAACACGTAGGAGCATTTGTAATATAATTTTGTGGTTTATGTATGTGCATTTGTTGGTAAAATAAAATATATCAAGCACAACGTTAATCTATTGGTCTCTATTCTGTATGAAATAGAACTGAATTTTTGTGTAATTTAGCTCTTAGGCGTAAAGACTTTTTACTCGGTGAGCTACATGAACAGCAATTCGTGTGTGCGGGATGCTTGACTTTTCGTGAAAAACAGTGTTGTTCAACCATGTATATTGTAGCATAACTACAAAAGCCGCAGACAGGTGGTAATGCCAGTTCGCGTGTTATAGCTATGTATGTACAAAGATTTTACTGAAAATCTTAGGCCAGCCGCACCTAAGGATTAGGCGGAAATTGTCTGACCCCAGCCCGCATGTTGGACGGCCCGGATTTAGTTGATTGTCATTAGCCAAAGGGCTAATTACATGATTGCGAGATTCGTGGCTGGAGTTCGAATACCTGACTGAGCCTGGTGTAGAAACTGTAAACTTGAAAGTTAAGCGATTTCGGATCTAGATGAAATATATATGAAACAATCTCGCTATAAAAATTAACCGACTATGCCCGAACTGGGATGGGTAACCTCAGTGTGCGTGTGTGTGTGTGTGTGTGTGTGTGTGTGTGTGTGTGTAGTGAAACTTGTGGTGTTATTTAAACAAGGCTGGAGCTACATTACCGCGCGTAAACGGACGATATTTGCTTTTGTTTAATTCAGAGTTTATATTGCGTCCAATTCAATGCTATTTACCACACCTGATTGCTTTCAAAAACTTCTTCACAAGATTTTATGTTTCTGAGTACGTGTTTTGGCCTTGCCCGGCCATTTTCAAGTCATTGATCGTGTACATGTCTTAATTATTGAAGAGAAGTGGCAATTTCTTAGAATGTAAGAAATTATCAATACTCGCTGCGTAATAACCCAGAAGAGTGCAGTTCAACCACATCGTGGCCGAAGTCTGAACTCACGCAAACTTAAATACAGTTTATACAGTAAAACATTTTCCAATATAGTCGAAACAAAATTCACGGTATTAGGGTAATGTTAAGTTTTTACCGTATTAACAACCTCTTTATTATATACATGTGAGACTAATCGGAAAGCAGTATGTACAGAGCATGCAACTTAAAATTATGCTTATCAAACAATTTAAAAGTTTTTGACCTCGTTTTTAAAAACTTTTCCTTAATTTGTGTAGAATATAACCAGCTGTGACCTAAATTGCTGATCGGTTTCTTGCTTTCACTGTTTTTTTTAAGTTAATAGGTCACACAGTTACATAATGCGATCTAAACCATTCAAGCGAACACAATTTTCAAAATGGCCGAACTAGAAGTAACAGGTGGTCAAATGCACACGAACTTGCGAAGAAGAAACGAGCTGTGGCAAAAGTGAGCATTGAATTCAACTTATTCTGTATATTAGCCACGAACTGTGGAGTGCAAGATGTTAAGGTGGTAATTCAATGTCGTTTGTTAAATTACTACCGCTCAAATAATAAAACTGTCTACTTAGAAACAAAAACTTATTATTTTGTCTCTTTACAGGTAAGTGTCTTTCACTGGCAACTGTGTTGGCGAGTGCGGAGTTGTAATGCAGTAAGTACTATGAATTATCACTGTGAAATTTTTGACGTTTTGCTGACCGTGCATCTCAGTATATTTATCTCAGTAATTAACCAACTTGATGCACAAAATTTTTGTTTTACAATAAGTTTATTTCATGCCTCTACATGTTTGGAGCACCTGTGCTTATCATTAGGAGGTCAAAATTGCATTACACAGCCTGTGGTATCATCACACCTATAGGTGACCGACTCGTGCACGAGACGGCCGCCTATAGGTGTGATGATGCCAGAGGCTGTGTAATGCAATTTTGACCTCCTGGTGATGAATGCATGTGCTCGAAACATGTAGAGGCATGAGATAAACTTATTGTAAAACAAAAATTTTATGCATCAAGTTGGTTAATTACTGAGATAAATCACTGTGAATGCTATAAAAAAACACAAATGTCTGTGTTGTATATCTTCGGCTGAATTTCCGTTCTTTGTGTTTAAAGTAAAACAACGAATAATAGAGAGCTGTGCTTTCGCAAAACTCTAATTCAAAGCTGGCAAGACAATAGAAATGCAGCTCGGTAGTTGTCATATTTGTAACTGGACGTCGAAATAGTTTAGAACTGAGTTATTCCAAGGTATAAGGATATTGTATGTTTCACTCAGTATTTCGTATCACAAATTTTCTTTGTATGTTTAATTCAGGGATTTAGACGTAATTGCATTCCGTTACAATGTGGGTGGGATCTCCAATAAAACAATTAAATATTATTTGTGGTTTGAAACCCATCTCTTTTTCCGCGTCTGTACCTTTTAGGCGCGTTCACAAAATTTCGAAAAGCGACTATTAGCTTAGTCATGTCCGTCCGCATGGAGCAAATCGGCTCTCACAAAAAGGACTGTCATGAAATTTTACATTTGATTATTTTTCAAAAATCGGGCTAGAAAATTCAAGTTTCATTAAAATCTGACAAGAATAACGGGTTCTTTACATGAAGACGAATATACTTTTTTTAATGTCTTGCTCAATTCTTCTTCGAATGAGAAATATTTTAGATAGATTTGTAGAGACAATCAAAACAGACATTTTATGATCAAAAACTTTTTTTTTAAATCCTGCCGTTTATGAGATAATGTCGAAATATACTGTAGAGCCGGACAAGCTACAGATGACAATATGGTGCATGCACACTGCATGCTGGATACCTATGACTACACACTCAGACTCAAAATATGTAGTAAAGGTAAAGTAATTCCCTTACAGGCCTGGAGTGGCCCAGAGCGTTGCAGGAAGTTAAGGTTCCCCAGATTTCATGACAACGGCACAGCAAAGTGGTAAGGTTGTCAGCCTTACGCACCGGCCGCCTTTACCCCCAGGAAATGCTCCCGGTACTCATTTTCTATTAGAGGCTTAGTCGACCCCATGGCCGTAGTGCGATCGGAAGGATTTTATGACAATGAAAAATTCCAATGACACCAGCTGAGATCGAACCAGCGACCTTCCGATTTGTAGCACAGCACCTAAACCACTGTGCCAAGGCGGTCCCCCAGAATATGTAGTACGTATTGCTTTTCCACTGCAACAGTGTTGCACCAACGCCCCTCAGTGTTATGCAACACGTGCCTTCCCTTCAGATGGAACTAGCAACTTCCCCCGCAACGCCAATAGCCATAGAACTTTTTACGGCGTTAAATTCCACAAGACTGCGGTTTGCATTTCACTCACTGGAGCAGTTAACGTACAGCTTGTGACGAATGAAGAGTTAGTAAATATGCGTTAGCAACCGTAACAGGGAAGTAAAGTAAGGTAAAGTAAAGTAGTCTGTGTGCACGTCATGAGCACATGTGAAGGCTGGTTACACGTGTACTGCAGATGCTCCATGCGCTTTCTAACTGCACATTCATCACTCATTCCACAGTCTGTCTGACGACAGGCCCACAGCCTCTTCCAAAGCGAGTTCTCCGCCGAGTGCAACGTAGTGCTTCCTCTTTCAATTTCCAGTTTCATCTCGTTTCCCTAATTCTATTCAGTACTCGCTTAAGTCTTATTCCTCATTTTCCATCTGTCTTTCCTTCAGTAACGTTCCTAACTCTACTAAGCCAAAAAAAGTAATTAGACGAATAAGTCGTTTGTGAGGCTTGATGTTCTAAGCGCTAAGACTACAAAGTTTATCGTCTTCCGGGATGTGACGCCGTGTAGTTGGGTAGAAGTGTGTTAACGGTGCAGAGGAGCATGCTTCCTACATTGCCAGGGCAGATAATTGAGATTGAAGTTTCCCCTAAACATCGGCCCATTTTTAAGGTTACAAAGTTTCTCATACTAGAAGACAATAAAATTTAGCATGTGGCTTCACTACACCTGTCGACACGAAGCCGCGCCTGCATAAGTTGGCCTCAGCATAAGAATGCGACACATATGGATGTCTGGTATCCAGGACTGAATTTCAGTGATTGAATTCTAAATTAACGATTGATCGTTTTCGAATGGATTTCAAAGGGCTTGTTCCTGAAGTGGTGATGGCGGTGGTGGTTGGGAGTGTGTGAGCGTGTGAGAGAAGTGGGGGAATATGTGACGTGCTGCCATCTGGAGGCGTCTCCTCCGTAGTGCAACAGGCTGGAGATCAATACTGTACGAAGACAGGCCCTGTACGAAACTGGCTACTTGTGTTTCTGCACTTTCAGCTTTGCTGTATAAGACACGTAAATAAATCGAAGATTTTTTTTGACAAAATTTTATTTCGCAGTAACGCTGTGACTGTCAGCTTTCATTTGTTGAAGTCATTTTACAGTCTTGCTTGAGAATTTGGTACTAGGTGAGCTACTCAAGAGATTTCTTACTTTTAGACCCAAATTTCGTCATTGCATTCTCCAACATCTGACATAGGGCCGCATCACAAACTATCTGAATGCAATCCACGTCATTAGGTCGTAATTTCCTAAAGTGTATGTCGGCACTATCCATCGATTTGCTTACCGAAATTTTTTATCATATGGCCTCCCTTATGATTTGCAATTTCTATATACAAACTTTGTTTACGAACACGAAGATTGTCTACATATTTAAATGTGCTATTTATAACGTTTCATGTTTGCAAGAGGAATCCAAAACAAGTTCAGTTGTCCCTCTGCAGGCCATGAAGGCACATACTGGAATAGCGATATATAGCTGCACTCATTCTTAATTTAAGCGCTAAAGAGTTGTCAGTTGTCAACTGCCTGCCCCGGCCGCTTTATCCCCTGGAAAGAACCTCAGTACCAATTGAATGGGAGGCTAAGTTGTCCCCAGAGCCCTTATGGACTTTAGGAGGAGGACGAATCTCTTTGCTCCTGCCGGGATTCCCATGGCTTTGCTGAGCACTGAAGGGCCAAGTGTTGATTTAGAATATGAAAATAAGTTAAAGCCATTTTCTTTCACATAGTTTTCAGTTCATCGTGTCCGAATTAAGCCTCATATACAACGCCACATAACGCACAATTTTAAGAGAATATCGAGATAACAGACCAACAAATGCACAAAACACACACACATATGTATGTTAATAATATTTTATATATGGTAAATAATCCTACATATTTCAATGCATCTGCATCATCTTCAAAGAGTCTTATTCTTCTAATTTGCTAAAATTACAAAATAATTAAAATTATTGTAATTTTAATAATATTAATAATTTTGTAACTTTAGTAAGCACAATACTTCTTGAAGATGATGAAGGTGCATTGAAACATGTAGGGTACTTACGAGATACAAAATATTATTTTATATATATATATATATATGTTGTGCATTTGTTGGTCTGGATAATAAACTGTACAAAATGCAAGGCACGCACATAAAAATAAAAAATCAAGATAACAGTTTTGTAATGGCTAAATCAGATGTAGCGGGGCTGTGTGATTGCAAATCTTAATAAGGGTTTTGAAATAAAATGTTGAAATTGTACATTTCAAATACTAAGTTTCAGTATGCCCATTACTCATACACAGAACACAGGCTTGCGGCACATGGTTTTGGACGCTGCGCTTCGATTGCGGAAAATGTCAGATAATTGCTAGCAGTTAATAATGCGGGTTTCTGGACTCCTAAGAAAAGAAAGAAGAGATAAAATCCGAGACCAGGTACGGGGAATTTTCTGAAAGCAGAGAACATTAAAAAAAACGAGAGATACGCGGTTATGGACTAAATTTGCCCTCAGGTAAGAAGAGGATTCTTCCGAAAGCGTCAGAATTAATATATCTATTAAAAAGCTATTAAACAGACAAAGGGAAATGTGAAGATAATTGATGGGAATGAATTTGGACGGGAGTTGAGAAGGGCTGAATGGAGGGAGATACAGTTAATAGCACGCGTAAAAAGATAGGGTGTTAAATGATCGACCCTAGTGATAATATCGCAGATGTTACGAGGTCTAAGTCGCCTGTAATTAGACTGTAATGTAGCTCATTGTGTCCACCACAACATATTGTTATGGTTGCCAACAGACGACATATATTTCTCTCGGGAACCTTTGGTCTAGTCAGATGTTTGCTATGATGGATTTTCTTTGATTTGTTGGAGTGTTAGTAATAGAGGAGAACTGAAGAAATAGGCAGAAACCTGTCCCAATTTCACTTGCGTCTTCAAAATTCTACATGCGCTGCTCCGAAGTTGTAATTATCGGAATATAAAAATGAACTTTTGTCCACAAAAATAAGTAAGACTGTATGTATCAAATCGAAACTTAATGAAACGTGCTTTGGAAGGCGTGAATTGTCAGTCTTCTAAGACATATAAATCTTACATATCCTAGATTTGCCTCAGATATTCATTATTCTAATTCTGATATTTCAGATCGTATAAACATAAGCAGCAAATGAAAATGACAGTCAAGCCATAGAGTGTTCAGTATGTAGATTGTCTTACAACAGGTCCATTGCGTCTTCCGAAGCAGCTTCTCCAGACAGTGCGGTCCAGTGCTCTCTTTTTCAAGTACCTATATCTTTTCTTTTACGTAACGTAATCCAAAACTCTTTACCCCTTTTTCTCGTATTCCTGCCCCTTATATCTTTCCTTCAGCAACATGTTTTAGAAGCTAGATGCTACGCATGATGTCGTTCGTTTTACTGCACGTAGGATGTTCCTTTCGTTCTGGAGAGGTGTTATAACAAATGTAAAATATAACTGATTATAACTAAGTCACATAGCTGTAACTAAGTTAGTCAAATAACTGGTGACTTAATTACGTTCTTACTCGCAACGCAGTACCGAGACTTCTGTAAAGATCCGACCGGAGTCTATCGGTCAGACTGACTTCTGCTTTTCAGAACTGTTTAACTGCACCACTGTGAGAGTGCGACGTCACGCAGTCACATCTTTAAGCACGTAAAGGAAACGTAACTATATCAAACCGCGATACAAATGTGGGGGCCCTCATGAACATGGCAATTAAATGTTGGTTTCACAAGAGGTAGGATATTCATTTGTTAGCCGAGTTGCTAGTTGTTAGCTCTGTTCAAGACTGACTTTTGTAGATAATAAAAAAAGCAGTCAAATTGCTACAAGAAGCTGATTCGTGGTTAAGGAATTTCGCAGGCGAGGACGTCGGTGACAGGTAAATCAACGTCTGTTGCCCGTATTAATAGGTCACCTACAGGTGTGATGGAGTAACAGAGAATTAATTATAAGCTGAAATTTAAGTAATTGGTGAATAAGTGTTTATTTAAATGTACTGATAATTAGACGAAAGGAACTGTTGCCGCTATACTGTGTGTTCTGCAAGTGGCACGTTGTAATTGTGAAAATATGTGAACGGTTAGAGAGATAAAACAAGTTCTAACGGCCACTAGATCATCAAAACCGTTTTATCGACATTTCGCAAATATGCTTTGAAATTTTATATTTAGTGTCGTAGTTGTATGTAGCTGTATTGAATGTGGCCGATAGCTGCGGTATCTGCAAAACATGACGAAATGTTTGAATTAGTTGACATTTGTACGGCCAAAACCAAAGAACGAGCATTAGTTGAAAAAATGGCAACCTAAAATACGGGACAGAGAACAATCGTGTGTAAGGACATATTCTGTAAAATTTTAATACTCACGAGGATCCTAGAAACACCGTGCTTTGAGATTGGCACGATAATTCGAAAAAAAAACCCGCTTCCATATTCGATTATCTCAAGGACGCTGGATGTAAAGAACGAAGGGAAATGGCGAAATCACGCAACGCATGAAGGACCCAATTCAAGAAATCCAAGAACGTGAATTTTGAAGAATGGAAAGTTGATATATACGGTAACTTAAAATTTTGGTATCGTTTTCTTGAGGATGGAGGTAAAATATTGCTGTGTGCATACGGTGTACATAGTGGTCACGTTCTGAAATATTACTGTGTGCATACGGTGTACTTACTGGTCACGTTCTGAAATATTGCTCTGTGCATACTGTGTACAGTACATACTGGTCACGTTCTGAAATATTGCTCTGTGCATACGGTGTACAGTACATGCTGGTCACGTTCTGAAATAACACTGCGGTCAATGGTAGACGTACATTAAAACCTAAACCACAGTTTTTGAATTTCGCTTGTGAGAGTCGCTTTAATCATTCAATAAACTCTTTCAAGTTTTACAGCTGTAAACTGTCATATAGTAGCCTCACAAACAGCCGGTTAAATATATGGACACCAAAGACAATGGAACTGAGCAGATTGACTCAAGGAGTAATAATTCTGATTTTTTGGCAGATGTCTACTTGAATTGTCGGCCTGAACACCAGCAGTTCTGGGTTTTATTGTTGGTTTTTCTAAATCTTTACCGGAAAGTGTCGGAAATAATATCACAAATTAAACCACGAATTCTTAATATGTATCCTTTCCAATCTATTAGCCACTAACAATGTATATCTAAAGCTGGTTGTTACATAAATTGAGCTTGTAAAAAGGTCTCGGTAACAGAATGAACAGTAAATAAATAAATAAATAAATAAATTATCACGCTAATGAAGTGTGAAATCGTCACAGAAAAATGTGTAAATTTTGCATAACATATTGTAGGACATTATTATTATTTGGACCTATTTCCTGCTGGTATATTCGAGTAAGACGCTGTTTGTCCTTAAGTGTGAGGTTGCTGCGCAGTCTTATATTATGACATAATGCTAGCGATCTGTTTTACAATAAACTCTTAGTTAGGACAGACTCTAAATTGATTGCCACCTAGGCCAATCAGCCTGCTGAGGGCATTCTTGTCTGGTCTCTGTTACGAGCAGTTGTTTGCTTTGATTGCTCTTGTAACTTCTGCATCACATTTTGGAACATATGTCAGTACCGTCTCGGAATGAGAACAAGTAACAAGGAATCCAACATCAACGTGATTCTTGTGATTATCAGAGTTACAATACTTCAATTACCGTCACTGGATCATTGATTAAAACAATTTAAGTAATTTTTTGCAAAGCCCGTTGGAATGTCAACATGGCGGTATATTGATAAATGTATGTAAAGGTAAAGTGATCCCGTTACAGGCCCGGTGTGGCCCAGAGGGTGTGTAGAGGTATAGCTCTACTCTTCCATGACTGTGGCACTAGAAGTGGGTGAGTGGTCAGCAGCACACACCGGCCGCACTTTACCCCCGGGAAAGACCCGGTACCCATTTTACAGGAGGCTGGGTGGGCCCCAGGGTTGGTCTGGACGGGCGAAAAATCTCGTCCCCACTGGGATTCGATCCCGGACCGTCCAGCCCGTAGTCAGTCGCTATACCAACTGAGCTAGATAAATGTATGTACGTGCTAAAATTGATCATTAAAGCCATCTCTCAGACACTTAAAATAACTATATTGTCTGTGACTGTGTAACAAATACTTCATTATAACTCATAGAAACAATTTCATATTTTATTTTACATTTTATTGTTGATTTCAGGAACAAATAGGAAACGTAACTGCAAAACCGTAACCAACGAAATACACTGTCCTAGGGATAGCTCCTTAATTTTTATAATTACTGTCCTCCAATTAGGAGTTTCTCCCTAAAAGAGAATATTGTTTAATTTTGATTATTGTAATTAAGTAGGAAATACACGTTACATGAAGCACTGTGAAGAATTTTAGTGCTTTTTAACGCTTTTCTGTTGACACAGTCGACATTACCACGCCTTTTCCAATTCTGGTGGACTTTACTTCCCTTCACATCCCTGCCGCACAGTCGGCTGCACTTCATGCACCTCCCCGCCAACACTGACACTAACACTTTCAGTTATTATTTTAGTGTCGATCATAAGTATTCGCAATCCGTAGCTGCTGAGTGACTCAAATCCCTCAAGTTCCGAGACTAAGAATGAGTACAGCCATACCTCCATTTCCCCATGCACCTCCAAGGCGCGTACGAGGACATCGTTACTCTAATTCTTGAAAGTCTTTCGAAAAATCAAAATCAGTTTGTTAATTATTATGTACCTTAATATCTTTTATTCGTTTAATTTAAGTTTAAAAGTGTGACGTGAGTAAAATTATGGATTAGTGCTTCTGTCTGGGTTTTCTCAGGCAGTTTGGTTTGTCATGTTGCTACGGCAAGGAATGGTCATAAAAGTAAAGAGATTTGACGTTTTGCTGAACGTGTATCTCAGTATATTTATCTCAGTAACCAACTTGATGCACAAAATTTTGTTTTACAATAAGTTTATTTCATGCCTCTACATGTTTCGAGCACCATGTGCTCATCTTCAGGAGGTCAAAATTGCGTTACACAGCCTCTGGTATCATCACACTGAAACAAGTGAGTGGTCTAAAATTACTAAAATACAATTCTATAAATATGAGCAAATAGTAGTAAAATTTATGCGTGAATTTTTCGGGTGTGATTAC
>Ga0123357_10006119_pt1 | contig 14584 bp, 13 predicted proteins | sample TergutEmb28metaG_FD_89873 | JGI IMG/M metagenome (GOLD analysis project Ga0123357, IMG submission 89873) | Embiratermes neotenicus P4 segment gut microbial communities from Petit-Saut dam, French Guiana - Emb289 P4 | ecosystem: Host-associated > Arthropoda: Insects > Digestive system > Gut ...
TCTCGTTAAATCTGGCTACGATCCCCTGGATTACCGGTACTTCCTCTTGGGCGGCCATTACCGGAGCCAGCTTCAATTTTCCTATACCGCCCTTGACGGGGCGAAAAACACCCGGAAAGTCCTGGGTGAAAGGCTCCGCTTCCTCTATGCCCAGGCCGGGGGGAAAACCGGAGCCGTGGCAGAAACGTCAAAGGCAGCCGGATACATGGCGAATTTCAACAAGGCCCTGGGCGACGATCTTTCTACTCCCCGGGCGCTCGCGGAACTATGGGGCCTTCTCAGGGATCCGTCGCTTGCCCCGGCCGAGGCGCTCGCGGCGGCTTTCAGTATGGATCAGGTTCTGGCCCTTAATTTGGCGGAAGAGGCGGCCTTTCGCCCCAAAAGCCGCGAGGATCCCGCCCTTGTCGCCGAAATTGAAGCAATGATAGAAGAACGCAAAGAGGCAAAAAAGGGCAAAAATTACGCGCTCGCCGACGAAATCAGGCGGGCATTGCAGGAAAAGGGAATAGTTCTGGAAGATTCAGCGGCAGGTACCTCCTGGCGGAGAGTATAATGTCAATTTTGTAACAATTAAGGAAACGGATTGTTTGATAGTATGAGTAACGACGAGGCGTCCGGAAGCGGGGGCGCATCTACAGGGGAATTCAGAAAGCTCTATGTAACGGTATTCCCGATATTGTTCCGGGTAGCGTACCGCATTACATCGAGCGAAGAGGCCGCGGAGGACCTATGTCAGGAAGCCTTCTTTCGCCTCCATGAAAAAAATATGGTTTTCCCCAGCCCGGACGAAGCCAAATACTGGCTGATCCGGGTGGTAAAGAACGCCGCCCTGAATTACGCGAAACGGAAGATCCGGGAACGAAAGGCCTATCAAAGGGCGTTCAAGGAGGATACAAGGACCGTTGAAACCGGGGAACATGTCCTCCTGAAAAAGGAAACCCGGGAAGAAGTTCGGGACGCTTTAAAGAAACTGCCTGAGAACCTCAGGATGGTGCTTATATTAAGGGAGTATGGGGAATTAAATTACAAGGAAATAGGCCGTTCCCTGGGCATTAGTGAAGGGAATGTAAAAGTCCGGGTATTTCGCGCCAGGGAGCACCTGGCCGGACTTTTAAACGTTGAAACCCGTTATTCAAACGGAGGAACCGCCGGCAGAGACGGCAGTTCCGGCGCTGAGGCCGGTAAGGCCAAGGATGGTGTACATGTGTCCTGATCGTCAGATTATCTCTCTGTATTTTGATGGTGAATTACCTTCGCCCTGGAAAGAAAAACTGGAGACCCATTTGGAATCCTGTTCGGAATGCCGGGCGGTTTTTACCGAATACACCCGGCTTGGGGATAATCTAAGGCAATTTCCGGCAGATACAGTTCAGGCCGCACAGGATAGGGTATGGGAGAAACTCGCCGCCGCCAAACCGGAAACAGGCCCGGCGCCGGAAATAAGCCCGGTAATTCAGCGTTACAGGCCGGCCCGGAGGATCTGGAGCCGGAGCATTTCTCTGCCCCTTCCCGCAGCCGCCGCGGCCGCCGTTGTAATTATCGTGTTATGCTTTGCCCTGGTAGGATTAAGGCGCGGCGCAGGAACTGCCGCACAGGACTCAGTCGCCGTTGCAAATATCGGTTTTGACGATCAGGGAATGCTTCCCGTAAATGACATGAGCGGGATTCTCAATTACCTTTCAAGCCAGGATAACGGAGACTTTATGGTAGTCAATCTTCCGGCCAGCAAGAGTTTTTCCCGCTCCGGTGAGCCCACCCTGATCAACGCGGCGGATTATTCAAGGAGAAAGGTTTCCCGATGACGGTTAAAGCTCCAAGTGTTTGGACCTACTTCAGCAGAAATATAGCTCACTGCAGATTTATTTCAGACCGTAAGGGTATTTATCTGGGCGCCATTCTTCTTCTCATGGCTCAGGCCGTCATAAACGCGCAGGATAGCACCCTGGAGGAACTTCCGGGCCTTAAGGAACGGGCCGTGGTGATGCGGATTGTTTCACGCATAATCGAACAGAACCAGCAGGTGGTATGGAATTCGGAAAATACCAGGGTCACCATTCCCGGCCGTCCGGTAGGACTAAAGCTGGTTGGGGAAAACCTCATAGTGGCGGTTCAGTTCACGCCGTTCCTGCGGTCAAACGGCCAGCACCTCCTCGTAGCCCAGGGGCAGATATGGATCAACATTCCCAACCAGGGGGTAAGTTACAACACTACCATGCAAACCATACCCCTTGCCTTCAACGAACAGGTATATTTCTTCCCCCTGGGCTCCATAGACGCCAAGGACAATGACGGCGCAAGCATAGAAATACAATTGATACTGGAACCCTATACGGGATCATCAAGGGCGGACCGCGGGTCAGCGGCCCCCGGCTCCTCGGATCAAAAATCCGGAGATCAAAGATCCAGTCCGCGAAGGAACCAGGATCAGAAGCTCGTAGTACCCCCTGTTGGGTCAGATGACACTCCCCAGGGAGAAGCGCCTTCCGAAAATGAGGGAAGGGATAGCGCCGATACTACCCCATGAGAAAAATCAGATCAAAGAAATTCCTTTTTTTTTCAATTAAAATTCTTCCAGTTAAAATTCTTCCCGTAATCGGATTTCTCTTTATCGTCGGGTTCCTCTCCGGCTGCCGCGAGAAGCTGCCGGAACTTGTTTCCCTTGATCCGCAAATAGGGTTGATGGGAGATATACTGACCATACGGGGAAACGGATTTGGCGATGATAGAAGCGAATCGTATGTGACCATCGCCGGAACTCCTCCGACTACCTCATCGTATATTTCCTGGAAAGATGATGAAATCCGGGTAAAGGTTCCCGAATTCGGAGAGGCCGGGCTGGTGTACGTTCACCGGGGGAGGAAAAGCAGCAACCCCCTCCTGTTCGCAAACCGCGCCACACTGCCCGAACCAGTACTGGGGTCAGAGCCGGACAATGCGCCGCAGATTGCCTCGATAGATCCTTCGTCGGGCGCCATAGGATCGCTTGTTACCATACAGGGAAGCAATTTCGGTTCGACCCGTGAAAACAGCGGGGTGTACTTTTCCTGGGACGCGGAATCCTCCCCGGCCGCGCCCGCCGGGGCAAGCCCCCCGGACTTTGTGGAATCGTTTGATATCGAATTTGGCTACGAGCTTTGGAGCGAGCGGGAAATCCGCCTGCGTATCCCCGACGGCGCCATCAGCGGCAATGTGGAAGTAAGAACTCCGAGGGGAAAATCCCGCCCGGTTTTTTTGGAAATTACCGGGAAGCCGGGAACAAAAACGTTCAAAGACAAGAGGAGTTATACCTTTTCCTACATGGTGGATCTGCAGATAGAACAGGCGGCCTCCCCCAACAATCTCTACATATGGATGCCACAGCCTGCGGTATCCGCCTCCCAGCGTAATGTCCGGCTTCTTTCCCGGAACACCGATCCGTTTGTGGAAAATTACCGGGGAACCTCCCTCTTTCAGTTTATCAATGTTCAGCCCCTCGCGAAGTTTGGGATTAGTCAATCCTATGTCGCCGAAGTTTATTCCGTGGAAACAGCGATAAAAAGCCAAACCCCGGTGAAACTAAATACACCCTCCCCGGTGAATAATGTATACGCCCTTCCCAGCGCCCTTATCCCCTCCGAAAACCCGGAAATAAAGGCCAAGGTAAAGGAACTCACCGGAAAGGAACGTTACCCCTACGGCAAGGCCCAGAAAATATACGAGTGGCTTGTCTCGTCCGGGGGTATCGCCGCCGCTCCCCTTACCGGAGGCGCCATGGAAGCCCTCGAAGAAAAACGGGCCGACAGTTACCGAGCCTCCCTGCTCTTCTGCGCGCTTGCCCGCGCCGCCGGAATACCGGCAATACCGGTCGCGGGCGTCCTCATAAACCGCCAAATGGAAACCACCCGTCATTATTGGGCCGAATTCTGGCTCGACGGTTTCGGCTGGATACCCCTGGATCCGGCCCTTGGCGCAGGCGCGGCGCCCCCTGATTTCAACCTCCGGGACGACCGGGCAAAGTACTACTTTGGCAATCTGGATAACCAGCGCATAACGTTTACCAGGGGAGAATGTTTCCTTTCCCAAATGTCACCCCGGGGCCGCACCGCCCTTCGCACCCGTGAATATTCACTCCAGAACCTCTGGGAAGAAGCAGCCGGCGGCCTTGAGTCCTATTCTTCCCTTTGGAGTAATGTTACAATAACAGGCATGTACGTGCAGTAAAAAAAGGGAGGAAAATATATGGTTACGGTGATTTCCCTGGGCGGCTCCATAGTTGCCCCCGACGGAGTAGATGAAAATTTCATAAAGGATTTTACCGGCCTCATCGGCGAGTTCCTTTCCGCGGATGACAAGCGCCGCTTTATCTTCGTCGTCGGCGGAGGCGGCCCCGCGCGAACCTGGCAAAAGGCGTACCGGGCCATCGTTTCAAACCCCGTGGATGAACAGTCTGACTGGATCGGCATTATGGCAACCCGGCTCAACGCCCAGCTCATCAGGGCTGTCATGGGCGAATGGTGCACCCAGGAAGTTGTATACGACCCCACCCAGGTCGAACCGCTCATGGGACGTGTCCTCGTCGCGTCAGGGTGGAAGCCCGGCTTCTCGACAGACTACGACGCCGTACTCCTCGCCGAACGGTTTCAGGCCGACGCCGTAATAAACCTTTCCAACGTAGAAAAAGTCTATACCGATGATCCCAAAAAGAACCCCGGTGCAAAACCAATAGACAAAATCTCCTGGGCCGCCTTTTGCTCCATGGTAGGCGACGAGTGGGTCCCCGGAAAAAACGTCCCCTTCGATCCCGTCGCCAGCCGCCACGCCGCAAAACTTGGCCTCAAGGTGATATGCGCCGCCGGAAAGAACCTTCCCAATTTACGCAATATACTTTTGGGGAAGGAGTTTGTAGGAACAACCATAGCCTAAATACTGATTTACCGCACGGTCTGTAATACAATGATCCGCATAAGCCCGGTGAAAGGGTATGGCAGTGCAGAGGCAAAGGCGCATGTAGAGCCCGGCTCCGGAGCCCCTGCCCGGTTTTATTTCTGCCTCATACCTTATCGTTGTTTATAAGCCAGAGATAGCCTCAAGCTCCTCATTCCGGGCAGCATTATTTCACTTTAAGTCGAGCATTCGATCCCTCGTCTCCTACGCCGGAGAATTCCATATGCCCTTGCCCCTGCACTGCCATACCCCTTCACCGGGTATTATTCGGCTAATTACGTTACAGCTTATGCAGTACATCAATGTTTACTATGCAAAAATTTCTATTTATCCCCCTTTTGAGGGCATAATTGAAAAGGTATGTATTATTTGCAGTCATCAAAACTGATGCTTAATATATCAAAAATGATGTTTAAGACATCAAATTTGATATACGGTCTTTAAGTTCACCCGATAATATGTAATACCGCCACCGGTTGCGGTCCTGTTTGTCGCCTGATATTCACACAATAAACGTTGAGCGCTTTTTGATAAACATTGATTTACCGCACCATATGCTTATCGCAATGGGCCGCTGCGAATCAATGCCAACCGGGGGTATGGGCTTGGCGCCCTGTGGGCAGCATCCGGCGTGCAATCACAACTGTCACGCCAGAGCGTGCGTCAGAAAATTCCACGACAGGCGAGCTGGCCACAGGGCGCCAGGCCCATACTCCCGGTTGCTTTACGCTGTGCCCATTGCGGTACGCAATGCGGTAAATCAGTATTTTTTCCTGTACCAGTATCTATATATTTCCCTATACCCCAGTTTGGCGTAAAGGTGCAGGGCGGCGAGATTATTGATCATTACCTGTAGGTACGATCTTCCCGCGCCCCGTTCGGCTGCCCTGGAAAGTATGGTTTCGACAATTTCACGGCCGTATCCTTTTCCGCGCTGGTCTTCTTTCACCACTATATCGAATACGCCGGCGTAATTATTCTGAATGGCGCCGTAGCCGCAGCCTACAATTTCGTTTCCTATTTCCTTGTGCACAACAATTTTATCCACCGCGATGTTGGCCAGAATTTTTCTAAAGACGGGAATGTACTTTTCTTCGATGTGGTTAAACTCAGCAACGCTGTCTATCCAGGGCTCACAAAAATCATCGCCGGTAATTATTCCCTCGTAATCGTTATGCGCCTGGTGTATATCGCAAACCTGGATCGATGTTTCGTGAATTTTTTGATAGTTCATTTTTTCCAGTTTATCTTCAATGGCCCTGTGCTCTTCACATCCTATTAGCTTATACGTGGTAAGTAACTTATGCCGCGTGAATAGCTCGTCGCAGTAATCGAGTTTTTCTTCCAGCTTAATTTTGGAAGGGTAGATTGGATTTACGGAATTGACCCGGTTTCCGTACCCGTCCGACATTCTGATAACCCAGCCGTCGTACAGGATAGTCTGCAGGGAGGGCCACGCGTTCATTGATAGTTCTTCTATCGAGAAATCCATATCGTTCTCCGCACGGTTATAGCAGTACTATAACTGCCTGCCTGTTTTAAGCTTCGCCTCGAAACGTTCCAGTGCTTTTCCAGTGAGACTGTCCGGGACGCTGCAGCTATCGCCGCTGTCATCGCCGAGCCGTTTCCGGAGTTCCGCCATTTCGTCAGCGGAAAAGCGCACGCTCGAAAGAACGTGCTGTTCAAAAGACGCGCAGCATCTGGGGGCGACTTTTTTGGCTATGTCCAGAAGAACCTGCGCGTAAAGCCGGATTTCCTTTTGGGCGTGTGCGTCCAGCCGGAGTTCGAGGAAATGAAAGAGGTTGTGCAGATCTATCTGCCAGTACCATTCAGTGTAGAGCGAAAGGGGAAGGTTGATCCTGGCCAATTCGCGGGCAATCCCCTCATCAATTAATGCGTTGTATGCGGCGTAGGCGGACTTCTGGCCTTCGGCAAACAGAACGCGGACTTTTTCCGACTCCGCCGCTTCCAGGGGCTCAGGAGAGCGTCCCTGTTTGTTGTCCGTACTCTGCATGGCCACATCTTCATTTGCCGGCACGTAAAAATCATCTTTCATGACCGAATAACGGCCGGAGATTTCGTTGAGCCTCGCGGTGCGGTGCCTGACCCATTGGCGGGCCACAAAAACAGGAAGTTTGACGTGAAAGGTAAGTACCACCTGCTCAAAGGGACTGGTATGAGAATTCCGGAGGAGGTAATCGATCAGGGCCGCGTCCTGTCGGTAAGACCGGGTTCCTTCTCCGTAAGAAACTCTGGCCGATTGAACCACCCGCTCGTCCGTGCCCATATAATCGACAAGACGGATAAACCCCTTGTCGAGAACCGGGAATTCCTTGTCCAAAATTGCGTCCGCTTCCGCTGAAATACAATGCGCCATTGCTCCTCCACGGGGCCAATACTCAACAAAACCAATACTATGATATACTGTAAAAAGCGTGAAGGGGGCTGCAATGAAATACGGAATTTATTACGCCTATTGGGAACAGCAATGGGGCGGTGATTATCTTAAATACATAAAGAAAGTTGGAAAGCTGGGCTTCGATATACTCGAGATTTCCTGTGCCGGACTGGACGCGATGACTCTCAACAAGGCGCGGGAGCTGGCGGCTGCCGCGAAAGATTCGGGCGTGGCCCTCACCGGCGGCTACGGGCCCCGGCCTGTCGAAAACATCGCCTCCCCTGACGCCGCCGTGGTAAACAACGCGTTCGATTTCTGGAAGCGTACGTTCGAAGTCCTTTCCTGCCTGGGAATTACTACTGTGGGGGGCGGCCTCTACTCCTACTGGCCTGTAGACTATGAGAAACCTTTCAATAAGGAAGAAGATCTCAAGCGGAGCATAGAGGAAATGAAAAAACTCGGAGCGCTCGCCGCGGAGCATGGTATCACTCTGGGCATGGAGGCGTTAAACCGCTTTGAAGGCTACCTGCTCAACACGGCCGAGGAAGACCTGGCCTATGTAAAAGCCGTGGGGCGGGACAACGTAAAGGTGATGCTTGATACCTTTCACATGAACATCGAAGAAGACAGCATCATAGACGCCATAAAAACCGCCGGCCCCTACCTGGGGCATTTTCACATCGGCGAGGCAAACCGGCGGCCACCCCGGGCCGGGACACGTATGGACTGGGCCGCTATAGGCCGGGCGCTGCGTGAAGCCGGTTACAACGGCGCCGCGGTAATGGAGCCTTTTGTGCTTCAGGGCGGCCAGGTGGGGAAAGACATAAAAATATGGCGCAATATGGCCGCCAACGACGAAGCAAAGCTCGATGAAGAGGCCCGGAAATCGGTCACGTTTATCAGGGAGAGCTTTGAGAGGGGTTAATAAAGGGCCGGTGGTATTGAACAAACGGCAGAAAGCTCTTGGGGCGATAATCGCCTGCGTCCTATTTTGGGGTTTTTCGTTCATTTCTACGAAGGTTGCCGTAGTGGTTTTTCCGCCCATGTCCCTGGGTATGCTCCGTTTCGCGGAAGCCTTGGTCTTCCTTTTTATATTAAAGCTTAAACTTGCGCCCAGGGAAAAACTCAGGGTAAAAGATATTCCGGTGTTGTTCACCGCGGGTTTAACGGGCGTTACCCTTTACTTCTTCTGCGAGAATTACGGCGTCTCCCTGGTAAGCGCTTCTGAAGCTTCCATTGCCATTGGCTCTATTCCCGTGCTCTCCCTGATCAGCGACTGGCTTGGAGGCAAAATTTCCCGCGGCGGCAAAAAATACGGCGCAGGGCAAAGCATTGGCGCCCGCCAATGGTTCGGCTCATTTATCTCCATAGCCGGTGTGTGGCTGGTCGCCGGAGTATCCTTTGCCATTTCAGGCAGCATACTCGGTTACATATACATGGCCGGCGCCGCCGTAAGCTGGGTAATTTATTCCTTCCTCACCCGTACCCTCTTCGCCCGCTGCTCGCGAATTTACATTGTGTTCTGGCAGACACTGGCGGGCTTTTTGTGCTTCATCCCCTTCAGCATCATGGAAATGCCGCGCTGGGGAAACCCCGGTCTGCCGGTAATACTTCACCTGCTCTTTCTGGGTATCTGCTGCTCTGCCCTTGGCTACTGGTTCTACGCCCAGGCCCTCGAGAACCTGGGCGTCTCAATATGCGCCATATTCATTAACATGATCCCCGTAGTCACCGTCATCGCCGGTTTCTTCACGTTAGGCGACAGACTCAGCCCGCTGCAATGGATGGGGGCGGCGCTCGTCGTTTCTGGCGTTTATCTGGCAATGTGGGAGAAAAAGAAGCGGCGGCATCCGGTAAGTTGATATATCATGTTATATCATTTTTGAGATTAGACAGGCAACGCGGGCCCTTGTTTTTTAACTGCTCCATAAGTTACTATGAAATTTATGAGATCGTGTTTGCATAAAGGTCTATTGTTTTTTTTCTTTCTGAGCAGCGCCTTTTTCTCTGTCTTTTCCCAGGAGATTGTCACCGCGGACAAATACCTTGAGGCTGTAGCTGACCGGTACGGCAGCATAAAAGATTACGAAGCCCTGGTAACAATCCGTTCCGATTCGACGGATATGATGGGTAATTTAAGTTTTCTCGATCCAAATTTCCTCAGAATTGATTTTACCGATCCGCCGGAACAGGTTCTGGTATTCAATGGTGAACTTCTTACTATATATATTCCGCGGCTCAGGGCGGTTCTGAACCAGACCGTTACCCCCGTCAAGCGTTCAAGCTCACCTGTTGGCGGAGCATCATTGGCTTCCGCCCAGGGTTTACAGCTCCTCCGCAGGGGGTATGTGCCGTCCTTTGTATCGGGGCCGGACCCGGTGCCGCTGGATGACAAAAGCCGCGATGTAGTGGTTAAGCTCAGGCTAACCCGGCGCATCTCCTCCGAAGGGTTCAGGGAGATCCTTTTAAGCGTTGATCCCGAGACCCGGCTCATCAGGCGGATCGAAGGCAGGACCGTATCCGACGCGCTGGTGCGTATCGATTTTACCAACATAAAAACCAATGTGGGGATTCCGGAGCAGAGGTTTATCTACGATTCTCCGGCTTCCGCGAATCTCTACAATAATTTCCTGTTCCGGGACTCCGATTAGAGAGGTGTAATTCTGTGGAATCTCTGGGTAATAAATTAAGAACCGTCCGCGAAGGCAAGGGCCTGGCTTATGACTTTATAAGCCGCGAGACGAATATTTCCGCCAAGTATCTGGAAGCCCTTGAAAGGGAAGATTTTTCTGGCTTCCCCGGTGAACCGTATGTACTTGGTTTTCTGAGAAATTACGGCGAATATCTGGGAATCGATACGGAAGAGCTCCTCGCCCTGTACCGTTCCCTGAAGATTCAGGAGCAGCCGATTCCGGTTGAACAGCTCCTCCGGGATCCTTCACCGGCGCCAAAAATTATCGGGATCATAGCCAGTGTATTGATAGTACTGATACTTGCCGGCGGGGGAATTTTTTGGTATTACCGCATGCCCAAAAAACCCTCGGCGCCTCAGCTTGCGGCAAGGAAAGCCGCCGAGTACGTGTTGAATTCGGATTCTCTGGAAAAACGCATGTATCCCGGCGATTCCATACTGATTACTGAAGGTTCCGACTCATACAAACTGGTATTCACGAACCTGAGCGACGCGGTTACCATTACTACACCCGCCGGGCCCGTAATGCTGGATCTGGGTCAGGATACAAACGTGGATCTGAACAATGACGGGTTTACCGAACTGCGTATCATTGCCTCTGATTTTGTCAAGAACGACGGTGCACAAGGCGCCCTGCTGCGTTTTGAACAGGCCCCTCCGCCCCAGACAGGCGCTGTCACCGTCCCCGATACGCCGCCCGGAACCACAGGTTCTTCCCGGGACGCGGCCGCCGTCATCTTCTCTTCACCTAACGCTTACCCGTTTACACTCCAGGCCGTATTCCAGGGCTACTGCCTCTTCCGCTACGAAATCCTCTTTGAACGGGACAGGCCGGGCCGCAATGAGCAGTACTACCAGCGCTCCGAAGAGATAAGCATCCCGGCCCAAAACGGCATACGCCTTGGCATATCCAACGCCCAGGCGGTGAAGCTCCAGGTGATAGGCGGCGGCCGTACCGTACCCCTTGAAATAGGCGGGCCGGGAGAAGTAGTTGCGGCTGATATACGCTGGGTAAAAGACGATGATAACCGCTACCGCCTTGTGCTGGCGCGTCTGGAATAAAGACCCTGTCTGCCATTTCCATGACCTATTACCTTGACCCGTTCGGCTGCGTCAAGAACCAGGTAGACGCGGAAAACATGATGGCTTTCCTCAACCGGGACGGCTGGGCGGCCGCTGAAACCGCTGAAACCGCCGACCTTATAATCGTCAATTCCTGCGGATTCATAGAAAGCGCCAAACAGGAATCGATCAACGCCGTCCTGGCTTGGCGGAAACTCTACCCCGATAAAAAAATACTCCTTGCAGGCTGCCTCGCCCAGCGTTATTCCAAAGAACTGGCCGCCGCCCTCCCCGAAGCCGATGGCTTTTTTGGCGTCACCGGCCTGTCCGGCATCACCGCTGCCGCGGAGCGAGCCGTTAAAATAACACCCGCCGGGGAACCAATACCTGGCGGAACCGCTGCCGGCAAACGCCCCCTGCTTTCACTCCCCGGCTCGGCCTATGTAAAAATAAGCGAAGGCTGCGATAACCGCTGCAGTTTTTGCGCCATCCCCCTCATCCGGGGAGGCTTGGTAAGCCGTTCAGTCCGGGACCTAACCGAAGAATGTGCGGCGCTCCTCGACCGCGGAATAAAGGAACTCTGCCTCATAGGCCAGGATACCGGCGCCTATGGCCGCGATTGGACCAACACCGGCGCAGCGTCAATACCAGCGTTGATACCGCCTCCAAACATCACAAGTCTCCTGGAAGCCCTGTCCCGCCTCAAAGGAAATTTCTGGATACGGCTCCTCTACATCCATCCGGATAACTTCCCCATGTCCATTCTTGACATCATGGAAAAAGACAAACGCATCCTCCCCTATTTTGATATTCCCTTCCAGCACGGTTCCGCGAAAATCCTCAGCGCAATGAACCGTAAAGGAACCGCGCCCACCTATCTGGAATTGATTGAAACCATACGCCGGAGGCTACCCGGCGCCGTTATACGCTCTACACTCATGACAGGCTTCCCCGGCGAAACCGAAGAAGATTTCGCCCTCCTCCTTGATTTCCAGAAAAAGGCACGGCTTGATTGGCTTGGTTGTTTCGCCTATTCCCGTGAAGAAGACACCCCGTCCTATACAATGACAGGGCGCGTGCCAAAAAAAACCGCAGCGCAGCGGAAACAGCTTGTTGAAGAGCAGCAAATTCCCATTACAGAAAAACAGATGGATCGCTTCATCGGCCGTACCTTTGATGTCTTCGTGGAAGAAAAATTTGAATCCCTGGGAGGACCGTTTCCAGCAGATGCAGCTCCATCCGCCAGCAACGATCCCGGTGAAAAGACCCTTTACCTTGGCCGCCTCCCATGCCAGGCCCCCGAAGTAGACGGCGCCGCAGTAATCAACAGTTACAAACCCCTGGAACCCGGCTCACTCGTACCCTGCCGGGTTATAGCAAGGGCAGGATTTGATCTTGAAGTGGAAAGTGAGTAAATACTGATTTACCGCACAGCCTGTAATATAATAATCCGTATAAGCCCGGTGAAGGGGGGAGGGCAGTGCGGTACTGGAGACGCATGTAGAACCCGGCGCGAACCTTCGGTTCGACGGAGCCCCTGACCCGTCAGCATTATTACATTTTAGTCTACCATTTGTTCCCTTGTCTCCTACGCCGGAGAATTCCATATGTCTCCAGTACCGCACTGCCCTCCCCCTTCACCGGGCATTATTCTGCTAAAAGTATTACAAGTTGAAGAGTAGATCAGTATTTCCTGTGTGAAGATTATCTGCATCTCACCCGCTTCGCGGCATTATTATAAAGGTATCTTTTGTATTCATCAAAACTGATGTTTAATATATCAAAAATGATGTTTAAGACATCAAATTTGATATACGGTCTTTTTTGTCACCTGATATTCAACCACATAACGTGTAGCACTTTTTGATAAATATTGATTTACCGTACCACATGCTTATCGCAATGGGCCGCTGCAAACTAATATCAGACACGGGTGGGGGTGGCAGCCCTATAGGCAGCATCGGTGTGTAATCACAATTGCCAGGCCAGAGCCTGCGTCGATAAATGCCACGCCGCGAGCTGCCTATAGGGCTGCCACCCCCACCCGTGCCTGCTTTTCGCTGTGCCCGTTGCGATCCCCGCGGTAAATCAGTATTTATCAGTCCACCACATAGATCGGCCCGATAGCACGGTAGCTCGGTTCGCCGTTGTCTTTTTGTTCTGTTTTTATCCGGTCGTAACGTAAACGAAATTGCAGGGTCATACCCGCGCTTAATTCTTCAGGCTTTTTGTTGACTACGTCGGTGTAGAAGAAATAGAAATTATTGTACTCGATATCACGAATCCAGCCGCCGGCGCCGTTAAGCGAAAGTATTGTTGATATGCGCTCCTGGGCCATTTCAGCTTCGGTAAGGGGCTTCCGTTTGGCGGGGAAAGGCGGCTGAGACTGGGTAAATCCCTGGGAGGGGAAGGATGACGTGAACGGTGAAGGCGGGGAAGCAAGCGGCCAATCCGCTGAAGGTGATGGTATGGAACCTGTAAAAGGAGAAGGAGGGAGCGGGGGATTGGCGGGCGCGACGGCGGGATTGATTCCCTGCGGGCCGGGTGGAACGCCGGCGGGGATTCCTGACGGTTCAGCCTGACGGGCTTCAAAAAGCCCCATAATGACGGGGTTTTTGGAATTAAGCCGGTCATCAATAACATTGGCCATTTGAATGGGATACTTTACTTCTTCCAGCAGATCCTGGGAAGTCATGGTAACTTCCCCGTTTGTACATTCAAAATCCCAGCTTATCAGCATTACGTCAATGGGGACGCCGGGCGTTCCCATGACCTGGAGTTCCCGAACAAGGGGCAGGTAGTCGCCGTCCCCGGCGATCAACACAAAAATATCGAAGCTCTTGGCCGCGGCTTTTTTATAAGCGTCCAGTGCCAGAGATACATCGATACCTTTCTCCTTCAATTCGTTATTGGCGCCGCGTACAAGGGGCAGATAATGGAGGTTCACCCCTTCCCTTGTGAGGGCATCCTCAAAATAACGCTCGCCAACTATGGCTTTTTCGCTGCCGGCCTTCATCGACCTGCCCCGGAAATAATGGGCTTCCACTACCTTGCAGTTCGCGATATCCGTATCCAGCCTGACGGACACCTCATTGCAGATATAATTATGCAGTCCTGGTATACTGATCCGCGCCTGCCTCGAGTGATCAAATTTATAGTAGTTGCTTACCTTGTAAAAATAATGCCCATCATAATAAATACCGATTCGTATTGATGTTTTTTTTCGCGCCGCCATATTAGCCCCCGTTACTTAGCTGTTTAAACAAATTGTCAGGCCATCCTGTTAAGGCCAAGATAAAGTGGATACAGCGGATGAGGGTATTATAATTTAATTATTTGATTTCAATTTCTATAATGCTCATTATTACGCATTACGATTTTAAATTCCCTTCCAGCTATAAAACCGGAACCTCTGCATCTGTGCAAATACTAATACAACGTAAAGAAAAAGTCTATAGCGCGCAGGGCAAAAGCATTTACTTTTTTGTAAAGGAAAGAAGGGAGAGAGA
>Ga0123357_10006122_pt1 | contig 14582 bp, 9 predicted proteins | sample TergutEmb28metaG_FD_89873 | JGI IMG/M metagenome (GOLD analysis project Ga0123357, IMG submission 89873) | Embiratermes neotenicus P4 segment gut microbial communities from Petit-Saut dam, French Guiana - Emb289 P4 | ecosystem: Host-associated > Arthropoda: Insects > Digestive system > Gut ...
TGGCACCGGAATTATTTTTTTAAATTTTAGCACATTCTGTATATAAAATGTGAATAAAACAGGAACCAAATAAGTTAGAATTATGAAACAAACTGCATTTTGAAGAGAAAAAAATGGAGAGTATATACCATGTTTAAAATATTCAGTACCTGTATTTATTGAATAAATATATAAAATGCAACGTTTAGAGGTTAGTGGTGCAGTACAACCACTATAGGGGTCGTTAGGCATCAAAGGGTTAATAATAAGTACAAATAGGCTTGTACAGGAAATTCAAAGTACATTTAATTTACAGCCACAGGAAGTTATTTTACCTGCTCTTCTTGGCACAACTCATTCATATTCTTTATAGGTCCTGCACTACTTACAGTAAATATCTTACACACCTCAGTTGATCTTTAATATCTTGAAAATACAGAGCTGAAATATACAGACTGACATACCAACAAGTGATGATGTAATACAAAGTGGTTACATGGACTAGGCATTTTCTTCATATGTGACTGTTGGAGCAGTAAATGGTTGCAAATTCTCAGAATACATATCATCTGGTAATGGATCTGCATCTTCTGGATAATAAGTTGGAAAATGAGATGCTTCCTTCAGTTTCCTGTAACAATAATGAAAACATACTGAATACTTGCATCATGAAGTATAATTCATTATTTATGCTACACATGCTATTTATGTGTTTTACAGGTAGTAAACCTGAATGCACACTGCCACAAGTTCACAAGTTGTAGAGCTTTCAAACTACATGCACAACATAGTTGCTACTTTCTGGTGAAATCACTGACAGCAACACAAGAAGTTTAATGCAATTTGCACAGTGTTTTGCTGCTTTTATGGCTTGTAATGGAGTGGAAAGGACAGACTTAGGCATGCCTTTTGGTGCCTACTAGTTGCACCGTGACTGTCTCTACGTAGCAACTCGAGAAACACTTTGACAGGGTTTATGAAATTTTATACTGGGGCATTTCATTAAAATCTGTCAACACATTCCAATTTTGGTAAAGCAGGCAAAAGTAGTGGACATTACATGAAGACCATGCTTCTCTGTATGAAAGTCTGGATATAACTTGTTAAGTATGTATCACAATGAAAAATTTTATGAAAAGAAGCTGTAGAAAATGAGGAAATGCATACTTTATGCTGCATATACTTCTTCTGTATGTTCTATGGTTCTCAAGATAATGAAAGACAAGGAAGTGAATGCCCCAGATGTGTTCTGCTATGATATATTTTCACATATTACCTTCAACAATGAACCATAATCTTATGCACACATGTGAAAGTTTCCTGTTGTCAATAATAATTAAATGAAGTTTCCTTCCACCAGACTTTAAAAATTTCTTTAAAAATAATTATAAAGGATGATGATGATAGAACTGTTAAGCTATTTGTCCATTTCCTGACTTGTTAAGTTTTGATTGGTGAGTTGACCACTGTAAAGAACCAGTGCAGTCACATTGATTATAAACTGTTTGAACAACCATCTGGGCCCTTTAATTGAATATGCAAAGATTCCACAGCCTTTTTAGGTTGCAGACTGCACAGACATTATGGTAATAAGGCAGATATACAGGGTGATTCAGGAGGAATCTGCACTACTTTGGGATATGATAGTATGAGTGATTCTAAGGAAAAAAGTTCATACGAACATGGGTCCGATTTTGAACGGCTACGGAGTTATGACCGATTGAAGCTTGGAATAGAAGGTAACTATTATTGACAATGAACGGAAGAAAATAATAAACCAGCATAATACATGATACATATAAAGTATAAATGTAAAGTTAACTTCGTGACATTACCTTTAATTTGAATTGATCTGTGCTTAAAGCTGGTTTTCGGAAATGTCACCGCCGGCCGCAACACAGGCTGCCGCTCGGTTGTGAACTGCGCTAGTTGCTCGTTGCAGTTTCAGCTTACTCATTCAGATGCGGTCAGCTGGCAAAAGTAATGCTTGAAATGCAAACAGCTGCCAGCTGGTTCCATAAGCGCGGTTCACATGAGGGCGTGTACGGGAATTAAAAAATGCCCATAACTCCGTAACCATTCAAAATCAGACCCATGTTTGTATGAACTTTTTTGCTTAGAATCACTCATACTATCATTTCCCAAAGTAGTGCAGATTCCTCGTGAATCACCCTGTATATATGGATAATTACAAGATTGGGTTTCAGATATTTTAGTGATTTCTGATTCTGCCGTACATTTTATTGTTGGGACAATTACAATTACAAGAAATCTCACTGACCTCAGTGGAAGACGAGTGTCATAGATGTACACAATGGAATTTGTCTCTCCAGCAACTGCTGCCCCTTTCACCCAGATCACGTTGTATTTTGTATTCACCCTCAGTACCTGCAGAAGAATAGTGGCACACAATCATTCTCAGGAAGAAATTTCAAAAGCAGTAAAAAAAACCTATTTCAACAGTATGACCAAGAAACAGAAATGAATTTTTTTAAACATAAATAGAAAGTGGAATGCTGTTACATGTCAGCTGATAGTATATATGTGAATCTACCGATATGATTAAATACTCTACATACAGACCAATAATGTACTTTAGCAGAATGTGTGTTTGAAAGCAAAAATTTGCTGACCTGAAAATCTGTATATATGTTTACAAAATCTTAAAAATCTACATCATGTCACACAAATACAATGTTGAGGAACTGATTACAGATCATTCCTGTGGATTCAAAAATTGTTAATATGAAATTCTGTACTAAGTAGATCTCTGAAGAATATGGAATGCTAAATGAACGCTTAGGGCCACTTAAAAAAAGTGCATTTTGTTTAAGCAAAATACTGGTCTTGTGTGTACACAGTCCTAAAACAAAGACAAAGCAGGGCAATTAAAAAGGCCCATCTGCATGTGCTGTGCAAAATGAAAAACATTAAGATGCGTATCAGACAACTGTTACCATTCTGACTGACACACTGAAGCTCAGTATGTGCTTAAATGAACAGCAGACCTGTCCTAGTATATGCAGAAGCTGTAAATTGAAAGGGAGTCAGCCACTGGGCATTGCGATAGGAATAGGAAAACAGACAGTGTTTATTAAGGCATACCTGAAATTGTTTTGGTTAGGTACAGGTCTTAATGATGGTATATAAACTAAAGAAATCATGCAGTGCTTCATGTGATATAATTTTGAATCACGAAGTGGGAGACATAGAGTGTATTAACCAAGTTAAACACATTCTGTACAGTTATCTTAGTAATTAACCAACTTGATGCACAAAATTTTTGTTTTACAATAAGTTTATTTCATGCCTCTACATGTTTCGAGCACCATGTGCTCATCATCAGGAGGTAAAAATTGTATTATACAGCCTCAGGTATGATCACACCGATAGGTGTGATGAAACATGTAGAGGCATGAAATAAACTTACTGTAAAACAAAAATTTTGTGCATCAAGTTGGTTAAGTACTAAGATAAATATACTGAGATGCACGGTCAGCAAAACATCAAAACATTCTGTACAGTTATTTTCCTGAAAAGTGAAGAATGTGCCGAGTCATATTTGGGTAAATATGGTTAATGTGATAAGTACCAACATGTTGGTGGAACTGCTGCCTCCATATTCACAATGTACGCTGCAGATTATTCCAAAATGTTGGTATTTATCTACCAAACTATAAGGTGTCACATCCCAGAAGACTTTAATCTGAATACTCCCTACAGTGAGCAAATCAGATTTTATAAAATGAGAGGATCTTATGATAGGGTTCAATCAAAGAAGGGGTGGATGGAATGTTTTCTTCACAGTTCTCACCAGTTGTACAGATATGGAAGCTGTGTAGGTGTCATTGATAGAGTAGACCTGTAGACTACAGCCTGTAGTACAGGTGTCATTGATAGAGTGTTGACATCCATTTCAAAGAAAAACATATGATTTGTATGTAGTGGTTCCTTGGTGTAAGTGTAAACATGGTTCAGAATAATAAATCAGCAGCTTGACAAAACATAAACACAAATTAAAGTTAAAAAAGGAAAGAAGGAAGGCAGAGGGAAGACAGGTGTCATTTACTTTTACTAATAGGATCAAGGCCCTCTAGATCATTTACTGCAGGCAAACAACACTGATTATCATGCAGGTTTTTAACGTTATCTGCCCAGTCTTTTTAAATGTTAGGGTTTTCCTTCAAATTGCTGTCTTTGCATGGTGTTAATAAACAGAGTACAAAATGCAAATAAGATTTAATTTCAAATTCATACTTGCAGTCCATAAAGAATTCTGTAGCGATTTCCCATATGACCAGGCATTTTCTGTCCTGGCCAAACACGAGCTTTTCCTCCTCCAGCACCAATGTTTCCAGGTCTGCGGTGAGTCTTTGTAACACCATGAGAAGCTGGACCTCCTTTAAATCCCCAGCGCTTCATCACACCTTGGAAACCACGATCAATGCTACAAGATGTCAAATCATACAATGAAAGCAACTGTAGTATTAGTAGTAGTAGCAGTAGTAGTAGTAGTAGTGGAAGCAGCAGCGGAATAATACTCGGGCAGCTGCAGGAATTCCATTTACCTTCTAGCATCCCAATATAATTTCACAAATGATGGAGTATTCCCGGGACTTATCACTATGCAATTTGGGAGATGATCACAATTCATAATGGTGTTATCTTCTTTGCACAAGACACACAGTGGGGATGGTTAAATTGATGACTTCTATAAATGAGCTGCTTCCTTTGTTTGAGAGAATGCCATGTTTAGTGGCAGAATTATTTGCAACTAGTGATCTGGAAAAGATGTGGCTATGATCTACTCTGAGGTACCATCTCAGCTACAGTACCTGAGGAAAATCATGAAATTTCTGTCATGACAGCCATTCTTCAGAGTGACATTTGAACCCTGAACCTCCTTGACTATGAAGCAGGTAGGATATCCTCTCAACCGTGGTGTTCAGCACTTCAAAATGTGTGTTCTAAATGTGCACATATTACCACAGAACAAAGGAAGGTCTGCCCTACACGATAAATCTACAGACTTATACATGATCTATGCATGACATTGAAATTATCAGCATATAATACACTGTTTTGGTATCTGAGACTCACACACAGTTAAAAGAGGGCTTAAAAATATTAAGCATGAACAGCAAAAATCAAATTCTGTTTATTACATATCATGCTACAGGATACTAAACACATGTAACAGGAACCACTTAAAAACATACAGTTAGCATTGACTGAGTACTGTTTGATAGGTTATTTAAAACTATTGAATTATGAATAAAACAAGATGGCGGGATTATTGTGTAGTGTGAATCTGGAATTACAATGAGGCAAACATGGTAAAAAAATCTCTGCCATATAACCAGTTTTTAGGCTAAACACATTTCTTGCTCATATTCTGCAAAATATGTATATAAAAATACCATACTTATTTTCATACTTAATGTTTTTGTCAAGATATAATGGAGCCCATCAGTGTTTTGTGTTCACGATTTTATGACTGCTGGTAACTAAAACAATGGCCATTAATGGTGAACTGGAAAGGATTTCTTTGATTATGAGCAGATTATGGTCAAGTTTGGTATTACAAATGCTTAGAAAACTTGGTGAACTAAACTAGATTTCATCCACATTGGACAGTGTGGACTGTTTCTTTACACACAACTTCAAACTGGAAGGAGGTACAGGAGGAGGATTTTCACTTTATTTAAATGAACCAACTCTGTGGTAAAATATATACATAAACATACTATATAAGATGTGCAGTTCATTATGCCATGTATTTTTAAAAACTTTGGCAGAATACACTCACTTCCTTGGGTTACAACAAAGTTTCCACAGTATTTCTTGCAATAAAATAGTGCACCATGTGAACGTGATACGAGAAGCTTATCCTACCCTTTACACCCTTCAGTTATCCAAATGAGACACATTACACTAACTCAGTGATTATAACAAGGACATTATCAGTATTATTTCCACAGTGATAACTGTCACAATTGACAAAAAACTGTTACTTACGTCTTGCCTCTAACGTCTACATAATCTCCCACTTTAAAATGAGAGGCATAAAGGGGTGTTCCTGGTTGTATTGCTGCTTCTGGAGAAATCAAGAACCTTCCCAATATTTTTGTTGGCATTACTCCAGAATCTTTGAAAAGTCCACAGTACTCCTTTGTGAACTGTAAACATGCATATGTGTGGGTTAGGTGCAATTTATGTTACCGTTAAATAAATACAGTGAAACCTCTTATCCATTTGTTTTCCTGCATTCCTGCTCATTCTTCTGGTCCCAAAAAATGGCCCATATAAACAACATATTATTAAATCTGTTCATGTGTTCCTTGAAGTGTTGTTTTCCCACTTCAAGTGTTACAATTGAAAGTTGTGTGATTTAAAGTTATTATTCCTTTTGTTTGTCATCTCAGCTGAACACGGGTGAAAAATCACTGAAACCAAACTGTTTTAAAAACATGAAATGTTACACAAATAAAGAAAGTATGGATGACCACAGCCATTTTCAAGAAGTTTTTAAGGGTACTGAATGCCCCCATTGGTGTGCAAGTTAAAAACATTTTGTTGTTTAAAGACAACTGTGCCACTCATCTTCAAGATCAATCATGTATACATGTAAAATGTGTGTATGATGCCTTCTATGAAGATCAGATATTGTTAGATGCTAAGAATGTTATCTTCAGTTCTTGTGTATGTGTAGATAATGAGCCAGACATGTGGCACTTCCAGCATGGATGAGATGTGTGATGAATGTGTTAATGGCAACAGCAGTGGTGGGGAGGAAGAGGAAGATGAATATGACCTTCAACCAAAGACAAGTTACGCAGGAGCCCACACTGCTAATGCAACTGTTATATCATTCTTTTCCATGCAAATCACTGGTAGGTGTAACAAGTAGAAGGTCTTGAACATGGATCTGGCAGTTTCATATGGAATGTAAGGCTGCAAAAATGAACAGTTTTTACAGATTTTTTTAAAAATAAGTTATGTGCATACTGGTATGAATGTAATGTTCTGTTTACTATTTCTGTAGGTCTACGTGCAAACTATAAAACTTTCATTCTCTTGTTTTTCATGTTTTGACATATTTAATGCTTTTCTTGCACCTGTTGTATTCCTGCATTCATCATTTGTTCTCCACAGTCAATTCTGATCTGATGGATTGAGGTTTCACTGTAGAATGCTTAGATCATTGATACTTTTTAACAGTCAAGTAGCCACGCCAGCTGCCAATTTAGCCACCATTCTGCAAAATATAAGAAGCTGTGTAAAAGCTGCCAGCAAAAACATCATACATTGATATTTTGCTGAATGTACTGACTTGTGTTACAAAGCCTTTGGTGATGCTTAAATCATTGACAGGCACACAGACACAGGGAATGCAATCAGATGGAAGTAAGGATTGAACACAACTGATTCAGGAAAAGCGTTTCATCAGTACTTCAGCCTTTGAATGGACTGAGAGTTTAATGACTATTTGCAGCAGACAGCCTGCTATTATGCACACCGAGCATAGTAGTAAGGAATAACAATGGAGCTCTTGAATCAAAGGTCTATAACAGATCACTTTCAAGTGCATAAATTTTTTGCTACTCTTCGTATTATGTGCACTGTGTAATTAATATAAGTACAAGTATAATGAATTATTTTGAAGTAAACATTATCCAATTTTCATGGTTGAATACAGCATGGATAGGGGGCATTTTCAGATTTATTTTATTATCTGCACCACTTCTACCTTCATTACTGTGGATAACTGGGAGTTAACTGAACTACCACTAGAAGGTGACATATTAGTGGCATAACTCTCTAGTGTTTCTTCACTCCTCCAGTCACTAGTCCATTTTTCTAACTCTTTTAAAACTTTATAAATCAATAAATACCAAGCACGTGATTTCAAATTTTCAACAGCCAAATGGGAATCCAATGATTTTTAACAGGTATGCTGTGGTCCCACTTCAAGTCTGTAGCAGTTTCTGAACAACAGTTATCAAACAGTATAGTACAGTACAACTCTCTTAAGACATTTCTGAAAAAATTACATGAATTTGGGTTACTAAGCAGGAAAACATCTTTAAAAGATAATTCTGAAAATTATATTATTTGGTAATTCTGTACTGAACTGACACTCCCTTTACTGGAATATTATTTGTTATAAATTCTGCATTAAATGATTCCTCTTCACCATCATCATATTTCAAGTTCCACTTTCTTGTATAAATTCTGACATTCTTGAACACAAGGCACAGTTTATTCTACAAGCACAAGTGGTGGACAAACACATTTCTCTTGGTAGAGGACATCCCATTGTGTTAAAAGTACATTATCAAAATGAAAGAAAATATGTACTTTGCATATTACAACTATCTTTTTTTTATTTATTGTTCCAAACGTTGACAACACAGTTGCAAATACGTACGCCAGCTGCTAACACACAATACAGAACTGGGTCTACATAGCATCACAAAGAATCTTGTGGTGACTACCTTCCAAAATCCATGTTTCATACTGGAGTTAATACACCGCCAAAATAACACAACGTAACATCCAGCTCTCAAATAATAAAACTGAGAGTATAACAACATACAACTCCAGTATTCAATTTTACCAGAATATACAGAATTTCAACCTAGTGTACAGTAGCTGAAGACAAAATCCATACAACAATTTTATAATTTCACCAGTTTTGCTAATGCGACTACATATATATGTTATACTTAAAATCTTTATAACACATTTTATACTGTACATCTTTAGAACTATTTACAATTTTAAAGTTAAGTGGTCAATCAGCAAGTACTTGAGTAATACTGGTACAGTACTCATAACACAGAATTAAAAAACTTACTACAAATAACACAACTATAAATGGTATCAACTATAAAGAACAATAATGATTGTGTATGGGATCCCATGATATTGATGAGTTATATGAACCAGCATTTTTAAGTTTTTATAAATATTGGCTGGATGATGGCCTAGTCAGGCCAAAACTAGTTGCTGACATTTGAAACAAAATAAAAAGATAGTTATAACAGATGGAGTACATATTTTAAACCCATTTCTGGTGGCACTATACCATAAATACTGATTCTACCTTACTATTATCAGCCATTCACTTACACACTGACTACATACTTTAAACAAACACAGGAATGCCAAGTCCTTAAAACATTTCCTTGGGAGGAAAATGCTAAGTAGCATTCACTGTGTTTATAATGTCCAATATTTCTTGAAGTGACAGCATCTTATGTTTAATGCTGGCTTTTGATGTATGAGCTAGGCTGACAAGATGTTCAATAATTAATGGCTATGAAGATTGCACACACACAAACAATATGAACTTAACATAAGATATATAAATTTTGCACATTGGCTACTCCACAGGAATGAAAAGTTAAAACAGCTAGTCACAACACTACTTTAAACTCATGCTGATTGACATAAAAAATTACACACAAACAATGATGATGTGTCACACTGTGTGACATGCATGTATGGAAACAGATGAAATGTGACATAACTTCCTGCTACACATTTCTACTAACTGACTATGAGTTTTTATCTTTTCCTCTGATCTATTGTGTAAACAAACTTAGGATAACTCTTTATAGCCTGAGAGTGTTATTTCATTACTGTATGTTGGTAAAAAAAATTTAACAAATGGAAAATTGTTCAAGATTTTGATATGACAACATATTAATCACATGAAAAATTTGTTATGTCATGAAATTTCTGTGCATCTTAGGCAGGAAACCCTTTTGAAAAGGAAGTACATTAAACAGGCAACATATAGGTTAAACACATGTGAAAATTTTGGAATTAAATTATTCTATCTCTTAAGTGGGAAAACTTTTTAGGCAGGGTCATTGCAACTGGTTTTCTATGTATACCTCCTGTTAGTTACTACTTAGACTGGCTCTCAGAAGGATTCAGAGTTATCCTGATGGGGTCACAGCAAACCAGGCCAGAGAAGAATATGTGATATAATGAATAATTCCTTTCCACCCTAGTACATATCACACTTACTGTATGAAGTTCCTTCTAGTTAAAACTGTAATTTATATAAAATAAATTAATTTATACAGAACAGTACAAAGCTGTAGCATGTATATATATCGAAATATATACAAACAGTCACGAACACAACAATATTACAGTTAGTAGCAATATATAAGATACAACTACATGTTTTGGCCCTGTATGTAGGCCATCATCATCTGATGATGGCCTACATACAGGGCCAAAACATGTAGTTGTATCTTATATATTACTACTAATTGTAATATTGTTGTGTTTGTGACTGTAAGTATATATGGATACATACACACTACAGCTTTGTATTATTGACCTAACACAACGGGGATGACACACCTTAAGATTATACACAACAAATTTATAATATGTACATACTGTTTGTGGGTCTGCACTTTCAGCACCAACAAGTAAACACCCAAGCCGTCGTTTAGATTTGGGATTCCTTATGGATGTTCGTGGCGGATGAAATTCTTCTGGTGGGGTGTAACGGATAACATGATTATCCACAACCTTAAATATAAAAAAACTTAGCATGAACCCAGCTCACTCTGCCGTACATACGGCTCACAACCAAAAATGCTAATGTATAATAAAAACTGGCAACAAAAAAGGAACAAATTTCACCAGTACTTTCTACATACTCTGGAAAAATTATGCAAAATATAAAAATATATTAAAAACTGAACACTCATCATATACATTCTTGATCAAAAGAAAATATACATGAGAAACATTTTACAATACATCCAGCATTTGCTGCAGCAGCTGAAAGATGTATTAAAAAAAGTTGCTCATATTTTCAGAAGGAGCGAGACTTACTGAGAAGCCAAAATTCAGCATTTTCAAGACTCCCCTATGAACTGTAAGGAAAGTTAACTACAGGGAGCATATGTGCTGTAAATTACTAGCAGATGCAGGCTTCCTATGTGATACAGCTCCCATGAACAGTTGCCTTCCCAGGGAAATGATCAGAGAAACCTTTTTTATTTCTTGATTTATTTAATATTTCACTGAGTCGATAAATTATATAGCATTGAAGTATGATTACGAATGGAAAAAGATGTAAGAGGAGGGAGAATCCAGTAAAATAAACATGGTATTGTCAAATATAGTCACATATGCAGGAATAAATGTATTTACATTGTGTTGTCCACGATTTATATACAGCAGAGACAGTGAAAACTATATGGTGATACTTCACTACAGAAAACAACATTCCACACCCACATTTGTCAGTATTACTACTGTAATCACAGCAAATAATTATTGGCCATCATGTGATATGATCACACTCTAACAATGTAGAAGAAGACACAAAAGCCTTCACCGTGATAGCTGATCCTGGTATTCAATCTACAGATTTACCATATGAAGCACACAGTACATACAGCAACCAGAACTTACTGAATCTGCATGTATTTAAATAAGGAAGCTTATTTCTGAATTATTTTCATTGCTGAACTCAGCACACCTAGTTCTGTGACATGTAACAGTGTACAATGTTGCAATACTGAGAACAAAGATGTGTTTTGAGTAGTATTACAGATTTGTTGTCATCATTGGTAAAATTATTTTTAGAGTTGTTAATTTTTTGTACTAGGTAATGAAATGGCTGATGTATAAAACTCACATGTAGTAAGGTTGTGAGAACTCTGGTACCATCTTTTAGCCACAATGGATATATGCCTATCTTACGGGCAATTACACCTGTTCTCCTACAACCAGGAAACCAAGAACCTCGCTCCATTGGTTGAAGTTTAAGTGGGCTCTGTTGGTAGGTATTGACACCTCCAATTATTGCTGGTGGGCCATATTTATCATGAATAACTTCTTTGATGAATGACTTATTTTCTGGTGTCAAGTGTTCTTCATATTTCTGTAAGCATGAACAAATACACATTTAAAAATATCTCTTTCATTTGCAACCTGTTTGACCACATATGCTATATTTAAATATGCACTATCAGCCAGACTTACTGTCCTCTCTTTCCTCACAAACCAGATGGGATTTCGAAGTCTCGGGTAGTTCAAATGTTTCGCTCCTCTTACTTGTTGTTGGAAAAGGCAACAGACACTAAACAGAAAGTAGGAGAATAGTTAATTTTATGATTCTTAGTTGACTGTAGTTCCTGACCAACTAAAAACATATAGACACCTGATGTTCATGCGGTCTGTAATGGCTTCATGATATGGATGGTAACTGTGATCAGTGGTCACAGACACAATCACAGCCAGTGCAGAATACCAAATTGCAAATACAGGCAATTCACTGGAAATAGTTTCACAACTCCGATCAACAGGACTGAGGAAGTGTGAAACATATCTAATTGTTGGTTTAGTTTCTTCACATAGTTATCAGACTCAATATGACTTTTCTAACCTACAGAACTTAACTTGGCCGAAAACAAATAGCGACTTGTGTATACTGGAAATCCAAAAAGCAGCTCTGGGAATGGTAACTCACAGACATACCACAAGTGAAATTTCAGGACAATGCAGAAGTGATCCTGCTACCTGTACTGAGTGATATATTATCAGGCCATACGTTATTTTCACAGCAATCCTATCAGAGTACACTGTCTTCCCACAGTAATTTTCCAGCTAGTCATAAAACTCCCTGTTTCCATAGAAATCAAACTCATCATTACTTACATGGCCTATCAATAGTTCCTATTCTAAACAAGGCCATATTTTTACAATCTAATATTCTGAAATCCAGTTTAATGCTACTACCTGCCTATGTACAGGCAATCCAAACAAAAGTTTGTCTACAAAAATTCTACATGCATTTCTACATGTCTCATCTATCTCATCCTTCTTGCTTTGATTTCTCTAACAATTTTTAGTGATGAGTACAAGTTTGAGAAGCATTATTTATTTTTTACTTCACCAGTCTGAAGGTCTGGAAATCTGGACACCCCCAGTCTCCCATTCATCCAACACATTTCACACCCATATGAAACAAAAGGCAAAATACATGTATAATTCATTATGTTTTTATATAGGACTCAGGACAGAGACACAACTAATAACCCTTCATCATGTTCCTTTAATATTTTCACTTAAAAAACAGTTCTAAAACAAGCTAACAAGTAGCAGCAACTAAGAGCAAAACCTGACTGAAGATTATCAGGTAGCACCATAGTTTGTAGTTATTACAAATCTTCAAACAATTTAATGTATTATTAATTCCATTATAATACTGTTCTGCATTCTGGTATGATCAACAAAAATAAATTTAGTTTCATCTGTGATTCCTCTTATGTCACAATGTTTCTTGGTTTCTAACACCAAGTATGTTCTTCTTCATAGAATATTTCTGCAGGCAATAAAAATAAAAAAAAATTGCATATCTCACAGAGTGTTGGAGGAACATGCTGCCTCCATCATAAAACAGACATGGTGCATTTATACTATGAAGAGGCTTCCAGCAGGCTTCATTGCAACATTGGCAAACACCTACTGAATTACACAGTGGCACAACAGAGAAGACCAGTCTTAATTTTCACCATTGTGTAAATCTCAGATCTCACCATTGGTTTATCCAGTAGCAGAGGTACTCCATTTAGTTTCAGTTCCACAGTGAATTGCAATATAGCACTTCCCAGTTTCAAATCTTTTTGAACAGGAAATTTATAAGAAACATTTTAACCTACAGAAATTTTAATGAAGTTTTATACCAACACATTCCAAATACGTGTTTTTGGTTTTCATGACAGTGCAGTGTCTTCTGGGATGTGACACTGTGTCACTGGGTAAGTGGTTCTTGACATTTTAAAGGAACAACTTACCAAGAAATGCAGCCTGACATACCAGAAGACTGAAATACTCATATTCTAAATAAGTCAGCTGATGTAATCAGTACATGAAATCATATTACAGCACTTAATTTTGTAATTCTGTAAGGATCCAAAAAATGAGAAGAAATGATACGATAATACTCCTTTCCTTAGTCATGAGCATTTTCTGTTCATCTGTAAGTAGCTTACTGCACTGTATTATTGTACTTTAGTTCTCCTCTATTATATGCATAAGGTGTGGTTACCAACTGATCTATTAAACATATTAACTCCCACAACGAACATACAGGTGTAATGTTTCGTGGTGACTGGGGCTGTCATTGATTCTTCACTTTACTCTCAATTTTGGTTACACTGTAATACTTAGTACATTAAATTTTGTTAGGTTACTGACCAGATGACATGAAGAAAGTGATCATGCCCAATATTCTAAATCGCTGCAATTTGGACTTTTGTACAGTCGTTCCTTCAATCATAATGGACGAGGGACAGGGGTGAAGGTACAGATCTACTCATTCTTAATCTCAGCACTAGGTGGAGATAAGTGGTCAGCTTCATGCTCCGACCGCTCTACCCCGGAGGAAAGGGCCCCGGTACCCATTAAATGAGGATGCGTGGGTCCGGAAGCTGGTTTGTAAGTTCCGAGGGGGGGGGGGGGGAAACCCCTTTTGCCCCTAACCAAATCTTTACCATAATCCCCAAATTGTGATAAATTCCTCCCTTTTTGTGAAAAAAAGTCCCACAAAAAAAACA
>Ga0123357_10006123_pt1 | contig 14582 bp, 10 predicted proteins | sample TergutEmb28metaG_FD_89873 | JGI IMG/M metagenome (GOLD analysis project Ga0123357, IMG submission 89873) | Embiratermes neotenicus P4 segment gut microbial communities from Petit-Saut dam, French Guiana - Emb289 P4 | ecosystem: Host-associated > Arthropoda: Insects > Digestive system > Gut ...
GACACCACACCGCCATAGCCACACTGAAACGGAACGCCAACACACACCAAACCAGATACCAACCATGAAATAACAACCAGTTAGTCGCAGACTCCTGAAGATGGTCGTATTAACGGCCGAAACGTGTTGAGCATTGAATGAGTATTGAATAAATAATAAAATATGTGGCATCAAGTTGGTTTTCTCTTTACTCAAGATTCTGTGACTTACAATTCTCATGTGGTGCCTGCAGTCCAGATCCCTTTGGGTCCAATTCTGGAAGTAACTTGCTGAAGTTGGCACAGGCTTTAGCAGCAAAATCAGTAACAGATATCCGCTTCTTGCAAATCTGAAAATTGCATGGTGATAATTGAAAACTACTCTTCATTCTTAGTGACTTCCAAATGCCAATAGTTGAATTGCATACCTTATCAGCCTTACAGAGTATCACGTCAAAACTTGATCCATCGCACCCTTCTTCTGTGTTGACCGGCTTTGGGTTGTCACAGGTACGATGTCTCTGCTGGAATCCTGTGGACCAATGTGTTTACTGCTGCAGTATGCTGTTATCAGCTATATTAATGCATGCTGAACCTTGAACTAGTAAAATAATCACATACACACAAATTGTGACTCTAGAACATTCTCATTGCACATGCAGTGAACATAATATTAATCAGTCAAGTTTCAGTAACATATCTGACTGCCATAAATCAATGTGGAGTGGTCAACACTTCCACTTCATGTTCAGGGCATCCCCATTTCACATTTCATTTAGGAGACTGGCTACGCTAGCTGTTAATTTGTTGTTTTTCTTTGGCCCCACCAGGAAAAAACAGCTGTGTCACAGGCCTTGATCAGTCCTTTCAAATCCTACCTAATTTACTGCCATTTGTCACCTACTGTTGTTTGATGCTACATGACAAAAGCAGACAATACACAAAAACATGACTGCTATAACCATAAAATGGCTGTATGGCAAATGATTTTCATATCAGAAAAAAAATGTGTATGCTGTTCTGAATTCCTAATGTCTACTGTCCTTGAAATTGACTCTTCCATGAGTACAGCGCTTGACCCCTATCACCGTTAGATAGTTTTAACACTAATAACCTTTTTCGTCTTGCTTGGATGCTTGTAGATTGCACCACATACATAATTCCCACAGCCCAAAATAAAACTCTGTTACAGCTAAGCTACTGTGTCACAAAAGATGATAAAACTACTAGGCATGTACCCAATGCATACAGGGTTTCAATTGGAAAACCTGAAGGAAAAATTGCTTTAAAGACCTAGGCATAGATGCAAGAACGAAATTAAAGTGTATCTTAAAGATATAGAATCAAAGGGTGTGGACTAACTGCCCTGGCTAAGGTGGGCAACCAGTGGAAGGCTCTTTTAAACACGGCAATAAAACTTCATGTTCAGTGTATGATTTCAGGCTTCTGCCATGAAGTAGCTGAGTAATGAGCTCTTCTGTGTTATTACACAGTGAGTAGTGGCAATTTCGTATTGACATTTCGGAACAACCTATCTGTCCCATCCTCAAGGTTCAACAATCCAAAGGAAAGCCTTTTGCCCCATTACGCACTTTATATAGGGAAGAGTATATAAACTCTGTATTCAAGCAAAAGGCTTTCTCTTTGATTCTTAAACCCTGAGGATGGGACCGATAGGTTGTCCCAAAACATCGGTAAGAAAATACCACTACTCGCTGCATAATAACCCAGAAGAGCACAGGTCTCAGCCTTCATGTTCCATAAACTGCAGGGAATTTCTTGACTAGCTTTCAGGGAGTCTGCTCCATGGACTTAGCTAGTTACATAGTTAGTTAGTTAGTTGGTTAGTTAGTTAGTCAGTCAGTCAGTCATAGTTGGTCAGTCAGTCAGTTAGTTGGTTGTTATGCATTTAGTTATTCACCCTGTGCCTTAGCAATGCACCCTGATGAGCAGGAGCCCCGTCGCCACTCACTCCAGCCGCCTGGTACCACCTTCACAGGTGGTTTCTTCCTTTTCATTGGCACACAGTCTCCACCCTGGCACCACTGTAATATGGAGGCATGGCTCAGTGTAAAAAATGTATTGCCACCATACCAGAAATCACTTCAATTTGGTAACACTCACTTTATTTTTGCCACACATGGTTCCCTCTAGTGCAGGTCCTGCAAAGTAGAAACCTGATCGATGGGGTGTCTTGCATTTGAGGTTCTGGCAGATTTCCTGTAAATGATGTTGATAATAATAGTAGTAGTAGTAGCAGTAGTAATAAGGATCCAAGAAACCATCGCCTGTTTACTTACCTGCCCACATATACAATATCCTTACAGCTGCACTGACAAATAGAATCTGTAACCAACTACTCAGAAACAACATTCTTCCAGAAGAACAGAAAGGCTGTCACAGAATGTCTAGGGAATGTAAAGACCAGATGCTGGTGAGCAAGATGATTATATCATTAGTGAAGAAACAACAAAGGCATCTATATATGGCTTGGGATGATTACAAGAAAGCATTTGACAGCCTACGTCACATCTGGAATAATCACTGTCATGGAGATGTACCAAATCTGTCCACAGTCAGACAATTCGTTGAGGCATCAAAAAAATAATGGAAGACTGAAGTGTGGCTCTACCACATTGAAGGGCACATCAAAACAGGAAAAGTGGTTATTAAATGGGGAATATTCTGAGGTGACTCCTTGTCTCCATTACTGTTTTGTTTAGCACTTATACCACTAACCAACATGCTCAATAAACAAGGAGCAGAGTATGAAGTCAAGAAAAAAAATAAAGTCAGGCATTTTTTCTGAATGAATGACTTGAAGCTATTTTCCAGAGATGAGGCTGAGTTACAGCAGGAGTTGACTAATTTCTAAACATTTAGCATTGACACATGAATGGATTTAGCCTAGATAAGTGCACCACAACAGTTTTCAAGCATGGCAAGCTAACTAAAAGCCAAAACATCAGTCTAAATAGCCAGACAATAATAAGGAACATGGAGCTGGATATGACCTATAAGTATGTCACAACAGCCAGATGAAGGACAAACTAGTGAAGAAGTATTACCAGGTTCTGGAAAATTCTCAAGACAGTTAAACTAGAAGAACAAGATCACAGCTATCAATACTGTAGCTGTACCAGTCCTAATTTACAGTTTCTGCATAGTCAGTTGGTTAAGAAAAGAAATTGAGAAATAAATTGAAAACAAGAAAGCTTCTAACTATTGAAGGAATCCACCACCTGAAAGCATATGTTAATAGACTCCACATCAAAAGACAAAATGGTGGGCATGGGTTAGTTGAACTGGAGTCCAAGTATAACCCTGCTATTGTTGGTCTCAATGAGTACATTAAGCAAGACAAAGATAGGCTTACCGGATTAGTGCAAGAATATGTGTGGAGGGGCTTGACATACTGTTGCATAATAAAAAAGATAAGACTCACCTACAGATTGATGTAGCCATACCAGATAATTCAAACTTTTTAACACAGAAGAATCTGAACAGCTAAGCAAGTACAAAGACCTAGAGTTCAAGGTCAGCAGGGTGTGGACAGTGAGGAAATAAATTGTGCCAGTTATAATTGGAGCATTAGGGACAATTAAGAAGGGAATGGATCAGAACCTTCAGTTACTCCCAGGTCACCCATCAGCCATAGAGCTATGGAAGACCATGCTAATGAGCACTGTGCACATCATACGTAATATGCTGGGGTAAAACGCTTTGGTATCCTGCTAGAGATCTGGAATTATCAGAAGACCGCCACCTCATACCTAATAGACAAGAATAAATTAATAATAATAATAATAAATGTGTCCATTTAAACACATCATGCTGCATATTCAGAAGAAATATAAAATCTTCATTGCGAATGTGTCATCTTTATTTCTTGATTCAGAACTACTTGTAAAATATTCTACATCAACAGACAAGATTGTGTATAGGAAAATTCTTCCTGTGTTTACTTGGACACAATTCCATCAAAACATAGGGGAGTGGAGGTATATCTCCAATCATTCTTAACCTTAGCACAAGATGTTAATCCTGCTTCCTGGTTAAAGAAAGAGCCCCACGTTATTTACTGAGTAGGAAGCTGGTTAAATCCCAGAGCCACTCTGAACACTGTTTTGCATTAAAAGAACTTAGAAGAGTTTGTTTATAATGAACTGTGACAAATTAAAATAATATAGGATATAAAAAAATGTCCAGGCTTTTGCTTAAAGAGACTGAGGAACATCAGGTGGGAATTGTTTAATTCAATTTAGGCGCATTATCACTGTACTAAACTGCTTGACAGAATAATGTCATACAAAAGTCAGACAAAGAATGGAAGATTATTTGAAATATCAGCAGGCAATGAGATATAATGATGACAAACACTTCCTGTACAATGTATGTTGTACATTAATGTGGACATGACATTTGTGACAGCTGACATCAACATTACCTGATACTGGCATGATTATCATTCACAAAGAAACTACAAGAAATCATACAAAAAGAGAATCAGATTTATTCATGTAGGAAAATTGCAGAAAAGCATATAAAAATGTTGTTAAAAGTCAGGTACAGGAAGAGAGCAATGACACAACTACATTTACCTGCAGTTTGTCTGGGTTCAGCAAAGTAGCATCTTTGTCACGCAGTAGGACCTCACACTGCCTCTTTGCACCCCAGCTCTGCCCAGGCTCATCCCGAAACCGGGCGCTGTGGTCCAAATCTGGTCGAGTCTTAGTAGGAGCATCATTCAAACAAGTGGCCCAGCTGAAGCAATGAAATACCATTATATGACAGCTTGCTTACATTTAGTTCTGTTTTCTTGTCACATCATTTTACCTTCAGTACATATGTTTCTTACCCCACCAGTACTACTATTTTTATGACTTGTAGTAGTGAATATTCAACTTGATCGTTTCGGTATGTTCAGAGTATAGTCCGCCATAGGGAACAGACTCCTCAGACAGCCCTTTATAAATGCCATAAAGTGTAAAATGTTACAGGACAGATGGACCAAATACAGAAACACAATGGCATGTGGGCTCTAGCCTGCTAGTGCATGTCAGTGGAAGTATTTGGTTGCTATTGGACTACCAGGCATGATAGGTCTCAAAGGAGATCACTCTCAGTCACTGGAAAATTAACTGCAAAATAAACAGCTCTCTTTACACCCACCCATGATACAGAATGATAAATAAAGTGACAGCAGCAGATAATAACCAACAGTGGTGCAAACTCACGGTCACAGTAACAGGTGAGTTTGACTGTACATGTTTGGAGTTCAATGTCTCATGTGCCTGGACCAAATCATTTCCTTGCGGAAATTCATTTTGACTCTTCTCCTCTCCAGTATGTTGTAGGTAACTTTGTTCAATGGATCATTTCCACTTGCTTGCAAATGATTAGTTCTAGGTGTGATATAATTGTGAGTTATATAGGAGAAACTTCAACTTATGCTAGAAACTTAAAAATAAACTTTTATAAATAAAAGGGTAAACATTATGACGAACCTCAACTTCCTAATCACATTAGCACTGCAAGTGGACCACACTGTCTCACCATTGGTGCCTCGTGATGGGGACATTATGTAGCCATCCTTGGGACAGCCATTATGGCTGCCATCATGATGCATCCCCAAACTGAAAAAATGATGGTTCCACATCACCCTATAAAGTGAGACTTTTGCAAGCACACAGTTAGATGGAACAGATTCTTTCAAATAAGGTCAACCCAAAATGCATAAGACCATTTTACAGAACCACTGTGTGTATTACCTACTGTAATTCAGGTTATTAGTGGCACAGGCTGGTCATGCACTAATCTCAGTTCATTGTGAATCTGCTATGAACAATAAACACTTCTACAAGATTTTATGGCATCACTTCTCAAAAGATCAATATGATGTCAATTTAAGGAAATGACTTCTGATAGATACAAGATTTTGAACTTATTGTTATATTGTTATATTGTTAATGTCACATTATTAGGTTATGTATCATGACAGATAACTTTACTCACTTGTGCCCTATCTCATGTGCGAGAATGTACACAGATGTGAACCCTGCAGATGGATAAGGCTTTCCAAACACATTGGTTGTGCCCAGTTCTGCAATCACACATGCATACTTGTCCTGACAGACACCTCCAACTGTGGCAAGACCTGCAAGTTATCATGAGCTCAGCTGCGTACAGTGCACATACAGTGATGCTTACAACTGCAAGTACTTAAAAGAATAAAACTTTTGCCGCTTATGTCACAGTACATACTTTCCCTACTTATATTTGTAGTTAATGACACAGATCAGTTTTTGATAATTTCAGAAATTTGTAATATAAATACCAGTCATAGTTCTAAACTTCATCTAACTTTGGAAAATTTAGGTATTTGTCAAAAGGGTACTGTTCATGTATTAAGATTTTTAATAGTCTTCCTTTCAACATTAAAAAATTTCCAATAATTCGAGGACATTTAAAAGTGCTTTAAAACATTTCTTATATACGAACTCCCTTTATTTATTAAATGAATATTATAATAAAAATTGTAAATATGTATCATGATAATACGATGTGAGATATTGAAACCAGCATTGAAGGATTAACTCTTACTCTACTATTTTGCATTATGTACATTTTCAACTAAAGGTGTGCACATTATTATACATTTACTAACCCAAAGAATACCTTGCTGTATTTTGATCTGTGTTGTATTATGTAATATTTTACAGCCATACAAATAGCATGTTTCATATTGTATTGTATTATACTGCCTTATATTCACTTTATGACTTGTTCCATATCCTTGTACTAAAAAGGATCTATGGAATGTAAATAAATTCTGTTCTACTCTATACTACTCACCCATTGTTACCCCACTCCTCTGTCCATTCTCGTATGCAAAGAAGTCTAGCCTGCAACACACCAAAATAGTTTTCTTAGATTGTGTGGGAGCTGTATAGTTCTGTTTGAGCAGGGACAATATGACTCACCCAGACACATAGAGCCCCATGTCCCAGTGGTCTGGATTTGAGTCCACAGCAGGATTATTGTGAGCACTGTAGTCACAGAAAGAATCCAATAGCTTTTCCCGCTCTCCATCATGGTGGGGAAGGTCCCTGGGCTGATGGGACATTAGGTCCAGTCGTACCAAAGTCAAGTCAATTGACTGGCCAAGACTGGGATGATGGTACAATGCCTGGACCTGTAAAAATCTGTTATCTATGCAATTTACATTATAAAAAAATATATTTAAAATTAAGAACTAATGACATGCATCCATTCAGTGCCGTGTACATACTGTTTTGAATCTCACATATTTTCTCAATCAATACATGAAGAACTGTGCTCAGAAGACATTATCCATATGACTCCACTAGTGCTTTATGATCCGCACTGTTATGGAAGCCACTTGAACCATAAACAAATGTCAATCAATCCATATTGCAGTGGTTAAAATTTATACTTCTGAAAGGCCTTAGATGGGTAGAGCATTTGTTGCAAGTCTGCAAGGTTTTAATGGTTTCTTGTCAAGAAGAATACACTTAAAGATAACTTTCTTTGTCTTAGTAGGCACACTTTTTGATTCAACTACAATCAAGATGTACTTCCCTTTTACTTCACAGGAGTACTTTTCCTTTTCAATCAAATGATGTATAATAGCAATGAATACCAGAAACTTAAATTATCATATCTGTATGTAGGATAAGAATTTTGATACATCACCTAATTACAGTGTAAGAAATATCAACACTTTGTACTGAAATTCAAGGTCTTCTAATTTGTTTATTTGAACTAAACCTATTCCCACCAAAAAATCAAAATTAACCTCTTCACATGGTATTCTTATTTTAATAGCATGAACTTATAATAATTGTAAGAATTTAGACTTCTGTTATGTTACACCATGTGCTTTAGTACATATCTGTCAAACAACACAGTATCACATAGCACAAGATTTGAACCTCAATAAACAACACTGTGAAAACCTCAGATCTCTCATAATCATGATATATGGTATTTATATATATACCAAGCAAGACATGTTTTTGTTTCCCTTGAAATATAAACTGCTATGTTTATACTTTATTCTGATGCAATTTTCCCCCTTCTCATGAAGTTTTACTTTTGAATGACAGAAGGTGAATGTGACATCAATGCATAATGAATGATTGAGTACAGTCACTCATTGACATTACAGTTTCTGGTTAAAAACACATGTGACCCAGGGAAACCACATATTCTGAACAGTTTCTAATACTTGAGTGTTGTTTGACCATGCATCTTCCTCATGAAATAAAGTGAAATGCCAACTTCATGCCACTAGGTAATTTTATTGATGTATTCTTAGCTTGACATGTTTCGGGTGCATACGCCCATCATCAGGAGCATTAGATGTTGAGTTGTAGCATATGGTTTTCTGCACCGAGTTTTTGGATGAGTGGTGGTCTTGAGAGCCCCTGCATAGGTCGTCTTTAAGGTGCGGATGGTGCTGTGTGAGTCACACGGCACCATCTGCACCATAAAGACGACCTATGCAGCGGCTCTCAAGACCACCACCCATCCAAAAACTCGGTGCAGAAAACCATATGCTACAACTCAACATCTAATGCTCCTGATGATGGGCGTATGTACCCGAAACATGTCAAGCTAAGAATACATAAATAAAATTACCTAGGTGCATAAAGTAGGCATTTCAGTTTATTTCAGTTTCTAATACCTCATATATTTTTTGGTGACAATGATTTTATCGTTTTACCTATGAATATAATTATAAAGTAAACTATACTACAGACAAAGAAATTCTTTTCGTGTTCTTCACACACCATACCCCATTCATGTAGGCCAATAACATGTCACGTAGTTTCACATCATCACCACTGAAATATGGTGAAAACAGTTGGTACCCAGCCGCATCAAAGAAGAGAGCCACCTCTATTGTTGGATTTTTAGTTGCACGGGATGATTGGTCCTGAACTGCGGCCTGGAATGGCAGCATATAAGTACACTTGGATTGTTGTTACATGTTTACATGGTTACATTCCACACCACAAATATTCCATCGTAAATACTTCTCAAAATATTTTGCTACAAATATTTTATACTGCATATCATCAGCTAAACATTCCTCACTCTGCACATTACAGCATCACCTACTGTACAGCAAGCCATGCACACAGTTTTCATGGCTTACAAACAAAAATATGCACCAGAAGGATCAATTACCTTCAAATATTTTCCTATCTCACATTACAGTTGTACAATCTCTGCTTCTAAAGTTAGGTTACTGTTTGCTTTCCTATAGCCTATGCTGCTGACCAGTAGGTTGCAATATACTCCTACTGAACCAGCTCTATGTCACTTATGAGTTCTTTTTCAATGGCTGACACCATTACAAGCCTCACCTCCGTCATTTCCAAGTCATCAAGGGAGTCTGGCAGCCACAGTTCAGGTGCTGTCAACAAAACATATCAAATATATGCATACAGTATTATTTATTTTTATGGCTAGAAGAATTCGGGACAGTGGGAAACAAAATATTTCAGACAGGATCACACACTATTTGGATTTTGTCTATTATTCCATGTTTAAAATAAAAATGAAACCACAAACTTCTATAAAATAACTTTTCCTGTTGGTCCCAACCGAGTAGGTACTCCCCTTATATGTGTTGAAAGGAAGAACCAGTCCAGTTCCTGAAAAGTTGTATTTTAATTTTTATTTTGAAAAAGGGTTGATTGATGAAGTTCAAATATAACATGATTCCACATGGGATATAACACTGTCCAAACCCTATAGAATTCTATCTATATTTGAAAATTGTTTCTGAATGAATAACATTTCAAGAAATTTGATTATTTCTTTAATGCTGCATCAGGATTTACAGCAGATAGATAGAACTGTAACAGAATTTTCATCATCCCTTGTCGAATCTTGTGTTCAGATGTGACCTAGATTGATATGGCATGTAATACACTTCCCTGGCAGTCTTCTGTTGCTATGGTAACAAATGAAGGGCAGACAATTCCTTGACCTGCTAAGCATTAGTAACTCCTTTAAAAAAGCTCTAAATCATTAAATTATTTCCCACATCTTTTGTTACATAAAAGACAGACCTGTTCATAAAGACACGTATTCTGTAAGAAGATTAAACTTGCAGAAATTTCTCAATGTAGGTTCAAACTCTGTTCACAAAATGCTCCTGATATCTAAACCATGCTTTTCTCAATTAGCCATCTTGAATTCCCATCATCTGCATGATGTTAATTTCTTATACTGCAAAATGTTTTTCCAGTCTGAAGAATCATGTAAATCACTATGACCACAGTATTACTCTTGAAAACAATGGGGTTAAGTGTTCAGTCACATTACAAAACTGAATGGCAAATGTTGGTACTTTTAAATTAAATGTGTGACTATAATAAATATCATTTTCTGCAAAATATATTGGCAATTTCCACCTTAAATGAATAGTATGCCCTTGCCTAGGTGGGCATAGGCCAGAGAGGTCAACACAGGCCACATCTGCAGACACTAGGTAAACAAAAATATTCAAATATTTTAATAAAAACAGTTTGTATTAAACAGATTTTCAAATTAGCAATATGAAAATTAATAAAATGTAAATTCTATAATGTAACTGGTTTTTATACAGTAACATTGGATATGTGGATCATACAAAGAAAATGTTAAATTGGATTAAAACAGAAGACCAAATGAAATTCACCTAATAACTTTAAATGTAGATGACACGAGGTAATTTTTGTTGAACAAAACCTATGACACACAGATATACAGTATTTATTTAAGCGCTGTATGCAAATAACACATTGTATGAGGTAAGTAACAATAAAAAACAAAGGCCAAGCTTAGAGGAAATAGCTAGATTTTCAGAACACTCTAAATGGAACAGAAACCAAATATGAAGAGTTCACCTCTAGGCATTTCATTACAAATTCTTCACCACGTTTCATCATTTCACTCAAACACACCTACAGAGTTGTAAGTTCCATTCCAGCCTCACTTCCATTAGGTAGCTTAAATATCAGCTGTGACCGTCTATCAAAAATGATGCATTTGAATGTTTTAATTTTACATCAGCTCCATTGAAGGGTTAGAGGTTTCATAGTTTTGAATTCAAATTTGGTCCAGCTGTTCTGATTCATGTTTCTGATGTTTTCAATGTTGATCTGCGATTAATTGTTGCAGTTGAGGATTCAGAGATTTCCTCAGTGTCACTAGATAGCTGTTGGAATGATAACTTTAAACAGACCAAGAGAACTCACTCATCCATATTTGATGATTCATTATTATTTTCTATCCTATTCAATGTGAATCATATAATCAGATGATAGTGTCATTAAATAGAGACACATATACTTTTGTGAACAAAGGAATGTGATGAAAAGGAACAATAAAAAGGCCTACAGAAGTGAGAGAGAAAAGGATGCTGTGTTGTCACTGTAACATTCTACCATATCAGAACGAAATGTTATCTGCTTTTATGATGTGCAAATTTTATTGCATAAACATTACCTGCACCAGCATGGAGACCTGGTACCCTCCTCACTATGTGTGGTGCACCATTATCTGCACTGACAAATGCCTCACTCAAAACTGGTCGTATCTCTAAGGTGGAGTTGTCCAAGAGCACAAAACCATGCTGCAGAAAAACAGTGGTAATAATTCCACAAAGGTTTTGAACACTCTGAAGGCCAGAAATTATGTGTGAATCACAAACAATCATGTTTCTGAATGCTATACAAGGAAATGTACCCTATGCTGCAAGGGAAATCTTAATTTTTGTGGCTTAATTTGTCTTGTAAGTTCAGAAGTGCAATTATAATTGGATCTGAATTAAAATTTATTCAGTGTAGTTTAGTTTAAAATGTATTTATTTTCCTTTAATAATTTACTTTATGAGCATATAGAACATCGATGTATGAATGTAACATAACACAACACAAATATAAAATAGGTTTTTGCAAAAATTATGGTAGTCATCCTGTAAGAGTGACAGCATTGAAATTAAAAGACCAAAAATATGGTAGTCTGCTCTAAATACTGGATATGCCATACAGTACTTATCCCTTTATTCTGTCTGTGTGTAACCTCCAATACCAAACAATTAGAACGCTGCTATTAGACTAATGAGCTTAGCCCTTGTGTGTTTTCATGCTAAAATAATACTGACCAGAGAGTTGGGGTGGTGGCAATCACTGAGGGCAGCCACAATTCCCTCCTTATTCTGCAAATAGTGACAACTGTTGGCAGGGAGCAACAGGTTCTCCACCTGGTTGCCATCTATGTGTTTGTAAACTCTGAAGTTGGGTGCCAGAAGATTGTTGTTGGGCCTTAGTGACAGGGATACTGTCCTGCAACACAATTCACTTGACTTAATTGAAAGGAAAACCAACAATCATATGTGATAAAGTCCAAGAAATCTAAAGTATATGCTATCAACAAGCATGCCTTACGACCCTTACGCTCACACTCTGAAGGATATTTCTTCACATCGTTTATTCATTGTGAAACAAATGAGATTCAAGGAGAAAGATAATACATGCACACACTAGTGACACAATTGTTAGGTTCCTGAAGATCAGATGCAAGTCAAATTCTGAGTGAGGTGGAATTGAGGATATGGTTAACTATACATGTATGTATATGGTGTATGCAGTATGCAAACATGCATGTGTTCACATGTGCACAGTGCACACAATATACACACAGCCACACATGTGCACAGACAGACACACACACACATACACACATACTAAACTGAGGTCTAGGAAACAAATCCCTCAAAACTATTTACGAAGGGGCCTTAGTCCCTCTGATGACATATGGAGCTCCAGTGTGGGAAGAAGCCATAAACAAACAAAGACCCCTTCGGAAAATGCAGAGCTCCCAAAGACTGATTAACATCAAAATAGCAAAGGCGTATAGAACCTTATCATACGAAGCGTCCTGTTTGCTGGCTGGAGTGCAGCCTATAGGAATAGAAATTGAGGGGAAGACTTGCCTCTACAAGAGAAAACACAGCACATGAAAGGAGGACTATGAATGGGATAAGCCTTTGCCTGCAATGGAGTGGCCTCATCCTTCTTTGCGAGCAGACATAAAGGAAATAACAGACCTGATAACCTACCCCACAGAAATTTTCACTGACGGAAGTAAAATTGGAGACAAGGTCGGGGCGGGAGTGGCTATATATACAGATAAAAGACTGGTGAGGAAATGCAAATATAGACTGAAAAAACACTGCTCAAACAACCAAGCAGAACAGATCACAATTCTGAAGGCCCTGGAACAATTACTCTCTCTCCCAGACCAAACGAATAGAACTGTGGCCATATATTGTAAAGTGATACTGGCCTCACTGAAAAATAATACAATACACAGCGTACTAATAGAAGAAATTCGAAATATGGCACGAAATCTCACGCAGCAAAACTGGACTATTCACATCGGATGGGTGAAAGCACACGCTGTAGTTGAAGGCAACGAGGTAGCGGACACACTAGCCAAGGAAGCAGCCCAGGACGAGGAGGACAAAAACTATGTATATGACAGGATACCAATATCTGCAGTTGCTTCTTGTGTAAAGGAAGAATGGCTCAAGAAATAGCAAACACAATGGGGAAGGGCAGTAAAAGGATTGATCTGCAGATCTTTTTTTTTCCAAACGTACAGCAGAGGCTCAGATTACGGATCCCAATAACACCTGAGTTCACTGCTATTGTCAGCGGTCATGGGAAGACAAAAGCATATTTAAACAGATTTAAACTAATAGACGACCCGATGTGCCCCTGCAATGAGGAAGAACAGTCCGTTGGACACCTAATTTATGTATGCAGATTACTGGATCCCCATAGAAGCGCCACGATAAAATACATAACGATCAGAGGAGGGATTTTGCCCCCCTCAAACAATGAACTTGTAAACAAATTTTTAAAAGTCTTCACAGAATTTGTTAAATCTATAGATTTCTCCAAACTGCAATAGACAAGACATTATGTAGTAAAGTAAAAACTAGAACATGTAGTATTACACTGTAATGGAGCATGTTGTGTATAAACTTATTTAAAAAAACACACACACACATGCACACTCACGCACATACACGTACGCGCGCACACAAACATGCGCACACACGCTCGCACACGCACGCACACACATACACACATGCACATACACGCGTGCGCATACACACATACGCGCGCGCAACGCGCACGCACACGCATACACACGTACATACACACATACACACACGTACATACATACATACATACATACATACATACATACATACATACATACATACATACATGCATGCATGCATGCATGCGTACATACATACATACATACACACACACATATATACATACACGCACACACATACACACACATATATACACACGCACACATACACGCACGCACATGCACACACACACATACACACAACACACACACACATACACACATACACGCACACCCCCCCCCCCACACACACACAAAAACACCCACAACCAACCAACAACACAAACACACACAACACACAACAACACAAAAAACAAAAAACAAAAACACACAAACATCCACAACACACAC
>Ga0123357_10006124_pt1 | contig 14580 bp, 7 predicted proteins | sample TergutEmb28metaG_FD_89873 | JGI IMG/M metagenome (GOLD analysis project Ga0123357, IMG submission 89873) | Embiratermes neotenicus P4 segment gut microbial communities from Petit-Saut dam, French Guiana - Emb289 P4 | ecosystem: Host-associated > Arthropoda: Insects > Digestive system > Gut ...
TGGCCATTATCTCCGTAACCATTCAACTTTGGACATAGGTGTTTTGGGTTATATCGGTATAGTTTAACATAAGGAACACTCTCCTGAAGTCTGGCACATTCCTCCTGGGACACCCTGTATACATATCCATGTTCTCCTCACATAGCAATGAACATTGTATGAATGTCCTATTATTTTCCTATTTATTGTGAATTTCCTTATAAACCAACCTCATCCTCTGAAATTGTCAATCTGAATGTACACTATCTATTTAGTTTCCAATTACTGAACAGCAGCCTTTATTTGCAGTTTCAGGACACACAAGTTTACATCTCCAATTATGTTAATATTTCAAATATGAAGTATTTTGCAATAAACAATGATTACTACAATACAACGATTTAATTTATTTTCCAAGCATCTGTAAAGCTATTCATATTTACCATGAACAAGCTGGCAATAATCACTGATAGAACACAATCTCTGTACACTAGAGGACTGCATTACAGCTTCCTTTATTTGTTTAAGATATTAATTTTGACATGTTTCAACCCATGCTTGGCCATCGTCAGCAAGATCATTTATGAACAACTCTCAGAATTACAACTTGCTTTACATTTGCATCATGCATGCAAGCAGTGGGATATTCTATGAACTCTAATGATTACAAGTTTCAGCTGATTCACCATATGCAAAATCTGAATGTAAGGAATACCATTTTATAAATTTTTACAACAGTCTTTTAGTTTTTTCTCATGTTAAATATTTCTTCAGCCTTCATTTTCTTTTTTGGTTTCCTTAACAACACCATATCAGGTGTGTAAGTTATGTGACATCAAAGTAGAAATGGAGTTAAAAGAAACAAAGTACCACCCATTACAACACTTCTCACTGCCTCAACTACAACAACTTACCAACAGAAATTAGTCCTAGCAAACGGCGATGTGTCTGGAAATCACCCCAGTCATTATTTTCTACAGGATAATCCTTTATGTAGCGTGCTAAGACTTCTCGGGACACTCCCATTGAGTCGACTATTTTTACATGATTCACCCGAGACAAACGTTCATAGATGCGACTGAAGTTCTTCTGTTTAAATTGACTTCCTGGAGCACAGAAAGATTTATGTGTAAATTAGAAAATATAAAGCTAATTCTATAGTGAACTATGAATATCCTTCAATAAATGAGGAAAACCATCCTTAACCCTCTAACTGCAATGTCATGACATTACATATTCTTTGTTATCAAATAACTTAGCAAGTCAAGAAATATTGATCTCTGTCTTATAATACAATATCATGCACACCTTTCAAAGTAAGTGACTGTGATACAAAATGATGTATCAGTCAGGCAAGAGAGCATATGGAAAATGATAATTTTAATTTCTTTCCATACTGGATATTTAATGTCTACGGTATCATTATGTTAGAACCTAAGACACAAGAAGTGTCATATAATATTCATGAAGCTGCAAAAACTCTCCTACTGAACTTAATTTAATACACCTTTTTACAATGATTATGATAAAAATCAATGCAAAAATTTATAATTTTCTCAAATATGCATGTTGTTATATTCCAGTTTACAAATAAATATATTAAACATACAGCATCAAACAAATCAGAATGGCACTCATGTTGTTTCTACCAAAGAAATCACAAAGTTTTCCTCAGATGTATTTACTGTGTTGAAAATCATGTCTATGTTAGTTTAGTGCAAAACAGGGAAATGCATCACTCACCAACATGTTTCACAAGTAGCAATATAGCAGCATGATCATGAGCAGTTTGCTCATAATCTGGGTGGGACATGTTCGTGTCTGGTGCTGGGCTTGAGAGAATGACGCTCACAGACGATCTCATTGGAATTTTGTCATCTGAAACTATGAATTACACTCTCGTTTAAGGCTGCTTTGAACAGCAGTAGATGTGAACACTAAACTTACGAAAATCTTATTATGGAAAAATTTGACACTGAGATTGTTTGCTTCAGATTAATGAAACTGGATGTTATATGAGGGAAAACCTCAAATCAAGGAACATTAAATTTGGTTGCTGTATATAAATAACAGAAGCAAGTATAAAATATGAAACAAAAATTACAATAACTGACCATCTTTCATGAATGCGATAAAATGAATTATGAATTTACAGTCATTAATAACACTTTACATCTACAGGCCTAACATGGCTATCTAAAATTTAAATGGATTAGACACACAGCTGAAAAAGTCCAAGGAAAGGAACAGGGTTTCTTTGACATTCCAATAATGTACTAACCAAAAATTTGCCTAATGGATAAACTATAAATACTTAAGGTAAATGTGTGTCAATGAGAGAAAATCCCAGAACCATTGTCATGTTACAGCTGTTTGACTGTACAATAAAGACGAATTCTACATCCAGTGGTTTTGCTACCTATTATGGATCTCTGGAATGTAATGGTAAATAAATAAACTATATTCTGACAAAAGAAATGTGTATGACTTTCAAAATGTTCATATCATTATTAAATGACTTTCCCCCCAGTGCTTGCCTCTGCACCTTGCAAGACGGAAAGAACAGTACCATAGTTCTAATTTCCATGAGCACCTTCTCCACTAAATTGGAGAGTACAGTTTATTAAACAGACCATCCAAAGCAGACTGAATTTAATATCCAGAACCATACTGTAGTGTATGTACATTTTAAGTGACAAAGGATGTACGAAAATTGAGGATATCGTAAGAATACCATAACACAAGCCTAACTTACAGTCAAAACTGCTGATATGTTCCCTAACATTACCCAGTAACTCTAGTACTATGACTTAGAGGCAACGAAGTTACACGTATGTGAAACAAAGACGACTTGAGAAATAAAATTGTTTGTAAAGGGCCATACATCACGAAGCGTTCTGTAAGCCTCAGAACATGCTACTTGTAATCTACTGACCTAACTAATTACTACGCAACTAAAAAAAAAACATAAAAGAAGCAAAAACTGGTATTTTGCTTCTGTCGGCATTTCCAAAATATTGTGGTTAAACCTGTGTGTTCCTCTTCTGAAATTTTTGACAAAACTGCTAAACCCCTTTGTTGTAACAAGAAAGGTATATTTAAAAATGTTCCATCCATTGCGTGTTATACGAAAACGTTCTGCATGCGGTCATTTTTGATGACACATCCACTAATTTGTCAGCAACATCTGTCCAGACGTTCGCCATTCTGTACACAATATGAAATTTGCAATGGTTCAAACCCACATAAAACATTGCACTAGATACGACTTTACGTTACAAGAATTATTCAGAGAATATACAAACTTTGCTCAAATATCATTAATATTCTGTTCAAATTGTGTTCTTATATTTAATAATTTCTATATTTTTCACATTTAATACAGTAAGGTTGTTGATCAAATGTTGGGTACAATGATCAAATATGAGTCATGCGAGTGGACAGCTGTCATTAATCCGTGTCCACGTTTTGGGGGTGTGTATGCACTTTTTGTTGATACTACGATGAAGTCTATATTTGTTAATCGTAATCAGTGGTGTAAAATTTGATGTTTTGTGCAAGCCGTTATTTATATGTAGGGGTGCTGATAATATTTTATTCCTCAGAGAGTGTAGTGCTTACTTCAGCCTTCACTGACGTCAGTTTGTGCCTAAATTAGTATATTCAATTGTACTGACACATGCCAAACATATACAGCGAATTATATCAGTATAAATTGCCTCTCTAAAGTTAATATGAAAGTTGTGTTGGCTTAACAACAAATGTACGTGTAATATTTGTGTATTACTTATTAAGCAAAACGTTTGATTGAAGTGAATTAATGCATTAAGTGTGTTTCATTCTTTAATCAAGGTCATAATAATTATGGTATTCACATCATATCAGAGACTTAGCTAATGAGACAGTACTATTTTGGAATGCTTTAAAGAGGTTTTTACTTATAAATTCCTTTTATAATACTAAAGAATATTTTAATTATCAGAGATATTCCATTGAAAACTGAATTGACAATTGGTTTTAGGTGTTATATTATTGTACTTTTATTTATAGCTAAGATTCTTCCAACACTATGTGTATTATGTTAGATAGTATGTATGTGACAATGTCTATATCCACAGGATTGTGTCCTAATTTGGATTTGTAGAACGCAAATAAATTACATTACATTACATCATATATTAGTTTCAATTACAGTGATGCAAAATGAGGTTTTTAGAGGTAACATATGGTCAGAACATTCACTGACCTGTTATGAAAATGCGTTTGCACTTTATGCTACGGATATGATAAAAAATGTCGCATACAAATTGTGTATCAGAGCATGTGCTGAGACCAATGACCTATTGTTGTGTGGTCTTTGTTTTATGGTACTTCGTAGCAGAAAATAAAGTAACTCCATGCAGGCTATAGTAATCTTAATGGGTAAACTGTATAGGCTTTACGAATACTGTAATGTAAAACAGATTTTAATTCTTACAAAGGAGGTACATCGTGAAGAAAGATTGTGAACCCAAAATATGGTGCATGAGATACTTAAATTCTAGGTGATTTAAATGTAAAACTTTCGAAGCCCAAATTATGTTGCTGCCACACAAATGATGATTAAGTAATGTCCAATTGCATGCCATGAAGGTCTGTGTGCTAATGGAGGTGTAACTCCCCACATTCTTAACCTCGTTACTAGATTGAGATGAGTAGCCAGCTTCCCGCTTTGGTCGCTTTTATTCCGGGAAAGACAACGATACCAACTGAACAAGAGAATGGGTGCACCCAAGAGGTAGTCTGCATACTACCTCTTGGGTGCTACTTTAAGGAAGAGAAAAATCTGTTTCCCTTGATGTTTGTGGAACCATTGTTGTTTCCAGCCCATAGCCTAATCACTATACTGACCACAGCATGTTGGCTGTGATACAATTAATGATAACAATTATAATGATGCTATATATCCTCTAGGCTCTTGGAACAGAATGATTTTTCAAGGGTGTTCTGGAAGTGGGGTTTGTATTTTATTTTATACTCTGAATAAAATCCTTCTTTAAAGAAATTAATGAAGAAAACTATGGCATGAAGTACAGAATACTACTGGGGTCCCATACCCCTTAATGTTTTGAGATCTTTTTGGTCATTTGGTGGTCCTTCCACATTGAATTTGGATTGTTGATGTGTTAGGTCAAGCCAGGTAGACTTGAATAAGATAACCCAATGCATTTGTTGCCATTTACATGACACTTTCTTGAAAATAATTCCTTATGTTTTCAGGAGTTAGGGACATTTGATAAAAAGGCAGGGTAAGTTACAAGAGTGGTCGTAATATTTAAAGCAGTTCATACCTGCTTCTTTGCAAGCATTCTCATCCCTTCTTTCAAAGTTACATAAGTGCAGTAGCTGATGTAATATTCATTAGCATACACCCCACACCTTGATCAGTTTATTTATTCCATTTTATATTCAAACCTACAGACACATGTTTCATAGAAAGCAACATATGTTTTGTGTGTATGTAGGCCATATATGTTTGTTTGTGTGTGTGTGTGTGTGTGTGTGTGTATATATATATATATATATATATATATATATTTATATTGCAGATGGCTACAAACGGGATAAAACAGTTGAAAGTTATATGCCAATGTTTAGCTTTCCGTATAGTGGAAGTCATCTCAAATGTTTTGTTTTGGGTTGTGTACCATGGTTCTGGAGAGAAAATGCCACCCATTCAGAACTTGCTGCTGCTTGATACTGCAACTGCAATTGCTCACAAGATCCGAACAAAGAAGGTAAGTATGTGGCTTAAGGCACTCTTCATTGTTAAGTATCCAAGTGTTGAAAAATTGACTTATTGTGAAACCTGAAGATTAATTTTTGTAATTATGGAAGTTTTATTATTTGTTCCTGATATGATCATCTTCACAGTCTTTTTCCTTAGGATCCATTTTAACATTGTCCTTTTGGGCTTAGTCTCCTAAAACTTCCATGGGAGGTTTCCAGTATGTTAGTATGGCCTCATTGCAACCTATTACTTGTATAGTCAGAATTTCTGTGTCACAGTACTTCTGTGACCATAGCAGCAAAAGGGTTTAAAAAGAGCGAGAGTGATGAGTATTATGTTCAGTGACAATATCAGTTGCCTGAGATTTTATAGTGTGTGTTCTTATTGAACGATATATGAGTGTGGAGCAGTGGTGGAATGATACTGACAGGTAAAAAGGTAAAGCAGTCCCGTTACAGGCGTGGAGTGGCCCGGAGGGTTCCAGGAAGTGAAGGTTCTCAGATTTCATGACAGCGGCACAGGATGGTGGTAAGGTTGTCAGCCTTATGCACCGGCCGCCTTTACCCCCAGGAAATACTCCTGGTACTCATTTCTGTTAGAGGCAGAGTCGACCCCAGGGCCATAGTGCGATGGGAAGGATTTTATGTCAATGAAAAATTCCATTGACACCAGTTGGGATCGAACCAGTGACCTTCTGATTTGTAGCACAGCACCTTAACCACTGTGCCGCCATGGTTCCCCCAATACTGACAGGAGAGAACTTAAGTAATCAGAAAGCACCTGCACCATTGCCACTTTATCAACCACACTTCCCACATGAACAGGCCTGGGGTTGATCCCAGGGCTGGATTGGATAAGTTTTATTTTAGCTGCACATGAATGGGAATGCTGCATTTTAAATGTGCATTGTAGAGAACACATAATTGAATATACTAATAACACTCTTCAACAGGTCAGCAAAATGTAATTTTAGGTAAGTTGTTTCATAACAAATATTTTGCATTTTCTTCACAGGTTACAAGTAGGGAAGTGGTAGAAACATTTATTGCCAGAATAAAGGAAGTGAATCCTATTCTGAACTGTGTTGTAGATGAAAGGTTTAATGAAGCATTAGAAGATGCACGTAAAGTTGATGAATTTATTCAGTCTGGAGTTAAATCAGTAGAAGATATTGAAAAAGATACTCCTTTTCTTGGAGTGCCTTTCTCTACTAAAGACTGTATCCAAGTAACAGGTATGACCATAAAATGTTTCAGTTTTAATACCATATGATGTCACTTAATAAGCAAGTATTACTTTAATTCTGCCAGCATGATTAGGATTTTTCTTCTCATTGCCAAACACAGTTTAGAGGTACACCTAATGCCCTGTATGGTGGATAATGTGTCTTATGAAGTTAACCACATACCTCCCTTTATGTGCTGAAGCCTAGAATGTCTTGACCTTTACCTTCGTACTCACTATATTTGGCGCTTAGGCACAGGAAGCTTTGTCTTTCACTACAGTAAATTATGGATTTGGCAGTGAATGGGTGAGTGGCTTTGCAAGTAGCAGAAAGGTGCATACTCAAAGTACATCCTGTTCGTGAAGATGTGTTTTAGAATTATGTACGTTGGTGATTCCCAGACTGATATCCTTGGGTTGATAGGGTTATATGATTTGTTACCAGAGATTGGTGAAATTAAGAAACTGACCACTTAATTCCAGTTGTTTTAAAGTTACGAATGCATGGAGCTATATCACAGATCCCCCATATGCCTTTGTGGCATTCACATGGGCAACTGTACTTCAGTTATCATTTTGTATGTTCCTTTTTCCATAAAGCACTGCATACGTATTGATTTATGTATGCTAGTTGAGTCTCATCTAAGAATCCTATCCTCTGATTGACGTTTAAGAGTTGTATACCACACTGGTAAAGTGGTATTTCTCTTCATTTCATAGGATTATCTCACACAGCTGGTCTGTACTGCAGGAGATATGTTAAAGCCCCACAAGATGCTGATGTCATATCTTGTATGAGAGCAGCAGGAGCAATTCCCTTTGCTATAACAAATGTGTCTGAAGTATGCATGTGGTGGGAGAGCAGTAATACATTTTATGGCCGGACCAGCAATCCATATAACACAAATCACATAGTTGGAGGATCTTCTGGAGGGGAGGTAAGTTTTGGGGCCTCGTATATGAACGTCCTTCTGTTTCATCAATGAAATTTCTAAATAAAATATTGTCTTTTATATTAAAACACTTCAAGTTCTTGGTCTCTGCCCAACTGGCAAGATAAGGCATTTTCTGAGATGTGATCACCTGTAAAATAGTTGTTGCTGTGGTAGTATCATGGTAGGAATGAAAAATTATGTTGCTCAATTACTATACAGGTGTTATTCAGAATCCATTCCCCATCCATTATTATATTTTGTTGGGTGATCATGCCTTTTCAATGTCTGATAAATGGTGTTTAGTGGGTGTGGACATCAATGGGCTCATAAATGGAAGAGGGGGGTGCAAAATAAGGAGGTAGTGAAGTAGTACTCTGAAAAAATTATCCCATTTATGCCTTTTCCATCACAGAGTCCAAACCATCTGACCTTAACATTGAAATTGCCTGAATCTAAAGGTTCCCAGGTCAGATAATAGATGTCTATAAGTCACATTGTATGTTTTTGACTTCTAGGGTTGCTTATTGGCTGCAGCTGGTTCACCTTTGGGAATTGGATCAGATATTGGTGGATCCATCCGTATGCCTTGTTTCTTTAATGGCATATTTGGCCACAAACCCTCCAGAGGTGAGGAAACATGTCATGGAGTACCATGTAATGGCAGTAAATGGTAAAGGTAAAGCTGCCCCTATACAGGCCAAGACTGGCCCTTAGAGCTCCAGGAGGTTGAGGCTTCCATAATTTTGAGACAGTAGGCATATAAGGGTGGCAAGGTTGTCAGGCCTACGCACCGGCGGCCATTACCTCCAGGAGACATCCCTGGTACTCATTTCTGTTAGAGGCTAAGTCGACCCCAGGGCTGTCTTGTGGCCAGAAGGATTAAATCAATAAAAAATCCCAGTGACCCCATCAGGGATAAAACTCACATCCTTCCAGCTAGTAGTGCACTACCTCAACAAACTGCACCACCACATACCACCATGTATTTGCAGTATCATACATTCCTGGCAGTTCAATTGGTAATGTGTACAATTCTGTACATTCAAATAAACCATATTTTTTCACCTAGGTTAACTGGGTAACTGACTATATATAGCCTATGGTACAATCGTCCTTCCAAATTTGATAACTTCTCAGCTGGATAAGAATTCCCTTCTTTGTGGAAGTAGATGGTCCAGCACCATGTTCATTATGGCCTGCCATTGGACTTTGTCCTTAGCCCATTGAGTCTGGAGGAAGGGGTGAGGTGGCAGGGAGAGAAAACAACATGTCTGGTGTCTTGGCTCAGATTTGAACATCAGATCTTCCATATCTAAAGCATAAGTGCTGATTATGACCCTGTTATGTTAAATATCTGAGTTTTCTTTGCACAGGGTGCATAAGCTACATTCATAATTGGACATTTATCTGTGCAGGTGCTTTGATACTGCTGATCAAATTTGGATGAAATTTGGTATTTGTTCCTACATTGAAAATTGTCAATATTACTTCTGGTTTGAATAGATCAAGTACAGAGCCTACTTAACATGAAGTTAAGGTCAAACTTGTTGATTTTCTTATGAACAATTCAGCACGCAAGAATTTCTTGTGTATAAAATGTAATAAGTGAAGCTCTTATTCAGGTCTGTGAATAATCTTTAATAGATACATTTCCTTATATGGTGAATATTTTAATGTACTATGAGCAAAAATGATTTCTGATTGTATGTAATTTACAGAGCTTCATGTTTTCTGGGATGTTAACACTATCAAGTCCAGTATAAATGTACTAGTGTTTCAGAGAATCCTGCTGCCTCTTTCCTCAGAGTAGATGAAGATGAAGATGATGGAGGCAGCAGGGCTATACATTGTTAAGCAGGAGATCACACAGTTCACTGTATACAATTGTTTTTATTTTTGGTGTTAAAATATAGGTACTTGAAGACTGTAGCCTTCTGGGATGTGACACCATGTGGTCTTGTTGATGTTTGCTTCCATTCAGAGGGTCCTGCTGCCTCCATCATTGGTGTTGATGAATGTACCTTCATCTGCTCTGAGAATAGAGGCAGCAGGGTTCTCTGAAACACTTGTACAATTATACTGAACTTGGCATCGTTTACATCCCAGAAGACAACGGTCTTCATAGTCATGGACATTAGAACCTCAAATCCTACATAGCTTCCCATTTAAATAGTGATTGATTTTAATTATTTATTTGTCTTTGAAAAGTCAATGTAAGTTGTTATGTCTCATTATATACATACTATTCAGTCAAAATTTGTTTGTTGTGTGATATTAATGATAATAACTTACTGCACCTCCACTGTGTAAGAGGAAGGTTGTTAAGGTTAAAAGTTCAGTTTATATGTCAGGGACCTCCTGTAGGAGATTTAGGGGAGTGAGATTACACTTTTAAGAATGCAAAAAGTAACCAAGAAGAATTTTTGTCTACCTGAGAGTAGTTTTCAAAGAACTGGAGTTCATTTTCATAGCTAACCAACACAGTAATATGCTGCATTGATGTTTAGGGATTGTTTCAAATCAAGGTCAGCATCTAGTTCCGTCGAAGGAACGGGATAGGTTTGTTATGTGATATTAATGATAATAAGTTACTGAACCTCCGCTCTATAAGAGGAACGTTGTTGAGGTTAAAAGTTTAGTTTATATGTCAGGGACATCCTGTAGGGGATTTAGAGGAGTGAGATTACACTTTTAAGGATACAAAAAATAACTAAGAAGAATTTTTGTCTACCTGAGAGTAGTTTTCAAAGAACTGAAGTTCATTTCATAGTTAACCAACACAGTAATATGCTGCATTGATGTTTAGGGATTGTTTCAAATCGAGGTCAGCATCCAGTTCCGTCGAAGGAACAAGATAGCTTCTTGGGAGTTGGGCCTATGTGCAGATTTGCTGCAGATCTTTTACCAACAATGAGAATCATTGCTGGCAAAAATATTGACAAATTGAAGTTAGATACAAAGGTTGGTAGCAGTTTCTTTACCCTTCTGTTGCTTTTAAACTTTAATTTACATGTGTTTTTTCAGTGGTAATTGGTCTTAATAAGTCATATTTTACCAGTTTCTGGAGTCACCGACTGGTTGTAAACCATACATATAGATTGTGGACTGTTTAAACATACACATGAACATACACATTCTATCACAGAGAAATGTGAATTTACCTGAATAACTTTAAGGCTGTTAAATGTAGGTAAATACCTGTAGTTCAGTTAACCTTTTGGCACCGGAATTATTTTTTTAAATTTTAGCACACTCTGTATATAAAATGTGAATAAAGTAGGAACAAAATATGTTAGAATTATGAAACAAACTGCATTTTGAAGAGAGAGAAAAAAAAACGGATAGTGTATACCATGTTTAAAATATTCAGTACCTATATTTGTTGAATAAATATATAAAATGCAACACTTAGAGGTTAGCGGTGCAGTGCGACCACTATAGTGGTCTTTAGGCGTCAAAGGGTTAATGTTATCTATGTTTATAATGCCACAAACTTATTGCCATTTCTAACAACTAAGCTGTCTTATCTTCGCATCATATGATCTGAGCAGATGATGCTTCAATTACAAAACATTCTGTTAGATACTAATACCAATGCTGACTAATGATGTCATCATCAGGAGCACCTGCAGCAGATTCAGAGTAATCACAGTTTAATATTTAAATCTTCTGGCATCCAAGAAGGCTATTACTAATCTTGTAATTTGTTCCTTTTTGGGTAATTCTGTGGCATCTGAGTTCTAATTGCCGACGTTTCGGAACTCACGGTTGGTTCCATCTTCATAGGCAGGTGAATGAAGTATGTCAGTGGATGGATTGTGTGGGGTATTTATACCCGGTTGGGTTGGAGCGAGGAAGTGGCAGAGCCAATAGGAAGTAGTGTGCCCATATGGGCACACTACTTCCTATTGGCTCTGCCACTTCCTCGCTCCAACCAAACTGGGTATAAATACCCCACACAATCCATCCATTGACATACTTCATTCACCTGCCTATGAAGATGGAACCAACCGTGAGTTCCGAAACTTCGGCAATTAGGACTCAGACGCCGCAGAATTACCCAAAAAGGAACAAATTACATTTAGAACACAGCGAAAGCTTAAAAACAAGAATATTACTAATCTTCTTGGATTGCTTGACCCTGCAGATGAAGGTACTCTGATCCTTCAAAACATCAGTACCATAACTCTTTACCAGTTGACGTGGTGTAACATCCCAGAAGACTTAATCTTGAGCATCATCACTGTGAGAACCTCAAATCTTGTATCATCACAGTTACTTGCATCCAGCTTGGAATTACTGTCTTACATAATCCTCTTTAACCTTATGTATACACTCATAACAATGCATAGCAATCTTACTGCATTCCACCCTATTTGGCATACCCTCCCTTTAATCTTGACTTTGGCGCCTGTTATGCTATCCAGATAGGAAATAGTACAACTAAAAAGAGCCTATAAAAGCTGCATGTAAACCTCTGTTGGCTGAGAATATGGGATTTTACTAGATTTGTGGTAGATGTTTGTCTGCTGTATGTTTAGAATTCATACTGAAGGAGGCAGTGCTTGACCAGCTGGACGGTTTGTGGCCAGTGAAAATGATGTATTCATATAGAATGGGGTTTCATAGCTAACAGCAGAGGGTCTTAAACTTGAGTGTGCTGGCTACATAATGGGATCCGTCTTGTATAATGTGCTGTGTTACAACTGTAGTGACAAATCACCTGTCTAGGAAACGGCCCATTGCTTCTACACGAATCGGCTACTATCAGCTGTGGTGAAACTATGCATAGACATCCAATTTATACTCAACACAGGACAAGTTTCAGTACGGTCTCTTTGGCATGCCCATATGCATTCTATTAAATATCATGATTGGAATCACATAATTGTATGTAAATTTTTCCAGGTTGATATCCACAAGATAAAATTCTTTTACATGGAGGATGATGGAGGATCAGCTGTTGTAAGTGCAGTTCACCCAGAGATCAAGACAGCTCTCCGTAAAGTCTTACTTCATCTGGATAAGGCATATGGTATAAAGGCACAGAAGGTAATAATAAGTGGTGTAGGTCAGTACCAACTCCTAGTATGTCTGGGTAAACCAGAGGTGTACTGTGATTATCCATCCATGTGGTTCTTCATAACTTAACAAATGTCCCTAGTTGCCTTAAATATTCTGTCTGCATTTCTGATCCAACTCACATAGAATAAAAAAATCTCTTCACACTTTTTTTTGGTTTGAGTTGCAGCATGATTTTGCATATACAGTGTTACAAGTATAACACAGCATTGTCTATTCCATAGGATATTTTTCCTTTGGAGTTTTAGTATGCATAGAATATCATAGACAGACAGTTATAATAAATAACCTTTTTTGTAGGTCCTACATTTGGAATCTCGTGTGCTTATCTTTATATGTGGTCTTATTATAGATATTTATGTTAATGGTGAGGTCTAATGCTTCATTATTTCAGTTTATTTCTTATGGTTTTCTTTTACATTTTGTTATAAATTCCCAGAAAGGTATGACCATAGGGACATGGTCAGTATTCTTAAAAAATGAAAAGAATCATTTTTTGAGCTAAACCTTACTGAGTGGAGAGCACTGTGATTGGTAAATAGCAGAAGGTGAAATTAAATGTAATATAGTGACAGATCTTCTGCGGCTTTGTTTCTCGAGGTGGATCTCAGAATTTTGCCATCACATAGCCCATTACCACAGTCTTCCAGTTCCTTACCTATTCACCATTCATGCATGATTTTAGCCTTTTTTTTTAATTCTTGGACCCAGAGGATGGGACCATTAGGTTGTCCCAAAACATCAGTAAGAAATTACCACTACTCCCTGCGTAATAACCCAGAAGAGTGAAGTTCTCACCATTCATGACAATTTTCAAATCATATATCATATTTAACATGTAGTTGGAACAGCATTGTTAAATAACTTAAGAATCAGTTACTCAGCCAGTCATTTCTTATAATTAAGTTAACCCTTCAGCGTGGGGGCATTTAAAACCCGGTCAATATTGTGATGTGGGAAGGTTTTTCAACGGGATATTTAAATTTTGAGCTAAATTGTGCAGGAGTCTATTCAAAATAATGTAGTATTGTTAATAGTGGTTGGATTTTGATGAAACTTGCAACAAAATATTTAGGAATGTCTAAGCTTTTCAAATATCCAATCAAATCTTACCTTAAAAATTTAACTTGGTGTGAAATGCCTTGGAACATTCTTCAACACATAGGGCTGCTTCACATTCGGGGCACCTAAACACTGTCTCCTGCCTTCTGTTGTTTTTGTAACACACTACACACCTCTTTGTTGGCCTGGCCTTTTTTTCTGTCAGTGGTATTCTTTCTGGAAAATGTCTTTCAAGAAGTTGCGGCACATTTTTGTCTGTGGAATGATGGCTATGAAATTTCCTGACACTTTCACTTCCATGTTCAATAAGCAGTGCCTGTACCACTTCTACTCTGAAATTAAAATGGTCTATTTTGGTCTGTCCTGAATTTGCACAGCATATTACCATACAATTTAGAACTGTAATGTTGAGTAATCTCCTAAACAGTTTTATGTACCATTTAGTCATTTTCTTTCTTTCCAAAAGATAGGGTTGAAGGAGTTGGTCTTTTAGATCAACCCCACCCATGTTTTCGTTGTAATCTAGAA
>Ga0123357_10006125_pt1 | contig 14579 bp, 6 predicted proteins | sample TergutEmb28metaG_FD_89873 | JGI IMG/M metagenome (GOLD analysis project Ga0123357, IMG submission 89873) | Embiratermes neotenicus P4 segment gut microbial communities from Petit-Saut dam, French Guiana - Emb289 P4 | ecosystem: Host-associated > Arthropoda: Insects > Digestive system > Gut ...
ATACAAAAACGGAGGAAGCTGTAAAGGCGCTGAGTACGTTGGACATCCCTGTTGTGCTGCAATCAGGCAAGACAATGCCGGTCACGGCGGGGCAGGCGGTACTTACGTATTTGGATAACCCGATTAAAGGGCCTCTGCTTGAATTGGATGGCTGGTGGCGTGATGCGAAAATCTCGATAGCGGACTCTCTGCCCGGTTTTCCGAATCGATTTGACAGTTATCAACAAGAACTTTTTTCAGTGTTTCCGCATTGGGGTGATGTGGCTTTGCGCCAGGTCCGATGGGACAGCGAGGTTTATCATGCAAAGGGCCTTATTCTGCGCCAGGTAGCCCGGCGGGCGGAGCCCCTGCCTCCCGGCGCGTCGGTCAACTTTTTGGCGGCGCAGCGATCCTCAACGCCGGACGCGGCGGCGGATTCCATGCTGGCCGTAACGGAAGCCTGGGAGCGCGGGCTGCTGCGGCCTGGTGTGGCTGATGTCTCGTTACTCGACTGGAATGCGGGGGAACCTTACAATCTGGCGGCTTTGGCGGCGGCGCTCGACGGCATCGCCCGGGACGGCCTGCTGTCGGTTGTCTGGCCGATTCTGGACGGAGTAATTGGCGCGTCGCTGAAAGCGCCCCGGCTCCTCGCGGGTACCGCCGAGTTTGCCGAACTGATTGCGGCGTTTTTGCCGGAGATACAGCTCGCTGTGGAAAAAGGTCTCGCGGACAAAAGCGCGCTCCATCTGCCGGGGATCCGGGCGCTCGCGCGGCGCGGCGGTTCGTCGCAGGCCGTAAGCGTGGCGCAGAAAGTCGCCAGCCTGCTGCCGCCGGAAGACCCCGCATTGCCAAAAGAAGAAAAAGCCACGCCGTCGATGGAACAGCCTTTTGACGAGATTTGGCCTGCATCGAACAAGACAAAAGCCACTCTTATCGACGACGGCGTTACTATGACGGTCGACTGTATGGTCTTATCCGCTTCGATACAACAGCTACGGTTTACGTTGACGCTGCCCGATATTTCCGACAGTGTCTTTCATGTGGTGAAAGGCTGGACCTACGATTTGGAAAACGAAGGCCAATGCCAGGCTTGGGCAACCGCACCCGGCGAGGTCGTCATGGAGCGCGACCGGAAACAGACCGTCTGGCTGCACTGGGACACAAAACAAAAGGCGATGGCTGTCTGCAATCATCGAAACTGGGCCGATGGTAAGGACGGCCCGCTTGATCGAAAAGGCATAAAGATTCCACCATTGCCTTTTTCCTTGCTGACAGTGATTGTTGGGCTGCTTGCGCAGGATGGCGATGCGATCTATTTCGCGCCGCGGTTGCTGAATCATTTTATCAAAAGTGGGCAGATTGATGACATGGTAGTACGCAAAGCCACGCAGACGCTTTTGCAATACCCCGCCGTGAGCCCCGCCAAGCTGGCGCGAGCGCTGGAGAAAGACGTGAAGCTGCTGCCTGTGCTCTGGCCCATACTTACGGAATCCATCAAAGCTGCCGGTATGCTGACCCAAGCCGTTGAAAAACCGCCCGTCTGGGTCAACCGCATCCTGGACATCGCCCTGCGCTACGCCCCGTATCTGGCGGAAGCCCGTGAGCGCGGCCATATCCCAAAAGAAGACGCGCAGTGGACAGGCCTATCCGATATCGCCTCGTCAAAAGCAAAATCCACCGCGGTCGAAAAAGCGAAAAAACTCCAAGCAACTATCATCTGTTAATGCGATGCTATTTCGCACAGAAATATGACTGCATTTTGAATAGTTGACGTATATTGGGAACGATATGAGCATATTTTCGGATTGAATCAGCATCCACAAGACAATGAGAACCGTCCCCATTGTCTTCCTAAGCCAGTCAATGATCAGCGTTACGTATCAAAATTGCGGCAATGCATGAAAAATCACGCGAATATCCCGAAATATGAGGTAAATGGTGAAAAATCAAAGAATAATCATGCATTATCGCAAAAACGTTACATAATCATGCTATTCTACTGTCATGGACATAATTATTTCCCATAGCTTTGCACTTGAGGCTGAACAGGCTGAATAGTGGCTTGATTGGCTTAATTGAGCTTGATTGACATTCCGGCATTCCTATTGTCATGCACGTTGATTTTTATATGGAATAGCCGCATACTATTTCATTGGTCAGTAGATTGTGAAATTGCGAGGTGGGCAGTATGGTCAATAGATCCATAGAGTATAACAAGCGAAAGAACGTCAATCTTACTGAAATATCGGAAAATGTTACTGAAATATCGGAAATCGCAGAAAGGGAATTGTGATGGTGGTTGACTCGAAAAAAGCGGAAGAACAGGCGGCGCTGAATCTGGCGTACGCCATATGCGCGGCGGCGCGGACAGCGCCCAAAGCCTGCGGCATAGACCAGACGGATACGGTGGTGCTGACCGGGTACGAAAAGACGCGGGTTGCGGACGAGATGCGCCGTATCGGCGGTGCTCAGGGCGAGACAGGCAAAACCATGATAAGGGACGCGGAGAATGTTGACGCCAGCATCGCGGTGGTGCTGGTCGGAACGACGTACGAGACGCGCGGGTTGAACGAGCGGTGTCAATTGTGCGGATTTGAGAATTGCGCCGCGTGCAAGTCCGCCGGAGCGACCTGCATATTCGCCCCGCTGGATCTGGGGATCGCGCTCGGCTCTGCCGTGGCTTTGGCGGCCGACAGCCGTGTGGACAACCGGATCATGTTCACCATCGGCAAGGCCGCCGCTTCGCTGGGCCTGCTGGGTGAATACAAACTGATCATGGGCATCCCGCTGTCGATTTCCGGCAAGTCGCCGTTCTTCGACCGGAAGTAGGAAAGGGATTGCGGGGTCAGGCTAGAAAGGTATCAGCCCGAGGGTTTTGAGCGCGGCGGCGACGCCTGAGTGTTCGCTGTCGGTTGTGACGAAATCCGCCGCGGCAAGAGCGCGTGGGACCGCGTTTGCGGTCGCAACGCCGATACCGGCGTATTCGATCATGGCGACGTCGTTGTCATTGTCGCCGAAACACAGGGTTTCCTCCCGCAAAACGTTCTCGCGCTTCACGATGAAATCCACAGCCGCGCCCTTGTTGACGCCGACGCCGCCGATCTCAAAATTGAACGGGAAGGACGAGGTGAGCGTGTACAGGTCTTTCCGCGTCTCCAGGAACGAGCGTACGCGCTCCTGTACTTCAACAGAACCAAAGATGAAATTGATGTTTTCGATTTTGTCGGCGTTTTCATAAACGGCGGCGGTAAAGTCTTTCAGCGGTATGCGCGAATTGAAGAAGTAGTCGCTGAACCAGCGTGGGACGCCATAGTCCTGCGCCGTTTTGTAACGGCTCTCCTCGACATGCGGAGTACCGTCCCAAAAGAATTCGCAAAGCACCTCGTTATCGTCCATAAAAGGGCGTATATATTCAATCGCTTCGGCTGAGAGATATTGCTCGCTGATGATCTCGTCGGCGCCGTTTAAGTAGATTTTTGCGCCATTGGCCGTAATGAGGTATTTCAGGCCGTCTATCCCGGTCACTGACTCGGGGATAGATGAACGCGAGCGGCCCGTTGCCGCGACGAGTACTATGCCCTTGGCCGCGAGCGTCAGAAGCGCGCGCCGGTTTTCGTCGGAAAGGCTGTGGCTGCGGTCGAGCAAGGTCCCGTCGAGATCTGTCGCCAATAATTTGACGCGCTGTGCGCGCGTCTTCAAAGAATCTGATATTTGTCCGTTTTCAATTCCCATATTGTAAACTATTCCAAATGTTGACCCATCCAGTACATCTAACCCCGAACTTTATATCAGTAAGGGATAGAGTTTTCGTACCATCTCTGTAGCTAAATGATAACACAAATCGGCCGCCTGCTTTCAGATGGTATCTGCCGAATTAATAGATGTACTTTCGGCTTGGCAAACAGGCACGATATCAGACATTCAATTGTTTCCTGCCGGCAAGAATTTCGATGAATACCCGGCTATATTCTACACATTAAGGGACACAGTTTTTACACGGTCAGGGACAAAATCGGGACAAAACAAAAAGATGATGAAAGCGCAGATTTGTAGATAGCCTTTTACACGGTCTGCGTAGAAAATGCGTAAAAGTTGATTTTTCAAACAAATTGTATACAAAACAAAAAGCCCGCAAACATTGAGTTTGCAAGGCTTGTTTTGGTACATCCAGCGCGATTCGAACGCGCGGCCTCTGCCTTCGGAGGGCAGCACTCTATCCAGCTGAGCTATGGATGCGTATCAATCCTGATATATTACCATCATCGCGGCGCAATGCGCAAGGGCAGTACGCTTATACAAAAATGTTATGGGCACATTGAATTCTTATATTTGCGGCGCGTGTGATTTTAATCTATTCTTCAATTTGTCAGTAGTTTTATGCTTTTTTTATGTTAAGTTTTTGTTTTTGTTCAGTTGTTTTGGAAAGGAGTTTGGAATATGGGAAATGTTTCAGAACCAAAGTATGGCGTAATCAAGGAAACATACATGGTTCCAGCGCGCGACGGCGTGAAGCTGGCCATTGATGTTTACCGTCCGGACGTCGAGGGCAAGTTCCCGGCGCTGCTTTCGCAGTCGCCGTACGGCAAAGACGCGCAGGTCTTTGAATCCCCGCCCCAGCCGTTCGGCAAGTCTATTTTCGAAGCCTCTGTAGAGTCGGGGGACCCGTACTATTTCGCGAAACGCGGCTATGTATACGGCATCGCTGACTTCCGCGGCCTCGGCGACAGCGAGGGCTATCACGACGGCATGATGAACAAATCTGAATGCGGCGAAGACGGCTATGACCTTTGCGAATGGCTTGCGGCCCAGCCATGGTGTGACGGCGGCGTCGCCGGCGCGGGCATCTGCTATTTCGCGAACGCTCAGCTTCAGCTCGCGGCGGCGCAGCCACCGCATCTGAAGTGCATCACCCCGTGGGAAATATATGGCGATGATCTGTACAAACACGGCCAGTATGAGGGCGGCGTATTGAACATCTTCCTCTATGGGCTGTATACGGGCACGTACCCGGCGCGTTGCGGATACGCGATCACGCCAAATACGCGTTCGGCAATGCAGGTGGCATACGCCGACAAACCCGAGGAGCTTGAAGCGATCGTGCAAAAGGCTATGGCCGATCCTGACCTCAGGCAGTATCCGTACCTCTATCACTTGCTCAAATACCCGACAAAGAACCCGGTCCTCTTCGACTTCATGCTGAATCCGCTCGACGGGCCATACTATCGTCAGCGTTCCGTCATCGAGCGTATCAAGAATATCAATGTCCCGACTTATGTCGGAGGCCCGTTCTTCAGCTTTTTCTCGGAGCCGCAAATCAATGTTTACAACAGGCTTTCCGATGATATCCCGAAGAAGCTGCTGTTCTACACGGATATGGGTACAAGGCCATGGAAGGACAATCACGACGAACTGCTTCGCTGGTACGACTATTGGATGAAGGACATCGACACCGGCATCATGGACGAAGAGCCCGTGCGTTATCATGTGACCGGCCTCGAAAAATGGCGGACCGCGAAGAAATTCCCGATCGAGACCATGGAATACAAACCGCTCTACCTGCATAGCCTGCAGCAGCTCTCGCCCGCGCCCGACCTTCACAACGACGAGCCGGACAGCTTCGTACAGGCGCCGCTATTCGTCACCGAGGACCGCGCTTTCGTGCGTTACGTCTCGGCGCCGCTTGCGGAACCCATGCAGTGCACAGGCGCCCCGCGTATCAAATTCTGGGCGTCGATCGACCAGAAGGACACGAATTGGCGCGTCAATGTCCGCGTGTTCGGATCCGACGCGATCTATCCGCTGGCCCAGGGCTGGCTCAAGGCTTCGCTGCGCAAACGCGCCTATGAACGCGACGTCCCGTGGGAGATCGAGCACGACTACACGAAGTTTGACAATCCGACGCCGGGAGAGATATATGAGTACGAGCTTCAGATGAGGCCGATGTCGCATATGTTCAAGGCCGGGGACCAGATCCAGCTTGAGATCAGCGCCATAGATATCCCGATCGAGTTTGAGACCTATGACATCATGTGGCATGTCTGCAACGCGACGACCACGCTGCACAAGGTCTATCGCGATGGCGACCATCCGTCAGTATTGATGCTGCCGGTCGTGCCGCTCGACTGATTGAATCAGAAATTTTTGCGCCGCCGGTTCCCGGCGGCGCAAAAAATCGGAGAGTGAAATACGAATGAAATATTTTTCTTGATAATCTCATTCCATTGAAGTATGGTATGAGCGTAATTTTTTCACATATTGTTTATAACGAAGGGAAGAGGGATTAAGTTATGGATACTAATAATGAATTTCAACTCGGGCCAAATGAAATTGGAATACATGAAAAATTAAGTTTTGGCAAGTCACTGTTTTACGGAGCGCAATCAGTCATTGCGCTGAATTTGTTTTTGGGTGTCGTTGTCATTGCGAGTATCATGCAATTGGATATCGTCGAAACCGCTGTCATGATCACGCTGGCATTTTTGTCAATGGGCATCGCTACCTTCCTGCAGGCGGGTTTCTTCATGAAGTACCCCGTGGTGCAGTGTACTTCTTTCACGATTTTGGTTGCTTTTTCAACGATTGGCCTGCAATACAATCTTGCCACAGCGTTTGGAAGCCTGATCCTCGGCGCTGTCGTGCTCATCCTGCTCGGTGTATTTAAACTGTTCAGCGTGATCATGAAGGTCATCCCGCCGATCGTCGCGAGCGTGGTCATCATCGTCATCGGCATCAACGTCATGTATACGGCCGGCAGCAACCTGGTCCAAACAGCGTCCGGCGCGGACAGCCCCGGAAAATACTTTGCTCTGGCCGCTATCGTATTCTGCCTGATCTTCGCGTTTAAGGCGCTCGGCAACACAAGGCTGAAAATCGCCAGCGTTTGCGCGAGAGGCGGCGTCCTGATGGCTATCGTGATTGCGACCCTCATCGCATGGGCGATGGGAGAGGCGGACTTTTCAAAAGTCGCGTCCGCCCCTTGGGTTGCGCTTCCCCCGATCGGCCACTATGGCTTCCCGCAGTTCCAGGCGCAGCCAAGCCTGGTGTTCGTAGTCCTCTATATCATCGTCATGGTTGAAACGGTCGGCAACTGGTTCGCGATTTCCCATACCGCAAAAGTACCGATCACGAAGAAGGAAATCGACAGAGGCATCATCGGCGAGGGCATCGGCTGCCTGATCGGCGCCTTCATCGGCACACAGCCGGTCACGAGCTATGCGACCAACTGCGGCGTCATCTCCATCACCAAGGTATACAGCCGTTGGTCCGCCATCGGCGCGGCCATCATCATCATCGTCCTTTCATTCATACCGAAACTCATGTACGTGATCGCGTCACTGCCGGGTATCGTAATGTGGGGCGTACTGCTGGCGCTGTGCACCTCCATCATCATGAGCGGGCTGCAGTCCGTAAACCGTTACAAGATCAATGAACGAAATGTTTTGATCATCGGCGTGCCTATCGCTTTGACGCTGCTCATCTCGATGCTTCCGTCAGCCGTGCTCGGCATCATGCCTATGTTCTGGGGCTATCTGTTCTCGTCCTCCATCTGCATCGGTACGATTGCCGCTATCCTTCTCAACATTATTCTGCCGAAGGAAAAGGGCTCTAAAGACGGATCGGAAGAAGAAATGGAAGGGGAGGCTGTGTAAAAACACAGGTACAATCCCAGTAAACAATTAACAAGAAAGGGGCGAAATATGTCAGAAGAAATCATAAAGAGAAAAATGGAATTCGGCGGCGAGACATTCAATATTTCATACCGGAAGCTGAAGCCGCGCCCCCCGAAAAACAATATCGACCGCAATGAACTGGATGAAAACGGCCGCCCTGTATATGTTATAAACGGATGGGGCGACTGGCCGGAACTCAACCCGCGCACCTATGAATGCGCGCCGGAGGTCATATGCGAGCAGGATGTCGCCATCCCAATGCGCGACGGCGTCATCACTTACGCGGATATCTACAGGCCGAAAAACGAAAGCGAAAAAATCCCCGCGGTCATCTCATGGAGCTTCTATGGGAAGAGGACCAGCGCGGACTCGGATTTTTCGTGGCAGACCAATGGGGTCCCGTACGGTTCGCATTCGGATTTCACAAAATTTGAGGGCCCGGACCCGCTGTACTGGTGCTACAAGGGCTACGCGATCGTAAACTACGATATGCGCGGCATCGGCAATTCCGAGGGCGACTGCTATATGTGGAGCTCGCAGGAAGGGCTTGACGGCTATGACCTGGTCGAATGGCTCGCCGCACAGGAATGGTGCAACGGCAATGTGGGCATGTGCGGCAACTCCGCGTTCGCGATGGCCCAATGGCGTATAGCGGCCGAACAGCCGCCGCACCTCACCTGCATCGCACCATGGGAAGGCACGGGGGAGATCTACCGCGAATTCATCAACAAAGGCGGGATCACCGAATGCGGGTTCAACAAATTCCTCGTCGCGGACTTCGTCGGCAACGGCTATATCGAGGACATCTACCAAACCGTCCAGGACTATCCGCTGAACAACGCCTACTGGGAAGACAAGGTGCCAAAATGGGAGAAGATCGAAGTCCCGGCCTACATCACGGGCGGCTGGCAGCATTTCCATCTGCGCGGCGCGACCAGGGCTTTCATGAATATCAGCTCTACGCAGAAATGGTTCCGCTTCCACAGGGATTTTGAATGGCCGGACCATTACTCAAAGCTTGGCATCGACGAGCTGTCCCGGTTCTTCGACAGGTACCTGAAAGGTATCCATAACGGATGGGAGTCCACGCCGCGCGTGCGCCTTGACGTCATGGACGCCTATGACTTCGATTACCAGCTTCTCAGGCCGGAGCTCGATTGGCCGATCCCGAGGACGGAATACAAACGCCTTTATCTCGACGCGAGGAGCCGTTCGATGTGCTTTGAGCCGCAGACTGTGGAATCAAAATGCCATTACGACGCCAATCTCGGGAAAGCGACGTTTGATATCACGTTCAATGAGGAGACCGAACTTACGGGCGGCATGCTCCTGCATATGTGGGTAGAGGCGGAAGGCCACGACGATATGGATATGTTTGTCGCGGTACAGAAGCTGGACGACAAGGGCAAGTGGCTGCCGTGTTTGGTATTCGGCAAGCCTCATCCGGGCGCGCCGGGCAGGCTGCGCGTATCGCTGCGCGAGACCGACCCGTCGAAGGATCCATCCAAAGAGCCGCATGAATGGCAGCCGTACTATACGTACGACAATCCGCAAAAGCTGAAGGCGGGCGAGATCGTGCCTATCGACATTGAGATCTGGCCGCAGAGCAAGATCTTCCATCCGGGCGAACAGCTCCGCGTGGAGATCATGGGGCATTATGAGCGCATCGACTGGTTCGAGCCCTTTGCCTGGGAGACGGACAACAAGGGGGACCATGTCATCCATACGGGCGGCAAGTACGATTCCTACCTGCTCGTCCCGTTCATCCCGCCGAAATACAAGACGGCCAGTGGATACACGGTGCGATAGCGCCGCGTGACATACGAACAAAGAATCTCTTGGCCCGAAAGGGACAAGAGGTTCTTTAAATTTCTGAAAATGAAAAAGGAGAAGAAAGATGTATTCTACAATTTGCGATCCGGAAATCATGAAGACAATGCTGCCAGAGGGTTTCCCCGCCGACAAGCTCAGCAAGCCTGAGTATGAGATGATATCTGAGTTCGACGTGTATGTGACGATGAGGGACGGCGCGCGCATTGCCATGGATATACACAGGCCTGACGCCCCCGGAAAATTCCCTGTCATTTTTTCGTCCACAGCGTATATGAAAGCGCTGTCGTTTCTGCCGAACGTCCCGACCATACACTGCGTGGAAACCAACGACATATCCTGGTTTGTAAAAAGAGGCTTCATCGTCGTGGTCCAGGACCAGCGCGGCACCGGCAACTCCGTTGACGGGGAATGGGACCTGTACGGGCAGGAAATACAAAACGATATGTACGACTGTATCGAGTGGCTGGCTGTCCAGCCCTGGAGTACGGGGAAAATCGGAATGATGGGCGAATCCCTTCTGGCATGGGCGCAATGGTTCGCGGCCGTGACGCAGCCCCCGCATCTGACGACGATCATCCCGTATGACGGCGGCGCGGATTTGTACCGCGACGTGATGTACCATGGCGGGAATTTGAGCGTCGGGTTCCCGTCTTCGTGGCACCTTGTAGAGATCAGAGGCAACTATACGCTCGGGCTCGGCCTTAAGCACCCGAACAATCTCGGTTCGTGGGATCTGCCGAGAATGGCGCTCGACCATCCGACATTTGATGATTTCTGGAAAGTCCGTAGGCCTGATTTCAGCAAGATCCAGTGCTCGGTATACAGTATCGGGTTCTGGCACAAGACCGGCCTGCACCTGCGCGGGAATACCAGGGGCTACGAGGAAATCAACGCGCCGAAGAAGCTGCTGCTTTGCCACGGGGAGTTTGAAGGCGATGAAATGGCCATCTACAATTCCGACGAGATGCGGCTTTTGATCCTGCGCTGGCTCGATCACTGGCTCAAGGGCAACGACACCGGCGTCATGGACGAACCGCCGGTCAGCCTGTTCATCCATGGCCTGGATGAGTACAGGATCGAACAGGAATGGCCGCTTGAAAGGGCGGAGTATACGCCGTTTTATCTGTCGGGCGAGAAGACCGGCGTCGTCGATTCCTTGAATGACGGCAAACTTGTCCCCGAAAAGCCTGTCCTGGACGACGCGTCTTCCACATATTCATACCCACAGCCGGACTGGAGCCACTTCAGCGGCATCGGCGCGGCCGTAGTCGAACACGGGAAGATATATTCCTATCGTGAAGTAATGACTTTTACGACCGATCCTATGGAAGAGGACCTGGAGGTGTGCGGCCATGGAAGGCTGATACTTTTCTGTTCAACCGACCAGGAATACCCGGATTATATAGACACGAAGTTCTATGTGAAAGTTTGGGATCAGTTGCCGGATGAAGTCCAGCCAAAGAACTATCCGCTGGAATCGATTCTGCTTTCGCATGGCAGGCTGCGCGCTTCACACAGCTTCGAGCATGACGAGCAGTATGAAAGGCCATGGCGCCCGTATTATACGCACGAAAACCCCAGGCCGATCGAAAACAACAAAATTTACGAGTACGACATCGAGATACAGCCGTTCGCGAATATATTCAAAAAAGGCCATAGGATCCGTATCGAGGTGGCTTGCCACGATACAAACCTGTTCGATTTCGGCGGGCATCATTATGGGCTGAATATAGGCAAAGACACTTACTATTTCGATAAGGGCCATCCATCGCGGTTGATCCTGCCGGTGACGAACAAATAATGATCAAACTGAAACCAAAGCAAAAGATAAGGAGATGATTTGACATGTCAGAGGAAATTATTAAGAAAAAGATTGAAATAGGCGGCGAGGTCTTCAATGTTTCCTACAGGAAACTGAAGCCGCATCCTCCGAAAAACAATATCGACAGGGCCGAGCTCGATGAATACGGGCGCCCGACATATTGCATCAACGGCTGGGGCGACTGGCCGGCGCTCAATCCGCGCGTCTATGAGTGCGCGCCCGGCGTGATCTGCGAGCAGGACGTCGCGATCCCAATGCGCGACGGCGTCATCACTTACGCCGATATCTACAGGCCGAAGGACGAAAGCGAAAAGATCCCCGCGGTCATCTCATGGAGTTTCTATGGCAAAAGGCCTACCGCGGATTCGGATTTTTCATGGCAGACCAACGGCGTCCCCTACGGCTCGCACTCGGATTTCACGAAATTCGAGGGCCCCGACCCGCTGTATTGGTGCTACAAGGGCTACGCGATCGTGAACTATGATATGCGAGGCATCGGCAATTCCGAGGGCGACTGCTATATGTGGAGTTCGCAGGAAGGGCGCGACGGCTATGACCTCGTAGAATGGCTTGCGGGTCAGGAATGGTGCAGCGGCAGTGTCGGCATGTGCGGCAACTCGGCGTTCGCGATGGCCCAGTGGCGTATCGCGGCCGAACAGCCCCCTCACCTCACCTGTATCGCGCCATGGGAAGGCACGGGAGAGATCTACCGCGAATTCCTCAACAAGGGCGGGATCACCGAATGCGGGTTCAACAAATTCCTCGTCGCAGATTTCGTAGGCAACGGCTATATCGAGGACGTCTATCAGACCTCACAGGACTATCCGCTGAACAACGCCTACTGGGAAGACAAGGTGCCGAAATGGGAGAAGATCGTCGTGCCGGCCTATATCACGGGCGGCTGGCAGCACTTCCATCTGCGCGGCGCGACCAGGGCTTTCATGAATATCAGCTCTACACAAAAATGGTTCCGCTTCCACAGGGATTTCGAATGGCCGGACCACTATTCAAAACTCGGGATCGACGAACTGACCCGTTTCTTCGACAGGTACCTGAAAGGCATCCATAACGGCTGGGAATCCACGCCGCGCGTGCGCCTTGACGTCATGGACGCGTATGATTTTGATTATCAACTGCTCCGGCCGGAGCTCGATTGGCCGATCCCGCGTACGGAATACAAGCGCCTGTATCTCGACGCCAGGAGCCGTTCGATGTGCTTTGAGCCGCAGACTGTGGAATCAAAATGCCATTACGACGCCAATCTCGGGAAAGCGACGTTCGACATCACGTTCAATGAGGAGACCGAACTCACGGGCGGCATGCTGCTGCACATGTGGGTCGAGGCGGAAGGCAACGACGATATGGATATGTTTGTCGCGGTACAGAAATTGGACGACAAGGGCAAGTGGCTGCCGTGCTTGGTCTTCGGCAAGCCCCATCCGGGCGCGCCGGGCAGGCTGCGCGTATCGCTGCGCGAGACCGACCCGTCGAGGGACCCGTCAAAGGAACCGCACGAATGGCAGCCGTACTATCCATACGACAACCCGCAAAAGCTGGGCCCGGGCGAGATCGTGCCGGTCGACATCGAGATCTGGCCGCAGAGCAAGATCTTCCATCCGGGCGAGCAGCTCCGCGTCGAGATCATGGGGCACTATGAGCGCATCGACTGGTTTGAGCCGTTTGCGTGGGAGACGAACAACAAGGGGGACCATGTCATCCATACGGGCGGCAAGTACGATTCCTACCTGCTTGTCCCGTTCATCCCGCCGAAATACAAGACGGCCAGCGGGTACACGGTCAGGTGATTTGCGGGAGTAGCAGTATATAAGTCTTTATAGGAGGATAGATTGTATTATGGGAAACAAAATGTGGCTTGAAAAGTACGATACATTCGATGAGGTCATCTTCACGGATGGCGTCGAGGAGATGGATACGGGGGATTATCAGCCCACGCTGGAATATCCGCCCCTGAAAACTGAAACATTCGTCATCCCGAAAGGGACTGTCAAAGCGGAAGGCTACCGCCCCACGGCCGTGGACATGCTCGTGACGCGCGACCAGCCGGTGAAGCTGCGCGACGGCACGACTATCTACGTCGACATCTTCAGGCCGACCTGCGAAAAGGCGAAGTCGCCGGTGGTGCTCGCGTGGACGCCGTACGGCAAGATAGACCCGCCGAACAATTACAGCCTCTACGCGAACCGCGCGTGGATGGATATGGACCAGAGCTGCGGCTTTGACACCTTTGAAGGGCCGGAGCCGGACTATTGGGTGAATTTCGGCTACGTGGTCGCGGTCGCGGACAGCCGCGGCAGCACGCATTCCGAGGGCTCCATGCGGTATCTCGGGTATGGCGAGGGCGTCGATATCTACGACTGCATCGAGTGGCTCGGGGTGCAGGACTGGAGCAACGGCAAGGTCGCGATGGTCGGCAACTCATGGCTCGCTATTTGTCAGTATTTCGCTGCGGACCTCAAGCCGCCCCACCTCGCCGCGATAGCGCCCTGGGAAGGCTATTCCGACATCTACCGCGACGTCGTCTGCCGTGGCGGCATCCCCGGCGCCGAGTTTTTGAACGCGGTCAACAAGACGCTGCGCTTGCCCGAAGGCATCGAAAGTATTCCGATGATGCTTGAGAAGTATCCGTTCATCAATGAGTATTGGGCGAACGAGAAGCGCGCAAAGTTCACGCCGATCGAAATCCCGGCTTATTTCGCGGCCAGCTATTCCAGCTGCGTACATCCGTACGGGACGCTGCGCGCGTATTGCAAGGTCTCGTCGAAACAGAAATGGCTCAGGATCCACAATACGCAGGAGTGGCCGGATCAGCAGACGCCGAAATACCGCGACGACCTCCGGGATTTCTTTGATTATTTCCTGAAGGGCGAGCAAAACGGCTGGCCGGAGAAGACGGCGAAGGTGCGCGTTTCACTGCTCGACGCGTTCGGGCCGGACATCTGCGACCGCGAAGAGAAAGACTTCCCGATGCCGCAGACCGAAAACCGCAAACTGTATATACAGGACGCGAAGACGCTGTCGTATGAGAAGCCGGCTGTCGAGATCAAGGCGACGTACGACGTCGGACAGGACAAGGACGGCAGCATCCGCTTCACATTCACCATGGACGAGGACGTCGATATCTGCGGTTACTGCACGGCGCATCTCTTTGTCAGCACCGACAAGGGCAGCGATATGGATCTGTTCATGTATGTCTACAAGTCCGATTCGCTCGACGTCGAAAACTTCCCGCTCATGCTGGGCGTGGACTTCATGGG
>Ga0123357_10006126_pt1 | contig 14578 bp, 6 predicted proteins | sample TergutEmb28metaG_FD_89873 | JGI IMG/M metagenome (GOLD analysis project Ga0123357, IMG submission 89873) | Embiratermes neotenicus P4 segment gut microbial communities from Petit-Saut dam, French Guiana - Emb289 P4 | ecosystem: Host-associated > Arthropoda: Insects > Digestive system > Gut ...
AACTCCAACACACATCGAACCAAGAACAATACGACCAATGTGGTAATTCAACAGAATAGTCGCAAGCTCCTGATGATGGATATATTAATGCCCGAAACATGTTGAGCACATAAGAAGTGAAATGAAATAAAATAGCAAGTGACATCAAGTTGGTCTTTTATTCTTCAACTAGTTTAATAATGTTTGGGCTTTCTTTATTTGTTAGTACAAAAAAGAGACAACGTTCCTTTTAATTTTACTCCCAACGCAATTAGGTCAATTTTTATCAAGTGCCATCTGAAATGCTTTCCTTCCCCAGGGCCCTTCTTACACTAAATCTGCTGAAATAATATATTTTTTTTATTTATTTAGCACATTGCAATGCTTATAACGGAGCGTATAGAGACTAATCTTTTACACCTGAATTAAGCTTCATTTGCTTGCTTCTTCGTGTATACTGGTGCTGTGTCTCGCTACATCTGCACTAGTTTAGAATATACAGGGTGAGCATAAAGTATTTCCCTGATTACAAACATTTATTACAAGAAAACTACTGTACGTGGAATACAAACTTTTTTTTAAATGTAACTCAAGAAGTTTTTTTACAACACATCAGTACACTTCAACATGTGCTCCTTTTGTTGCACGGAGAACGTCTAATCGATAATCAGTTTCTCTCCACGTGTTCTCCAACATGGTTTCAGCTATTGTAGCAAAAGCATGTTATTCTTGCCTTCAAATTAGTAATATCTGGAACTGGTGCCGAAAACACTTTATCCTCAACATACCCCCATGAAAAGAAATCAAGGGGGGTGATATCCGGCGATCGTAATGGCCAGGGTGTCGGACCATCTCTCCCAATCCACCTGTTTGGAAATGTTGCATCCAAAAACCAAGTGTTACAAATGTTACAATAAACAGATGACATAAAATTTTAGAAACTAAATTAATGGTAAAAAAATTATGTTTGTATTCCACGTAGTTTTCTTGTAATGTTTGTAATCAGGGAAAGACTTTATGCTCACCCTGTATAGCTTGAAACGTTACGTTGACAGTAAGCAACGAATGAGAAATCTGTGGAAGAAGAAGTTGTGGCCAAATTTGAGGATGCACCCTGGCTTTAAGTTGAGCGATCTGTGGATATACATGACATGCATTCGCCAGATTTGTCGATTTCATTGTGATAATTGCTATTAATACCACATGAACAGCTTGATGCAATAAAATAAATTTGTTTACCTAACGAAGGAAAACGAGCATAAATTATTCCGTGGGTTATACCACGTACGGAAATCTAGGGAGTACCAGGCTGATAAAGCAGGAAGAATTGAGGGATACAGAGAACGAAGAGGTGGATGGATTTTACATTATGGGAAATGTATCGTTTTTATAATCAGCTTAGTTATATTGATGTTAAAATTTGAAAATTATCAGTTTTTAGTGAAGATTTTCACAAACACAAAGAGATGCCAACTCTGAAACAACCTGAAAACTCGACTCTATTTGACTGAACAAAATATTGGTAAATTTCTACCAGAGAACGTCAGGCCCAAACCGAGAACAGTAGACTTGATATTGTTGTTCTTTGTAGTAGACTTGACTTACCCCACAGAGATTATTTCGAGCAACACCAGGATGGTGATTAACCTTTTGGCACTGGAATTATTTTTTTTTATTTTAGCACACCCTGTATATAAAATGTGAATAATACAGGAACCAAATACGTTAGATTTATGAATCAAACTGCATTTTGAAGATGAAAAAACGGAGAGTATATACAATGTTTAAAATATTCAGTACCTATATTTTTTTAATAAATATATAAAATGCATCATTTAGAGGTTAGCGGTGCGGTACGACCACTATAGTCGTCGTTAGGCTTCAGGAGGTTAATGTATTATAAGCGAATTGTTATGAATGTTTTCATGTTACATGGAATGAGATTTAGCATAGAGTTGTTTGTTTAATTGGTCACATCAATCAGAAAAAAAAGCCGAGCTGAGAGCAAAAGAGCATAGAAATAAAATGTTGTTTTAAATTGTTCCGTAGGCCTTTGGTCAGAGTAGGAATTTTCGTTATTTGAATTGCAGTGTGGCCTTCAGCAGCACAGTGGTGTTAATATCAACCTAAGTGGATGTGGAAGGGAGATTTACTGGTGTATTGAAGACACCAACAAAGGATACGAACAGGCAAAACAGAGCATCCTGAAGTTACTGATAAATATGCCAGAGTTCTTATACAGATTATGATTTGTGATGTTAGCCTAACAAAAAATGAAAAAAATTTAAGACACAAATGTATTTTGAACAGAGAATTTTTAGGATGCAGCTTGATGTGTTACGGACAGATGGAGTACACATGAGGAGTGGAAGCAACTAAAAGAGCCATCGGAGGAAACGGCTAGCTTGTTTGAAAATATTTCCTGTAGAGTCAGAATTGCAGGTGCTGTGTCACGGTAAACCTTAGCATAGAAGATGTCGATGTGATAGAAATGTAGAAGAAATTTTTGATTATTTAAGTGGAACCGCGCAAGACCAAGGGCCACGATCATATTGGCGACGATGACGACGTTAATGATAATGATGATGATGTTGATGACGATGATGAAGGATCACACTAAGCAGAGTGAATCGATGTACTAATTTTTTAGTTTAAAAAAGGTTTATTTTACTAAACGATTATCTTCCCCAATTCAAGAAAATTAATAATAAAACAGCATTATTTTTTCTACAAATTATTTGCAATATAAAGGTAAAGTTTTCCCGTTACAGGCCCGGTGTGGCCCAGAGGATGGGTAGAGGTATAGCTCTACTCTTCCATGAACGTGGCACTAGAAGGAGGTTAGTGGTCAGCTGCACGCCCCAGCCGCACTTTACCCCCGGGAAATACCCGGTACCCATTTTACAGGAGGCTGGGTGGGTCCCAGGGCCGGTCTGGACGGGCGGAAAATCTCGTCCCCACCGGGACTCGATCCCGAACCGTCCAGCCCGTAGTCAGTTGCTATACCGACTGAGCTACCGCGCCCACTCTTATTTGCAATATGCTGGGAAAAAATTGTGTCACGTTACAGTTTGCAGAGATGCATTTCTTCGGTCTAATATTCATTTTAAAAATGACTCAGAAAGAAAATTAAGTGTATGAGCTTCTTTGAAATGAACGTGATGAAGTCAAATCTGAAAGTTGTGGAGAAGTTACAGCTTGTAGGAAAGAAGAATCAGGTTCCACACCGAGCGTCAGTATGTGTGACGATAAACAGAGGCACGTATGTAAAGTAATGCTTTCTTATGCACAGTAAATCCACGATTTCCTAACAGTCGGTAAGCACGTACCGAAGGAACATCAGCCTGACACTGGACTAGCTTGCAGGTATGTTTCCATTACACGACCAACGCTGGCGTGATTGAAAGCAACAGTTACAGGTGTCAGTCCAGTGACGACTGGCATTGAATTAATAACTTAGAGAAATACACGTGTTAGATACATTCGAAACCTCCTTTCGAATATTCATCAGATATGACACTTTATTAAGAGACGACAGGATTAAAGAAAGCGTCGCAGTTTTTTCCTGATCGTGACGTCATTCAGATTCTTTCGGCTTCAGTGACAGAAATGATGGCGGGGTCTTTCACATTCTAGATGGACTTTGTTCGGCCTAGACTAAGAACACAGATTAATTTCCAAGAAATTGAGTACTGAGTGTATAGGGTGTATCTGAAATGCTTGACCAAAATTCAGGGATTCAGAAGCAGGATGTTGTGAGCATATTTTTACGAACTGTAACTTGATAAGCAATAAGAAATCAGTCATGAAACTGTGTACATTTACAGTAATTGTATTGTGCCACTATTAAATAAAATATTACATAATTAAAATATTTATTGTTGAAGGTAAATTCTTAATTAATTTAAAATAAAACACTAATTTCTAGACATAGGTTCATATGAAATGTTTTCTTATTTGATGTGTAGAACTCACTGCTGATGTCTGCCCAAGCGCTTTAGGTACATCTTGTTCATCGTGAAACTTAAGGGCAGCTGTGGGATTTATTGTTTGGTACTTCGGTGTAATGTGACACCACAGACAAAAGCAAACTTGAACCACCCACGTTTCGGGTTCTTTGAATCTTGTGACTAGACTATTGGTTGGAATTTCTTGAAGGAGGTTTCATCGGTTGAAGGCATTTTACTGCACAAAAACAACAAATACTTACAGAAAATTGGAAAGGGTATGTAGTCAAACACAAGTATGTCAATTAAGATGTATTTAATGGCTATACTAAACAACTACATGTTTCGGCCTTTACTGGCCATCTTCAGGTTGTCTTCAAGAGAACTTAAGGTCCTACTATATATATTGTGCGCACATGTGGTGCAGAGATCTCTACATACGGGCCTTATTGCGTAATGTAATTTTTATAAGAGGTGGTATGCTCTGGCTGGCCAAAGCATACCACCGATGCAGATGTAACTAAAGCGCTTGGGCAGACATCAGCAGTGAGTTCTACACATCAAATAAGAAAACATTTCATATGAACCTATGTCTAGAAATTGGTGCTTTATTTTAAATTAATTAAGAATTTACCTTCAACAATAAATATTTTAATTGTGTAATATTTTATTTAATAGTGGCACAATACAACTACTGTAAATGTACACAGTCTCATGACTGATTTCTTATCTTGTTCATCGTGAAACTTAAGAGCAGTTGTGGGATTTATTGTTTGGTACTTCAGTGTAATGTGACACCACACACAAAAGCAAACTTGAACCACCCACGTTTCGGGTTCTTTGATTCTTCTGACTAGACTCTTGGTTCAGGCAGCATCGTCGGTGCTTTATACCACAAGCTGTAAACACAGTCTAGTGCTCCTGAGGATGGGCGAAATTATCGCCCGAAAGATGTTGAGTTGATTGAAATTATTAATAAAATTATTATTGTTGCATCTAGTTGGCTGTTTATATTAATTTATCAATGATTCATGATCACACAAACATCAAAATCTCTTCGTAATCTTCGACGATGCATAACGTAAGTATATTTAACTGTTTCTTAAAATAAGTCATTAATTAATCAAATAACACAACACTGTTGTCATTTAAGTCCACGTTGTAACGGCACGCACCATCTATTTAGCAGTAAGAAACTCTGCACTTTCATATACAGCGTGTTTGTGCTGTGTGTTTGGTTATATCACTCTACATCAATTAGTTCAGAATGTTCTAGACTATTAACTGCTTGTTTCTATAACGTATAGGGGTCTTTTCTTATTTCGGTGAGAAAGAATTTTGTATATAAGACAGAGAAAAATTTTAGTCTTCATATTTTTAAAATATTTGTAACTTCAATTTTTTTATGTTTATTGGACCGTGCATCATCTTGATAGTTGAGTAAAGAGAGACCAACTTAATGTCACTTGCTTTATTATTTCATTATTTAATGCTCAACATGTTTCGGATGTATTAACATCCGAAACATGTTGAGCATTAAATAAAGAAATAATAAAGCAAGTGACATCAACTATAAAATTCTTTATAATTAGATATTTTAAGAAAATGAAATTATTGTTCACGAATACGACTTACTTGATGTTCCATAATTCTTTTCGAACAAACCGGATCAGCTAGCTTTGTCCTAACTGGGCTGCATTTGTACATATCACACTCTTTCTGTCACAACTAAATCATTTCTGAGAAAGTTATTATCCATTTAGCTGTCTGGTGCAAGAATGCCATGGTTATAAATTTCACTAACTACCATGCATCTGGCCGTAATGAATGGGTCACTATCGAACACTTTGCCTCTCCAAAGATCTGAACTTTCTGATATTCTATACTTATTATAGACTTACATTGTATGAAAATTTAACGACACTAGGCTGCTTAGGTGTAGGATTGACGTCCGAATAATCGAAAAAATGGCGTATCCGTTATAATTTTATGAGGCATTACCAATTGTCATGTCTTTTAGTTAGGGGAACAGGTGTTACTATCTTATATTATCAGCTCTTTACCTTTCTCTGCAAGACCACAAATACGTATAACACTAGAGTAAAGCTTGGTGTTTAACAAGCTAAAATTGAAGATCTTGATTTATTAAAAAAACTACGAGTTTGGAAAATTTGTTTTTGACATTTACTATTATTCTTTAAATGAACTTGATGAAGAAATGTTGTTACTAACAGGCTGATTATAGCTGAAATACCAAATAACATTTTCCGTTTTTTATAGAAGCCAATTTTCCGCTATTGTGGTCACAAGGACAACCTCCTGCGTAGTACGCCATGTTCCATCTAACATACAACTCATAAAGTCGTCATTAATATTATTTCCCAGTGCTCCAATCTCAAAACGGTTATCTAGCGAAACTTTGTGTGTGTTTCTCATTCATACATATTTGATGCATGTCACAACTACGCCTTCTTCCTTCATGTTATTGTCCTGATAATATTTTGTGGGACATTAAAATTATGAAAATGTTATTTCATTTTATACTTTTCCCTGTTGTTGCAAAACACTTATTTCCAACCTCAAATTAGACAGAAAACTGTTTACGAAGACCATATTCTTTGGAATGTTCATATATGTATTATACCTGACAGTGTCCTGGTTGTTATTTCACAAATGTTAAATACATTTACTTATTTGTGTAACTTCTTATCCGCTATTTCATTCACGGTAATTTCACACTCTTTCTTCGTTACTTCACTAACTGCAGTAATTTTTTGTGCAAACAGTTTGTAATTGAGTTCCTTTGTTTACACTTTTTTATTTAGCTACTTTGGCAGCTTACAGAATGTATGTCGTCGATAGTAAATGAAGGCGTATGAGTACGTAATATTGGTGGAATGATGTTCACAGGGAAACGAAAATGTTAGGGTAAAAACATGTTCTATTGCCACTTTGTCGACAACAAATCGTACATAGATTTCAGTTAGATGCATTCCGATCCTAGACGATGATATGTAATACTTGTTGTTTAACCCTTTAAAGACGAAGCGCAGACTGCTGTATTTAAAGACTCAGTCCGTACCGCGCTGTAAACACTTTTCATCTCGGCTATAAAAACCAATCAGTTTATGCTGTAAGTGGCACAAGTCGCTGTTTGTTCTCAGATAAATACAAAACATATAAATACAGTGTGGACAGAGCGTACAGTTGTTGAATGTTAAACTGTTAGTGCATCACGTAACCAGTAGGCTTTAGAAGGTTAAGACGTAGTGACATATTTCTGTAGTACTTGGATACCATGCATTGAAACGTAAGGAAATGACGAACTGTGAATGGGACAATGAATGGGGGAGAGGAACAGCATGCCTTGTGGCTTAGTAGGACACAATTAAGAGAAATTTGACTAAAATGTACAATGTAAGCTATTCTATAATTCAACGGAATGATTATTAAATCTACTACTGTACTGAACAACTAAATGTATGTGATGTATTCAGATATAAATTTTTGCAGCACAAAATGTGTAAGCAAACCCTCAAGGTTTAACAATGCTAATGGTGACGTCCTTGCCGTTTTGCGTGATCCTGTGCCAATTTTATTCAGAACTTATTCTCAGAACGTCGCTTCCTAACAAATAACTGTTAAATTGACACATTCCTTCACGAGAAAGTTCAGCCACCCAAATTTGCAATGAATCCGCCTCATTCTGTGGCACCGGGAAATAATTAGTTCGCAACGTCCGTAGTAGTAACATTAAACTCCCCTTCCCGTGTCATCGTTCAGAGTGGAGCCATATTGACAGAAATTTACCTCTGAAACTGTTAATGCGGTTATTTTCATTAGTATGCAGTAAAATGTGCCCTCATTATATCAAAACAGTGTCATTTACGTTTTGTTTACTTTCCCCTTTGCGAAAATATATAGGAGGTAATATGCCCTGTTACTTGCTTTCTATTGAAACTCAGGACAAAATGTACTGCGGTAAATGTAACAGCTTTCATTTTTCGCCCTTTAATTTTCCTACTATTGTTTATAATCACTCGCGGTATTTTCTCTTTAATTGTAAGAATGGTTTCACTTTGCCTAAAAGCAATGCTGAAATGGTTCCCAAGATTCCAAGTTGCCACTATATGCTTCTCATTTAGCCCTCCTGACTTAAATTTAGTAGCAACCAATTTCCTATTTTGTATACATGTAAAATAACCACTGTCACCGTGTGAAAACCCAATTGCTGTAAATTAATATTGCTATTATCATTTATTATTATTATTATTATTATTATTATTATATTTCATCGTCTGTTCATCTTCCTTCTATTCAAATATTTTTGCTTCAAGGATTGGTGCCGAGTTAATTTCCATGAGCCATAAGTTTGCACGTAGACTTCAGGCAGTTCATCGTCCACGCAGCTGCCCACGCACATTTTTGCACACTTTCAAACCGACCTACACCTTGCATTACACCGATCTTCCCATCCTGTGTATTTATATCCTACTGCATCTTTAGCAGAACGTCTTCTTCCATCTCTTTCCTACGTGAAGTACCATTGACCTGGAAATATCACGAAGAGACAAGCTTAAGACACTGTTACAGCCTACTGAACACAGTCTCTCCATTCCGTGTTACAACGATTTAAGTAACCTACATTTAAAACTCAACTCAATGTGATTTCCTCTCCCGGTGCAAGGCCCGTTTTACCCATAAACGTGAAACTGAAATTATAATAATAACTTTGTACTCTTTTAACTTCGCTTTTATTTCTGAGTAAATCAGTCATTTTCACAATCTGAAGTCTGATAATCACACATCAAGATCGTCATCATCAGTCACGAATTAGGCCTAATAGACCTGATTCAGCCTCATCTAATAGTCTCTTCGAGGGTCTTTAAAGTCGTCTTCGTCCAATTGGTCTATAATTCAGCATTATTTTTGACATCCTGTTGCTTTTCATTCTTGTTACATGTCGAAAACAATTTAATTTGTATCTTCTTAATTTCTCTTTAACTGGTTCTGTTTTCAACTCTTCCAAAATTTCTTTATTCCTTTTGTGGTCAGTAGAGGTCAAGTACATAATATTGAAGGACTTTAATCAATTTCCCACATGAGTTCGTATAGTATTGTGTGTTACCTCAGGAACTGTGATTGCCGCTTCGATGCTTCTGGAATAGCAGAGTATGTAAATAACCGTACTTTCTTCGAGCACACGAACAGTCACAGTAAATACAACATCCTATAAAGAAATTATGTGTCAGTATAGGAACATAGAGGGGGACCGCGGTAGCTCAGTGGTTAAGGTGCTGTGTTACAAATCGTAAGGTCCCTGATTCTATTCCAGATGGTGTCACTGGAATTTTTCATTGACATAATCCTTACAATCGAACTATGGTCCTGGGGTCGGCTTAGCCTGTAACAGAAATGAGTACCAGGAGTATTTCTTGGGGGTAAAAGCGGCCGGTGCGTAAGGCTTACAACGTTACCACCATCCTGGGCCATTGTCACGTAATCTGGGAACCTTAACTTCCTGGAACCCTCTGGGCACCTCGGGACTGTAATGGGACTGATTTACCTTTTTTACCTATAGGTACATACAACATTAGGGAGAAGGCGAATTTTAGAGAAGTAGTGACGCCTAGTTATTTTACAATTGGACACGACAAGAATTAATGCAACAAACATATTGCTAGATACAGGATATTAGGAGAACATAATGCAAGCAAAATACATACTTAAGGCAAAGTGGTAAATGATTCTAAAAATATCACTGAAACAAAGGCCACGTCAGTTATTAAACTAGAAACTCCTCACCTCTGGGTTCGTGAGATCCTGGACACTGGATCACAGTAAGAAGAGGCGTCGGGGCGTCCTGTGTGCGGTTCATACAAAGGTTTCAGGAACAGGCAATTAATTTATGTTTATATTATGCTTATGATTTTGATGTACTGATTATTGAACTACATAATTACTTGGCACATACATAGAAACGTAATAGATCAAGAACTGACTAATCGTTTTTCACAAAAAGCAGCTGGTTTCCTTTCTATTCACAGCACAGATACTCTCATTTATGTCCAGGAGATTACAATTTGTTTTCCCCCACTCCGAACTTCATAAATTATGTTTCGTGTTTTCCAGTTCTATAAGCAACAATCTAGAAACGGACACTTAACTTAATTTGTCACATTATTTCCATTTTCATTTGTGATATTTTGTGTGTCACAACCACATTCTTCCTGGACAAATTCCAGCACGGACATCTGCATCTCTTTTCTGGCGTGTTCATTGTTGGCATGAATATACCTTACCAATTTATTGCATTATTTTCCATTCTAAGAACAGGTAGACAAGAAATTGTCCATTGGAATTCGAGTACCTGGCTCTAACAACGCAAAATTATAGCCCTGAGCTATAGGCAGTCATACCAACTTACAGCTCAGAAATTCTGCGGTTATTCGCTCTTTATCTGGTACAGTTTAACTTCAGTTTGGTTAGAAACACAGTTCCTCTGCATTATTTCCTACATCTAAGGGTAAGAAAAATTTCACTGCAGTTGGAATCTCCATTACTTCTGGCGAAATATCTAGATATAAAGATAATGTTAAAGGAGACCGCAGTTGCACAGTGGTTAAGATGCTGTGCTACAAATTGGAAGATGGCTGGTTTGATCCCAGCTGGTGTTGTTGGAATTTTTCATTGACATAAATTCTCTCCGATCGCACTATGGCCCTGGGGTCGACTCAGCCTCTAGCAGTACCAGGATCATTTCCTGGGGGTAAAGGTGGCCGGTGCGTAAGGCTGACAACCTTACCACCATCCTGTGCCGTTGTCATGAAATCTGGGAACCTTAATTTCCTGGAACCCTCTGGGCCACTCCAGGCCTGTAACGGGACTGCTTTACATTTTTTAAAAATATAATGCTAAAAATACTTTTCTTCCCACTCAACCTAGAAGGTTTCACTCTCCTCTCGGCTCTGTATAAAGCAGTAATTGGCCGGAACATTTATGCGGCTGTGGAATCCTGAGTAGCCGGTCCCGTTGGCTTCGTGGTTTAAGTCGTGGGTTTGGAACCGCTCTTTTGCTGGGATTGTGGGTGTGGAATTGTTACTATTCACAAAATAGCAATAAAGAGGGTGCAATTGGCTCGTTATGTAACACGCATTAAGAAAAAATAAAAATAAAATATTTTATTCGGAAGTAGCTTTGAATGGTAGCAGATCGTTTATAAGACATAGGCATAAGCCCAGAGAAGATTATATTAAAATAAATCTAAGGTAATTGGAATGTAAGCTGGTGGGGGTGGATTCGTCTAACTCAGAACAGAGTCCAGTGGCGGGCTGTAACAAGTTATCAGTTGAATATTTCACTTTCATAAAAAGACAGATAATTTCTGTTACTTTCGAAGTACTGTCAGATATTAAAGGTTAAATTTGTGATCTAGGTTAATCGGTAGTCAGTATAGGAACTACCCAAAAAATTCTACAGGTAACGGATCTTTTATTTATTAGTGTTTGATCTCATTTAAATCGTAATATATTTTGTTAACAATTGGATATCAATGAAGGATTATGTCCATAGTGAATGCCACGAAACTGTGCATGAACCCATCAACGTTGCGTAAACTGATTTTAATAGTAATCTTTGTTAATTCTGGACTACTAAATAAAGAGGGTAATGGCAAAATTACTGTATGATGCGACGGCACAGAACTGGAAAGGAATTCGTGACTTGTTCCCATGCTGCTCCACTACGGGTCTGGCAGAAAATTGGTTCTTCGAGGTAAATCTATTAAGGCCTCTCTTTGTTCTTCAGGGGTCCAAATAAGAGCATTTCGTCTGCTCGAAACGTGGGGTACCAATTCGTCTGTGACGAGGTGCCTCGTACCATGAGGAACGGAGGTCTCAGCTACATTACTGCTAGAGCCTAACAACTCGAATAGCACTTCTCAAACTTACACGTCCCTTTGACCTTGACAGAATGACATGCGGTTCGAAAGAATTGCCTTTTGTCTTTGATTTATATAAAGATATCTTTTGTCACTTTCGTAGCTTGTGATGGTTAAATTGGCTGGAATAAATAATTTAGAATGAAAGCAACACGCACTTACTGTCGTGGTGAAAATGAAAAAAAAAAATAATTACAAGAAGACAATTAACCAGGTGTGGACCGAACTTATTTCTATAGTAAAACCAACTAGATGCACCGATATATCAAATTTATTTTATTTTGGAATGACACTCTACATGTTTCAGACGGTCTTTCCCTCCATCATCGGGAGTTCAAGACTGTGTCTGCTTGCAGACAGCAGTATCTGTTTGACAAATGCCTGTTGCTGTATGCACAGTCTTGAACTCCCGATGATGGAGGGAAAGACCGGCCGAAACATGTAGAGTGTCATTCCAAAATAAAATAAATTTGATACATCGGTGCATCCAGTTGGTTTTACTATAGAAATAATATTACAATGTACGGCCCTATGGACGTCAAATTTGTGGACCGAACACATATCACGTAGCAGTCCTGTATAAATAATTTGCTAAGTCTTACTGTAAAGTTACTAGTGAAGAAAATATATGGGCTTCTGAATCCATCTGTAAAACATCTTAATCTTGAATACATATTTGAATAATTTTTAGACCATTCGTGACGCGTCGATTACAAAACCTCAGGTACTATTATTCGAGAGGGGTGTCTATTCCTAACAATTTATGGTCTTGTTTAGTAACCTAGAAGCACCGCTCCGTATCGAAATTAGCATTGTCTACAGAAAACATGAGCGAAGACTTTGCAGTGTTTTAACAATTTGCGAATGAAAGACGCCCTAATTTCTTTTTCTGTGAAAGTGTTTCAAATAAATCACTGGAGAATAATAATTATGAACCAGGTAGAAATAATGATCGGAGTTGTATATTGTGCTTTAAACACAGGGTCTAGATAACTAAGGGCGAAAACAAAGGATCGTGTTAAAAAGAAATACTTTCCTTTGGAGCGAAATGCACAGCAATTGTTGTGTTTTATTTTGTATTTCAGCAGGTGAGCATTGCGTAAGTTTAGGAAGCTAAACCTTCCGCGTCGGTCGATTGATTGTTGTGAAATGTCACTGCGTTTAGCACAGATCGTCACGCTCCTCAACATTCTTCGTAACAACTTGCGGCTCTTAACTTCAAAAGCAACTTGTCTGAATTTAACAGCTGACTTCTGTGAAACACAAGCAACATCTACGAACGTGACTATCCAATTTAGAATCACATGAATAAAATTTACGAAAGCTTCCAGGCTGCCAAGCAAGTTAAAATGGCGGTTGTATTTTGTTTGTAGTTTAATTAAAGACGTCGTCAGTAATTCAGGATCATTAGGCATCAGATATCTGTGTGATGGTTATTTGCTGGAAGTGGTCGTTGCCTGATTAAAGTACTTAGCAAACTCTTGCTGGAAGGACTGAAGTAATCAAGTATAAACTTTAAGATAGTTGGGCTTATGACTGATATTTGACTGAGGCATCTCCCAGATATTAACCGGAAGAGTCATTACTTCAATCATCGTAACTCGGTGTGCAATGGTAAAGCATATGATATTATTATTATTGCAAAGAATTAGCAGTTCTGGAGAGAGTATTCGGACACGTATTTCAGTCAGTGGCAGACAGCACTGAAATAAACGCATCTTGTTCTCCCCGAGTTCCGTACAAAACCACAAGACAGCAGTTTATAAAGTGTCACAACAGCGTATTTCTCTTACATGTTTCTTACAGTAATTTTGCCACATATCCAATGGGTTGATATTCGATGAACAACTGTCATGTAAAACAACCGAAGAAATGATTCACTTGAAGTTCATTATGAAAAGACACATTAACTCATTCCACCTAAATTCTTATAATTAAACCAACTAGATGCACTAATTTCTCAAATTTATTTTTAGAATAAAACTCTACATGTTTCGGACAGTTCCTCTGTCCATCATCATGAGTTTTTCACTCATCTTGCTCGCTAGCTGTCAGCAAACCTGTATGACAAATACCTTTGCTGTGTGTACAACGAAAAACTCCTGATGATGCACAGAGGAACTGTCCGAAACATGCAGAGTTTTATTCTGAAAATAAATTTGAGAAATTAGTGTATCTAGTTGGTTTTATTATAAGAATTTATCACGATGTAATGTCAGCTGAACGCCAAATTCAATCCACCTACTTCAACAATCCCAACAATATTAACTACTGAAAGATGTGTTAGATTCCTGAGTACCGGATCCTTCGTATTTTAAAGACCATTCAGCCAGGAAATGGAACATTTGTGTCACTCTGGACATTTCCCTGTCTACGGCAGCAGAGTTTGCGAATTTCATCTTATTGACACTCGTCACTGAGCAAGCTTAACTTTAATGTTAAGTAAGAAAAAAGTGAATCTTATGTTTATTGGACCGTGCATCATCTTGATAGTGGAATAAAGAGAGACCAACTTGATGTCTCTTGCTTTATTATTTCACTATTTAATGCTCAACATGATTCGGATGTTAATACATCAATCCTCAGGAGATTGCGACTTATTTGTTGAGTTATTTCATGGGTTGTATTGCTCTGGTTCGATGTGTGTTGGTGTTACGTTGTGGTTTGGCTGTGGTGGTGTGGTATCCGTATGCAGGCTTCAGCCTGCATACGG
>Ga0123357_10006128_pt1 | contig 14575 bp, 13 predicted proteins | sample TergutEmb28metaG_FD_89873 | JGI IMG/M metagenome (GOLD analysis project Ga0123357, IMG submission 89873) | Embiratermes neotenicus P4 segment gut microbial communities from Petit-Saut dam, French Guiana - Emb289 P4 | ecosystem: Host-associated > Arthropoda: Insects > Digestive system > Gut ...
GATCGCGTTTCCGACCCCGTAATGGGGCAGCGCCGCGTGCGGCCCCACCGCGACGGTAGCGCCAAAGGCCTCAAGCCCTCCGCGCCTGAACTCGGCGGAAAGGGCGTCGTTAAAATCCGCTTCTGTTTTTCCGAGCCAATAACTGCCCCTGTCCATTAACGCTGCCAAAGCTTTGTCCGATATGCGGCACGCCCTTCGGATTAAATCGAGTTCGGACTGATCCTTGTATTGGCGAAGGGGATCGGTGAGGGGGGAACCTGGGACAAATTGCGCAGCGGGGAAAGTCTCGCTTAAGGGATGTGAAAATAAAAAGGGAATTGAGCTTTCCAGCGCAACTCTGTTGGTTTTAATATTCCGTTTTTCTATTTCAGTTTTCAGGAGGCTGAACGGATCATCTCCGTCCTTCCAATAGACAAATGAATCAACGGGGAGGGATTTAACCTGTTCCTTGTACAGCAGATTTGCCAGAATGAAGGGGGCGCCATCGGCGTAAACGCCGTCGGCGGATGACGATTTACCCCGGGGCAGCACCAAAAGCAGGAGACGCTCATCGCCCTTTAACGCATACCCGGAAAGGTAGAACAGATTCGACGAGGGGCTTACCATTAAGACATCGATATCCTCTTTGGTCATTCTTTCTTTTACTTTATTCATCCTGTTCAAAAAAATAGTAGTATCCATAACCTTGCTCCTTTTTACTATTATTGTAATTATATTTTTATTTATCTGTTTGACAAACCCCTTTTTTCCAGTTTACTATAACCAATACTGTTTTTCCATTTTTTGAGAGGAGGATCTTTGAATGAAGAAGCTTTTTGTTCCGTTCCTGGTTTTCGCGGTTTCCGCTGCGCTTTTCGCGGGCGGCGGACAGGCAGGCGGCGCTTCGGTATCCCAGAATAAAGAAATTCGGGTGTTTTTGGCGAATCACCCTTACGGCGATCTGCTTAAGCCGCAGCTTGATGATTTTACCAGGCAGACCGGCATCAAGGTCAACATGGAACAGCTAAATGAAACCCAGCTTACCCAGAAACTGACCACTGAATTCGCCAGCGGCGCTTCTACGGTAGATGTTTTTATGACCCGCCCTCTGCAGGAAGCTCTGCTTTTTATCAAGAACGGCTGGTATGCGCCTCTGAATAATTATGACTTTTCCGATTATCCCAGTGTGGCGGTGGATGTGGGCCGCAAGAACGGTAAAGCTTATCTGGTTCCTCTGGTGACCGAATGGCAGGTGCTTTATTATAGAAAGGATCTGCTTGAAAAGGCCGGACTTAAAGTTCCCACCAACTTTGCGGAACTTGAAAACGCGGCCAAAATCCTGAATACAGGCGGTGTGGCTGGCTTTGCTTCGCGCGGCGCGGCTTCTCCCGCGGTAACCCAGCTTTCCAGCTATATTTACAACTATGGCGGGAGGTTCCTAATCGATAACAAGGCGGTTTTTGATTCTCCTGAAGCGATAGAAGCTACGCGCCTCTACGGCCGGCTTCTGGGAACTTACGGCCCCCAGGGTATAGAGTCTATGTCGTGGGATCAACTGATGCCGGTTTTCCAGGCGGGGAAAATTGCCCTGTGGACAGACGCGTCGGTCTTCTACGGCCAGATCGTTGATCCTTCAAAGTCCACTGTTCCCGAATCCAACGTCGGAGTCGCCAAATTCCCCGTCGGCCCCAAGGCTGATAATCCCTTCATCGTAGTCTCCTGGGGTATGGGCGTTTCTTCCAGGTCCAAGGACATGGACTCTTCCCTGAAATTCCTTAACTGGGCAACCTCCAGGGATGAGGCCGTGAAAGGCATGGGCCAGGCTATCACCATGGCCAGGTCTTCCGTGTGGACCGATACCTCGATTACTTCAAAGATGAACCCCGGCCTTGTCGAAACCATGCAGAGTTCTTCCAAGAACGGCTTCCCCTTTGACCGGCCCTTTATGACTTCCGTCGTCCAGGCCCGTGACTTTATCGGCGAACTCATTACCGAGTCGATTGCTACCAAGGGAACTTCCACGAAGCTCGAGTCAATGGCCAAAGATAAAGTTAACCAGGTGAACGATCTGCTCAAGGCAGACGACGAGTACGGTAAATAAACCGGAGGCGGTATGGCCGGCAAGAGCGGCTTTGTCGAGCGCAATTTAAAGTATCTTTTTCCCCTGCCGGCCATTGTTTTCGTTTTCCTGCTGATGATTTTTCCGGTCTGTTATACGCTGTTTGTCAGCTTTATGGACTGGACCTTGACTTCCGGCAGGCCCATGCGTTTTGTGGGCCTGCAGAGTTACCTCGCGGTACTTAAAGATGTCCGCTTCAGCGCGGCGGTGTGGCGTACCTTTGTCTTTACCTTCGGAGTGGTTGCGGCGGAAGCGGTACTCGGCATTATTATCGCGCTGATATTGAACCGGGAGTTTAAGGGCAAGGGGGCGCTTAAGCTCATCCTGCTGCTACCCCTGGTGGTAACGCCTGTCGCAATCGGTATCACGTTTAGTTTGTTTTACGATCCCACAATCGGCTTTCTCAATTATGTACTCCATATTCTGGGTCTGCCCAGGAGCGGCTGGGTAAGGGAGGCAAAGACAGTGCTTCCCTCCCTGATGCTGGTCGATGTGTGGCAGTGGACCCCCATGATCGCGCTCATCGTCCTGGCGGGGCTTTCGAGCCTTTCCACCGAACCCTTTGAATCGGCCAAAGTGGACGGGGCCAACGCGGTGCAGACTTTTTTTCGCATAACGCTGCCCATGATAATGCCCACTGTGTTAACCGCCATTGTGCTCCGGGTGGTTGACGCCCTTAAAACCTATGATATTATTTTTGCCATGACGGGAGGGGGGCCGGGCTATTCCTCGGAAACGCTCAATATTCTGGCGTATAAATACAACTTTGGCTATTATGATTTTGGCCGGGGAGCGGCGTCGTTGGTGTTCCTGTTTCTGATTGTACTGGTGTTCAGCCTCATGGTCATGCAGATACGAAAAAAATTCGAGTTATAGCGGAAAGGAAAGATGAAGACGCCATTTTTGTTCAAATTGTTTTTTATCATCCTTGTCGTAGTCATTGTGATCCCCATGCTGTTTCCTTTCTTCTGGATGCTTTTATCTTCGTTTAAAAACCAGGTTGACATTATATCGGGGAAGCAGCAGTTGTTTTTTATCCCCACCCTCATCCACTACCAACGGGTCTTCGGCGAGCAGAACTTTGTGCTCTACCTTAAAAACTCAAGCATAATCGCCGTTTCCGCTGTTTTTATTTCCCTGATCATCGGTCTGCCGGCGGCCTATTCCATCGCGCGTTTCGGCCAGAAGCGGCTCCTCATGCTCATCCTTGTTGCACGGCTCATGCCCGGTATTTCCTTCCTCATGCCCTGGTATATTGTTTTTTCAAGACTCCGGTTGATGGACTCCTACGCGGCGCTGATCCTCTCACATATTCTCATCGTCATGCCGGTGGTGGTGTGGATCATGTCCGCTTATTTTGAGACTGTCCCCGCAGAAATGGAAGCTTCCGCCATGGTAGACGGCGCGACCCGTCAGCGGGCTTTTGTATCGATAATACTCCCGCTCTCCATGCCCGGCGTGGTAACAAGTATCACCTTGAGTTTTATCTTTTCCTGGAATAACTTTATGTTTTCCCAGGTGCTCAGTATGCAGAAGACACGTACCCTTCCCATCGCGGTGTACAATTTTCTTTCTTACGCGGAGAACGACTGGGGCGGGGTCATGGCCGCCGCGGTAGCCATTGTGGTACCGGCGATAGTTCTTACAATGGTTTTCCAGAAGTATGTGATTAAAGGCCTCACTGTGGGCGCGGTAAAGGGATAGGCGTACCCTAATTGGAACATGTATGATACTTGCGCTTGAATGCAGTACCACATCTGCGAAGGCACTGCTTTTTGATCCCCAATCATCAGAAATTATCCGGGTAAAAAGTGAAGCCTACCCAAACCGCGTAAGCGCCTTTGGCGGCGTCTGGGGAACCCAGGATACGCTTGCCGTCGTTGCCCACACCGTCAGGCTTGGGAAGGAAGTTGTCTCGGGAACGGAGAACATTGAGGCCATTGCGCTGGGGGGGACTTTTCACAGCATACTTGTATGCAATGGCGCGATGGAGCCCCTTACCCCCACCTTCACCTGGATGTACAACGGCGCCTCGGAATTAACCGGCCGCCTGCGAAAAGACGAGCGCTACACATCCGGGTATTACCACCGGACAGGATGCATGGTTCATTCCCTTTACCCCGCGTTTCAGCTTATGAAGCTGCGCGGCGAGGGCTTCAATTTCGCCGGGACGCGTATCGCGAGCGAGAGCGGATTTTTGTTTTACACGCTGACCGGCGCGCACCTTGAAACGGCAAGTACCAATTCCGGCGGCGGCTTAATCAACCTGCAGGAAAAAAACTGGGACCGCGAGACCCTGGCCGATATCGGCCTTGATGCGGGGAATGTCGCCGAACTGGCGGATTACCATGACGCGCTGCCGCTTTCCCCGTCGGGCGCGGCCCTCCTCGGGCTCAGGAGCGGCATTCCCGTACTTCCGTCGTATCCCGACGGTGCGTTGAACCAGGTAGGTTCCGGGGCCCTGGGTTCCGGCATCATGACCTTTTCAATGGGAACGAGCGGCGCGCTCAGGCTTTCCGTTGATGCGCCCCTTGTCCCCCTGCACCCCAGCACCTGGTGTTATCTCTCGCCCTCCGCCTGGATGAGCGGGGCCGCTGTTTCCGGCGCGTGTAACTGTGTCGACTGGATAAAATCGATCCTGTTCCCGGCTCAAAGTTTTAATGATATAGAAGAAAGTAAAGAAGTTGACTACCGGAACATGCCGTATTTCCTGCCCTTCCTGTTTGGCGAACGCTGCCCCGGCTGGGATGATGGCAAAAAAGGCGGCTTTTTCGGAATGCGTTCCGGCCATACGCCGTTTGACCTGTATTACAGCGTACTGGAAGGTATACTCTTTAACCTGTACCAGTGCTACGAGCTTTTATGCCAAACCGCGCAAAAACCCCTCATGATAAAACTTTCGGGCGGCATTTTGAATTCGGCCCGCTGGAAGCAGATATGCGCCGACATTTTCAACTGTGAAATGTCCTGCGAGAAGATCCCCCACGCGTCACTTTTGGGCGGGGTAGTGCTTGCGCTTGAGTATACCGGTTACCTTGACAGCATCAAACATTACAATGTCAAAAGCGGCGAAACCATTCGGCCCAGTGAAAAAGGGCCGCACCTGTTTGCCGAACGTTATCAAAATTACCTTTCCTGCTATAATAATTTATAGAACAAATTTTGCAGTCCAAATTCATTGATATGCGGATGGAATTATACTATTAATAAGACAGGAGTAAAAATATGCCTTTATTGCAGATCCCCCGGGAAACGGGAACCAAACACGATCTATTGGCGCTGGGCGCCCTGGTAACCCGGCTGGACCCGGGGATTGTCCCCTTTAAGGAAGCGGACACCTATGCCCTTCATGTCTCGGGCGGCGAGTACAATGTGGCGTGTAACCTTTCCACCTGTTTCGGCATGCGGACCGCCATCGCGAGCGCCATGGTCGATTATCCCATTGGTCAGCGTATCGAAGCCGAGGTGCGGAGATCCGGAGTAACCCCCTACTATAAACATTTTACCCACGATGGCGTCCGGGGCCCGAACATGGCCATTGTGTGGAGCGACCGCGGACAGGGGATAAGGGCGCCGGTGGTATTTTACAACCGTGCCAACGAAGCCGCCCAGCAATTGAAAAGGGGAAGTTTCGACTGGAACGCCATTTTTGGTGAGTCCCGTACAGTCCGCTGGTTCCATTCGGGCGGAATTTTTTCGGCCCTGTCCCCCACGACATCGGAACTCGTCATCGAAGCGATGGAGGCCGCCAAAAAAGCGGGCGCCGTTGTTTCCTTCGATCTGAATTACCGCGCCAAGCTCTGGACAGTCGCGGCGGCGGAACGGGGGCTTTCACCAGCCGAGGCCGAAGAAGAAGCCGCAAGAACGCTGCGGAAGATCGCCGCCTATGTGGATGTACTTGTCGGCAATGAAGAGGATCTGCAAAAGGGCCTGGGGCTCAAGGGGCAGGATGTCGCCGCCAAAAGTAAACTGGACCCTTCCGCCTTTTTCGGCATGATCGAAAACGTGGTAAAGGATTTCCCCAACATCAAGGCCGTCGCGACCACCCTGCGGGAGGTTCATTCCACAAACCGGCATTCCTGGAGCGCCGTGCTCTGGATGGACGGCAAGAGTTACGTGGCCCCCGCCTGCGAGCTCGACGTGTACGACCGTGTCGGCGGCGGCGACGGATTCGCTGCCGGTCTCTTCTACGGTTTACTCTCCGGCAGGGATCCGGAAGAGGCGCTAAAGCTCGGCTGGGCGCATGGCGCCCTGATCACCACGACGCCGGGTGATGTCTCCATGTTCACCCTGGGGGAAGTCGAAGCTTTTGCCAAAGGCGGCTCCGCGAGAATACAAAGGTGATGCACTGAAAGACCATTGCAACCGGTTGCACTCAGGGCCAGCGTAATGGATACGCTTGGCTTACTGGTTACTCATAGTCCTCCGCGCCTTCGCCTTCGCGGCTTTGCGTGCGGTATTCTCGTATATGGCGCCTGACGTCACCGAACTTGTATCATATCTTTCTTCAGTTCGTGTGGTTGGTGTCGAACCTTCGGTTCGCGTTTATGGTATAATTTTAATTAATTCCAATGCGCTATTTAGCGCATTTTTCTGAATTATTCCTTGCGCCAAATAGCGCATAAACCTGCCTGGCACTTTCCTTCAGTAATTCCACATTCCGAATTCCCTCTGCGTGCTCCGCGTCTCCGCGTGATCTTCTTCTTCGATTTTTCTTCCCCTCCGTGATCCGCGAACCGAAGGTTCGACGTGGTCCTCCGTGCGCCCCGTGAGAACTCTTCTATTCCGAATTCGGCATTCTCTTCCCCCTGCGGCTTTGCGAGCGGTCTTCTTGTCAAGAGGCAAGGGAATGAATTTTAAATAGGTACCGATCCATCAGGATCTGCTCGGGAAAGGTACCGGATGAGCGGAGGAGCAGGTCGTATTCGGCGGTTAACGCGAGGCAGGTTTCGGCGTCAGCGGAAGTGTAATGCCTGCCCGCCGCGGAATAGTCGCGTTTGGCGCCGGGAGAAGACACGCCAATTTTCTTGTATTCCCATTCGTCCGTAATTCCCGCCTCTTTCAGGGAAAGATAACTGAGGAGTTTTCTGAAACAGAACGCGAGGCCCGCGAAAATTGCGGGGGGAGTTTCTTTGGCGGCCAGGAGCGTCCTGAGCGATTCAAGGCTGCGGGAAAAATCTCCCGCAGCGATTCGGGAAAAAAGGGTAAAAGGCGATTCTTCCCTGGTATGGGAAAGCCATTTTTCAGCTTCCTCTCCGGTGATCTCCCTGCCCTTGTCAAGAAAAAGTATGAGCCTGGAACATTCCTGCTTTAACGCGGCGGTGTTGTTCTCTACCAGTTCCAGAATGGTCTCGATTCCTTCGGGATTGATTTTGAATCCTTCCCGCATAAAAAAATTCCGTACCCATTCGGTTTTGCGGCTGTCCAGCAGTTCCCAAAAAACGCGCTTGTTGGAGGGCGGAACCGCCTTTTCAAGCCCTTTGGCGACACTCGTTTCCTCTGAGATCAGTATGATAAACGTATCAGGAGGAGGGGCGGCGACGCAGGGAGAAAGTAAATCCAGCTCTTCCTTTTTTTTGATTGCGTCCGCGCTTTTAATAAGGAAAAGTCTCTTGTCGGCGAACAGGGAGCCGTTCAGCATAACCGACACCATCGCGGAAACGCTCGTTTCCCCGGCGTAAAAGACGGTTTCTTCAGGCAGCCCGCCAGTGGAGAGTTTTTTGCGGATTTCTTCTATCGCGATTTGCTTTTCGCCGATCTCCGGCCCCAGAAAGAGCCATGCGCCGGACGATGGATCATTTCCCGGCATATAGATCAGTACGCCGAAGCGTTATTGGCGTCGTAGGAACGGAAGATGTGGGACAGACGTCCCAGGATCCGTACATCCTTGCTGCAGTATATGGGGGTATGCCTGGAATTTTCCGGCTGCAGCCTGATCCTGGCGCTTTCCCGGTAAAAGGTCTTGAGGGTAACCGCGTCGTCGAGCATGACGACCGCGATCTCTCCGTTTTTAACGACATTCTGCTGCTCTATTACCGCGGTGTCCCCGTCCATGATGCCCGCTTCTTCCATGGAGTCTCCCCGGACCTTGAGGGCGAAATACTGCCGGTCGGTTTTTAACAGCGATTTGTGAAGCCGTATAAAACCGTCCATGTTTTCTACTGCCAGGATGGGACGCCCGGCGGCAACTGTACCGAGTACCGGAATTTCCGCGAAGTCGTTTTCATCTTCCCTGTCTTTTACCAGCTCCATGGTCCGGGATTTTTTATCCCCCTGTTTGAGCAGTCCCTTTTTTTTCAGGGCCGTGAGATGATCATGGGCGCCTTTTACGGAAATGGCAAAATGATCGGCCACTTCCCTGATCGTGGGAGGGTATGTATGGGCGTGGATGTACCTTGCGATGAAGTCCAACACTTCCTTTTGGCGTTTGGTCGCTTCTTTCACCGTTCGTACCTCATACTTTTATTATAGTAGAAATTTGATTCTCCGTATATACCGCTCATTCTTCCTCGAACTTGGACTCAAAAAGATGAACGATGGTTTCCACCGCCTCTTTTTCGTCTTCGCCTTCGGCGATGATCTTAAGCTCCGTTTTGTATGCCGCCGCCAGGGTCAGTATTCCCATAATAGACTTTCCGTTGATCCTGTCGCTGCCCTTTTCAAAATAAATGCTTGATTTATAATCTTTCGCGGCCTGTACCAGGACCGCTGCCGGCCGGGCATGTATCCCCGCCCTGTTGCAAATGGTGACCTTTTGTTCCGTCATTTTTAACCTTTAAATGATATCTTCGTTGCCAAAATATACGGCCCGCGCGGTATCGCTTTCGATCCATTTAAGGATATTCTGGTTGAATTCCCTGGCCGAGTTGTACCCCATATTTTTCAGCCTCTCGTTCATGGCCGCGGTCTCGATGATGATGGGAATATTCCTGCCGGGTTTAACCGGGATCTCCAAATTCGGAATATTCACCCCCAGAATATCCATATACTGATCCTCAAGGCCGATCCGGTCGTAATTCGCCTTTGAGTCCCATTCCACCAGCTTAACAACGAGCTGGATCTGTTTCCTGTCCCTGATAGCCCCCACACCGAAAAGATGCGTTACATTGATGATGCCCACGCCGCGTATTTCCATGTGGTGGGCGATTATTTTGTTCGCGCCGGTTCCCAAAAGGATGTTCCCGCTTACGCAGTGGATTTCCACTACATCATCCGCCACAAGGCGGTGGCCGTGCATGATAAGTTCCAGGGCGGTCTCGCTCTTGCCGATCCCCGACTCTCCGGTTATCAATATTCCAAGGCCGTATACCTCCACCAAAACCCCGTGAATACTTTTCCGGGGCTCGAAAATTCCCGAAAGTATGCGCAGGATTCTGGCGCAGAATTCTGATGTTGAAAGATCCGTCTGCAGCAGGGGGCACTGGGTCTTCTCGGCGATCTCGGCGAAAGATTTGGTGGGAAAGAGGCTATGGGAAAAAATACAGCAAGGAATGGGGTAGGTGAACATCTGCTGGATGATACTGCCCTTGTTGTCTTCTTCCAGTTTTTTGAGGTACGCTACTTCCCCCCTTCCGAAGATCTGCAGCCTTTCAGCGGCGAAAGAATCAAAAAAACCCGACAGGGCGAGTCCGGGCCGGTTGATGTTCTGTATATTGATTTCACGGCCGAGCCCTTTCCGGCCTCCGATACATTTCAGATTCAGAGAATCGTGTTCTTTCAGGTCTATATTCATCAGATCAAGAACAGTAAAACGCCTGTCACTCATAAAATAATCATAAACCAAAAACCCCGGCGCTTTCAATGCGGTACGGAAGATACTTTACTGTTACACAGGCCTGGTGTATTTTAAAGACAGCTATGTTTAATTCGGAACTTAGAAAGCTGCTTGTCGAGGTAATTTGTTCCTGGCAGGTCTGGCTGGTTACCGTGGTTCTCGTCCTGTATATTTTCCTCGTAAATTACGTGGCCAGGGTATACCGCCGCCGGGATAGACCCGCCCCAAAACAAACGCTTGTTATTCCCTCCTCAAAACCCGAAAATCCCGCGGCGTCTGCCCCCGCCGCTTCCGGCGTTTCCACCGATTCCGACGAGCTGGAACTGGAAGAAGAAGCCCCTCCCTCCAAAAAATAGATCGGTTTTTTTGAAAATTTGGCGCCATTTTCAAGCAAAACGTCCACTCCGCGCCGTATTACTGATATGGACGACGATCAACTGATACCTGACGCTGAAAACGACCCGCTTTCCCGCGCGGTAAAAGAGCTTTTCGGCCTTTCCTACCTTTTCCCGTACCAGCGCCTGGTAGTGGCAAATATCCTTGAGGCGGCGGAAGCTGCGGGGATAAAGATCCGCTGGCCCGGAGAAGAAGAGCCTAACTCATTCGGTGAAGAACAAACCGGTGAAGAATACTCAGACAGGGGCAGTTCCGGCCGGCAGATTGTCATACTTCCGACAGGCGCCGGGAAATCACTTTGTTTCCAGCTCCCCGCCATGCTCATGGAAGGGCCAACCCTGGTAATCTACCCCATTCTGGGACTGATGGCGGATCAGGAGCGCCGCCTTGCGGAGAGGGGTTTTTCGCCCGTCGTTCTCAGGGGCGGCCAGAGCGTTGAGGAAAGGGAGGCGGTGTGGGAAAAGCTGCGTTCCGGAAAAAGCAAATTCGTTATCGCCAACCCGGAAGTACTGCTTACGCCAAAAGTAATGGGCCGCTTAAAGGAGATGAACATTATTCATATCGTCATCGATGAAGCCCACTGTGTAAGCGAGTGGGGTGAAAGTTTCAGGCCGTCCTATCTGGAGATACATAAGATCATAGAGGCAGCCGCCGCGCCGCTTGTGACCGCCTTTACCGCTACCGCGGGATCTTCGGTATTGGCAAAGATAGAGGAATACATTTTCGGCTCCTGCGGCGCCGCCCGGATTGTGGGTAACCCGGACCGCAAGAATATTACCTATACCGCCCGCGGCTGTGTACTCCGTAACCTGGCAGTACGGGATCTGCTTTTGGCGAACCCGCGGCCCGCAATCGTATTTTGCTCCTCCAGGCCGGGAACCGAAAACCTCGCCGCCTACCTGCGAAACGAGATGGCCGAAAGGGGGTTAAGCTGGCAAAAGGAAATACGGTTCTACCACGCAGGGTTAAGCAGAGAGGAAAAAAACGAAACAGAGGACTGGTTTTTGCGCAACCGCGACGCGGTACTGACCGCTACCTGCGCGTACGGTCTTGGGATCGATAAAGCGGACATCCGCACCGTGATACACCGGGACTGCCCGCCTTCGGTAGAAGCCTATTTACAGGAATCCGGGCGGGCCGGCAGGGACGGGAACCCCTCCCGGGCCATATTCCTGTGGGGCCCGGAAGACGAGAGAAGCCTTAAAAGGGCAAAAACCGAAACCGGTAAACAGCGCATAACAAGACTCCTGGCCTATGCCCGCGATACAGAACATTGCAGAAGGGAGGCGCTCCTCAATCTGCTCGACTACGACGGGGAGAAGGACAGCCCCGGTTCCGCCTGCTGCGATGTGTGCGATAAAGAGGCCCGCCCCGGTCTGCGCGAGGAGCAGAGCCTCCTGGATTTTTTCCGCCGGAACAAACGTTCGTATACGGCAGCCGAGGCCGCCGGGGTTTTGGCCCGCGCGGAAAATATACGCTGGTCCGAGGATGACGCCAGGGAAGCGATTGCATATCTTGTAAAAACGGGAAAACTGAAAAAATCGCGGAACCCGCTGTGGAGGAACCGCATATGTTAATATTCCGCAGGAATTTCAGCTCCCTGCTTTTCTGTAAAATTTTAACCCCGCCCTCAGCCAGAACGGTTCCATTCTTTTTACTACGCGCTCAAGCGATTTGATTATCGGAATATGCTGGGGACATTTTTTCTCACATGCGCCGCAGGCTTCGCAGTTGGCAGCGCTGTAATTTTTGTTCGGAAGAATTATTCCGGTGCTTGTTACGTACTGTTTAAGGCCGGTATAGAACCCAACGGAATATGAAACATTGTAACCGGCGAAACACGCCGGAATATTCACGTTGTGCGGACAGGGCATACAGTAATTACATCCGGTACAGGGTATTTTGTAGGAAGCTTTTATTATCTTTATTACGGATTCAAAACTCTCGTTTTCCGCCGGGGTTAACTTACCAGGCGCGGCGTTTTCCGCGGTCTTTATGTTTTCCTCTAGCTGAGAGATTTCATTCATGCCCGACAAAACGACCGTGACTTCTTTTTGGTTCCAGAGCCACCGTAAAGCCCAGGCCGCCGGGGAAAGCGAACTATTTGCCGTTTTGAATATTCCGGCCGCTTTTTTGGGTAGCCCTGTCGCGAGTTTTCCCCCAAGTAACGGTTCCATGATAATCACAGGGAGGCCTTTCGCCGCTGCCTTTTTTAGCCCTTCCATACCAGCCTGAAAGTGTACATCAATATAATTGTATTGTATCTGGCAAAAATCCCAATCATAAACATCCAGAAGTTTTATAAACTCATTGTGTATACCGTGAAAGGAAAAACCGATGTTTTTTATCTGCCCGGCTTTTTTCTTTTCTTCGATCCACTGCGTGATTCCCAGTTTACAAAGGGAGTTCCATAAATCAGCGTCGGGCAGATTGTGCATCAGGTAATAATCGATGTAATCGGTTTGCAGGCGTTTGAGCTGGGTTTGAAATATGGATTCAAAGTCTTCCTTCTTTTTGCATATTGGGGCCGGCAGCTTTGTCGCGAGGAAAATTTTATTCCGCAAATTATTTTTCGCAATGATCTGGCCCAGGATTTCTTCGCTTCCGCCGTAGAGGTAGGCCGTATCAAAATAATTTACGCCATCCTGAACTGCCCTGACGATGAGCTGTTCGGTCCGGTTTTTATCAATTTGGGCCAAATTCCTGGGAAAACGCATGCAGCCGAATCCAAGGATCGATAATTTGTTTCCCGATTTTGTATCAGTACTGTATTGCATCTTTTTCTCCTTTTCTTTTATGCCGGCTTTGACGCGGCTTTGGCTTTCTACAGATCTTGCAAAAGGCCGGTTTCTTCCCCTATCGTGGTGGCCGGTCCGTGTCCGGGGCAGACGGCAATTTCGCCGTTCATCGCAAGAAGCCGCTTAAGGCTTTGATACATCTGTGTTTCGTTCCCGCCCGGAAGATCCGTACGGCCCCAGGTTCCCTTAAAGAGAGTGTCCCCGCTGAAAAGAAGGCCAGCCTTTTCATCGTAAAAGCCCGCGCTCCCTTCCGAGTGGCCCGGAATATGCAGGACTCTGAACGGCCCCGCCGTATCTCCCTCTTCAAACAAAAGGTCCGCGTCGGGCAGAGCTTTCCAGATGGCGTCTATGAATGCCGTATCTCCCCCGGCGGCGCTGTAACTTTCGCGGTGAAAGGCAAGGGAATCTTTCCCCAGGTACCGGGCGTCCAGACGCTGAATCCCGATTTGCGGCCGGGGACAGCCGCCAAAGACGCCTTCCCCAAAAGCCGCAAGCAGATCCGGCAAACCCGCCAGATGATCAATATGACCGTGGGTAAGAAAAATGTAACGGGGAACCCAGTTTAATTTCTTTAACCTGGCAATAATGGCCTCAGCCTCGTCCCCTGGATCAATGACAACACAGGACCGCGCTCCTCCTTCCGCCGCCTTATCATCCAGAGAGTAAAGCCAGCAGTTGGTTCTTATGTCGCCCACAACGAGGGAATCAATACTTATGCTCATGTTTAATAATACACCCAATAATAATTTAAAGCATAGCTTACCGTAATGGCCAATTAAAAAATACCGGTGAGGGGAGGGGCAGCCATTCGCGCCTAACGCCGTGGCATTTTTTACGCAGGCTTTGGCCTGACATTATCGGTTCCACGGTCGAGACGGCGCGAACGGCTGTCCCTCCCCTCACCGGTGCGTTTATTTGGCAGCACTACAGTATACTGTTCATTAAGTTGATATTTACTATTAGACATGTTACCCCCACCGCCCTCACATGGGGACTACTCGCCAACTACCCTTTGCGATAAACCGCACGGTAAATAAATACTTGGAATACAAGAAAACATTGCAACCGGTTGCAGTCCTATAATATCCATCTGTGAAGCAGGGTATGGCGCTAAAATTATGCAGGCTACTTCCACTTATAAATATTAATTTGGTACTTAATCTGTAAGACAAAAACAGAATAATACCCGGTGAATGGGGGAGCGCACCGATGTGAAAATATTTTTGAATTCCCCGCTGGAGAAGACCAAAAAAGAAATGTTCGGCCTTTAAAGGTGAAATAAGAGCTGCCCGGTATAAGGAGCTGGATGGTATTGTTGACTTACAAACAACGAAAAACCATGAAGGGAAGAAGAACCGGGCAGGGGCTTCGGAGGCGGATTCCTCAAACGTTTTCACACCGGTGCGCTCCCCCTTTCACCGGGTTTATACGGATTATTGTATTACAGGTTAAACGGCTAATTACCATTTGTCAGGAGAATAAAAACCGTGTTATTATAAGACCCATGAA
>Ga0123357_10006131_pt1 | contig 14573 bp, 12 predicted proteins | sample TergutEmb28metaG_FD_89873 | JGI IMG/M metagenome (GOLD analysis project Ga0123357, IMG submission 89873) | Embiratermes neotenicus P4 segment gut microbial communities from Petit-Saut dam, French Guiana - Emb289 P4 | ecosystem: Host-associated > Arthropoda: Insects > Digestive system > Gut ...
CCCCCCCCCCCCCCCGTCGGCAATGTGGGACACTTAGCAGTGAAGAAACCACATGTTCTTCCCAAAATTCCGGTTGTTTCTTCTGCACTAATTCTTGTAGGTGACAGAACGTTTTGATAGAATTTTTGAGTCACAATTTAGCCTCAAGAATCGAACGCATAATGCACCAAAACTCAACAGTATAAAGAATAATGAGCAGGGTGTTCACATTTGATCTGCTGTACCACAATTTTCAGGTGAGTTTGCAAACTAGCAAAAATCACCAATCAGATTTGTCCATCCACCCGCATGTATCAGCTCGACTACTGAACGGATTTGTGTGAAATTTTGATACTGTGGACTTTCATGACAACTTGTCGACAAAATCCAAATTAACCCTTTTGACACCTAACGATGACTATAGTTGTCGCACCGCACCGCTAACCTCTAAATGTTGCATTTTATATATTTATTCAACAAATATAGGTACTGAATATTTTAAACATGGTATATACTCTCCATTTTTTCCTCTTCAAAATGCAGTTTGCTTCATAAATCTAACCCGTTTGGTTCCTGTATTATTCCTATTTTATATACAGGGTGTGCTAATATTAAAAAAAAATAAATAAATAATTCCGGCGCCAAAAGGTTACGTTAAAATCAGACATAAATATCTGGTACTTTACATGAAGACTGAAGTCTTTTTCATGTCATTCACAGCAACACATTTAACTCAACACTACAGAGAACAAAACTAAATGGAACCCATTTTTGCATTCACATGGCAATGTATATCACTGACAGTGACACATATGCACCACAATACGTTACACAACATCAGTCACATATTAACTGCAAACACCGTTCTCTGAGAAGTACATAGTCTTTATTGGTTGTGTTCTCATTCCCCCGAAAAGCAGGTATTAGCTTTGTCACATCCTTCCCTCTGCCCACATGTATCAGCTCAGCTGTGATTGGACTGACTTTCGCAAAAATTTTTTTATTGTTGACAGCAACATACCTCTGCAAATAGAAGGCATTGTTGCATTTCCATGGCAACAGTGGTTGCATGAACGTGCCAAAATGTCATGTTATACATCATCTGCATTATAATTTGTGCATAACCAAAGAATTCCAGTACGCACCACTTCAATTTCAAGTTTGTGAAATGAGTAGAAGAAAACAGCCATGTGTGTGGCAAACTGCATCAAAGTCCATACAGCTGGCAAGGTTTCAATTCTCTCCAACGTTCCCTACTATATTATTACCTAAATGGTACAAGGGAGAACATTCTCACTGAATGACAATTTTGATCCAAAATATCATAAAAGGATTTAAATGCCACTGTTCAAGGATAAACCCAGCAGCATGGCATACATAAGCTGGCTGGAGGGCAGCGCTACGTGATAATGTCCATAACAAATGCATCATGAAGTGACAGTCACGCACGTGGTAATTAACAATCCAGAACCACACACCTACCAATATTTGAGCATCGCGCATTTACAGATGCGTGGTACTTGAAAAGCAAGGCTCGGATCCTGAAGATCTGAATGTTCCATACCGCAGACTGTTTTGATTTTTATACCTGTTTGTGGCATGGACTGAAAGCCTGAACAATGGCCGTTTTCATAAGATTCTAAAACTTTGAAAATGCTTTTACCATTCACAATGCTGTTTATCAGCTAACGCCTCATTGCCACATGCCTACCTTGTTTAACACACTATGTCCTTAGAAGTTTTGCTCTTTTTGTAACAAAGTTGCACACACCAGTTTTAAAAACTTGCAATTACACATTTTCTTTAAATAAAATAAATGACTATTCAGCAACAAACACATGAGGATTGAGTTGAAAACAGCACCAGGATCCAGTCTACTGAACCATGCCCAACCATCAGAACAATGGTTGTGTGCAGTCCAAAATGTTTTAGATGCTGTATTGACATGCAAGCGAAACCAATAGATTATGTATCAAAAGTGATATAAAGATGCAACATACAACCCATTTTTGCATACCTCATATTATTTAAACGAAGTATGCGTTTGTGGCCTTAATTTAATTATTTCATAGCCAACACATGGCAACACACAACAAACAATTTCAACATTACATGCACTTATAAATACTACAATAACTTCCAAACCCTTCAAGAAAAATTAAATAAATTAAAGCAGTGTGGCACTCTACAGTTTGTCAATACAGTACACGAAAGGATTTGCCATGTAGCAACATATGAAGTGTATGCAATAAATTACTGTATTTCCAATCCAGCACACTCCAAGTACCATTTACTACTTTCTGAACACAAACAATGCAAGCAAAAAAAAATTAAGTAACAGATTTACAAATACATCAAGGCCTTGTTGTATGCCCTTAGCTTTGTTCCAGATAAAGTGGACATACAGAAAAAAGGATATTCTCAAAAGAAAAAGAGATTCAAGTGGAAATAAGCCCTGGTGTACAGTTGTACTTAATCTACCTAAATAAATAAAACTCATACTTCATGTGGCTTAATGCTATTAAATAGAAATTCTCCATCTGCATGCTATGTGGTGTGTTCATTGGTTCCTCCTCATTCTTCTCTGTCAGTACACAACTACTGTATGTACCTGAATATAAGATGAGAACTTTGTTAGTTCATTATTTGAAACACAGGGGGTCATCTTATAATCATGCACAAAGTTAAACATATTCTGTATGCATTAATTCCTGAAAACTGGGTTCAAGTAAACATGGCATTAACTTTTCTTATTCTCAACTACAGCACACAATAGTACAGCCTTCTAAGTTAACATTTCTGAAAATGCATTACTATCATATAAATTGAAACAAATGTAAAGCCACTGTAAGTTCAAAGTGAGAACATCTTGCCTCTTGTTCAATAAGTAACAGAATTACAGAAGAACTCTCTTAAAATAAGAAGTTTCTGTTCCTTCTGAAGACAGCAGAAATGAGGATATAATGAGGATGTACTGCAATATTTAATCTCCTTTTCTCTCCCCCATATACAAGCCCTTTAAATGGGCACTGTTTTTTTTTTAGATACATTCTCTCCTTGCAACACAGGCTATAAACTTGTAACATTTATACTTATTAAAAAAAAAAAGAGAAAGAGAGAGAGAGAGACCTCAAAGCATTCCCACCACATTCACATGAACAGACTTTGAAGCATTCCTTTCCTTCATTTACTTTCTGTAAAAACAACCACATCTTTATGAACATTCAGCAACATAATTTTATACAATTTCAAACAGAAATCTACCTTATGTTTAGCCATTATTCATTAGACAAATGGAATCAAATGACTTGGAATCAGTACCTTTTAGTCTCCAGATTGACCCCAAAAGATCTTAACACAGACCAGACTTGATGCACACAACAAGTGACTACAACAAGACATACCCGTGATTGCAAACCTGCACATACTGTCTGCAATACCATAATACTGCAACAGTGCTGTGTTACCCTCTTACAAAGACTAGCATCAATCTAGTGTGCATAAGCTGCAGACTCACAGCCATGTATGCATTGTTCATCCCCTACTTGACATGCATTACAGCATTAAGCGTCAAATTTAACATTTTACACAAACACATCTAAATTTAATTTTAAACACCTCTATTCATTATCAAAATAACTTCAATATTAATAAAACAATGAAAGAAAACTACAATTCTTCTAGATTTACAATAGGAAATTACAGTACATTGCATAAAATATGTTAAAATAATCGAGTGTATTTCAAATATCTGTATGTCATGAATTATGACATGCACAGCATAATTTTTATCAGAAAGACAGCTTTTGGCACACTGATCATGTGAATAAATATGTCCAAGGAGGAAGACCATTAACCCAAGTATACAAAATGGATTTGGGATGAATGATCCTGATGACAAGCCCTAAAACTGAAAGGTAAGCTCATTTAAATTCCATATGTCTAGTTAAATGTATGGCACAAACTGACTTGAACTTTCAGTATGAGGTCACTGGCACTGCAATTATGAATCTGATATTTTCGTTGTTTCTGTATCTCCTGTATCTGAACTAAATGGCTTATCATCAGTGATCTGTGCAACATCAGGTTCTAACTGCACCTGACCTTCTGTAGCAGCTGCAAAAGAACAAAACAATATTAGGTGAAAAAAATACAATCGAAACACAGGCTACTTCTCAGTTTTCCTATACAGTGTTTCCTACACACAAAGCTTTTCAATGGACCTATGGAAAGGAAGTCCCTACAGGGAAAAACTTATAAGAGAAATGTGGAAATAAGTTGTATTTTTTAAATCAGTTTTGTATTTTGATCCCAAGTAATTCACAATATTTCAATTATGAAGATTCCAAAGGTATATTACCAGAGTGACCTGGATATACAGTTATTTTTAATACAGAAAAACTCATACACGTCATAGTGCACCACCTAAAATATACAAGTCCAAACACATTTTTTGACACAAGTACACCTAGTTCATTTCCTTCTCCTTCCCATTATACAGGTCTACAGTGACCATTACATCTTGGCAGGACAGAATATTGAAAAGGCTTGTTGTATGGAGCCACAACATAACAACATAATATCTAATAGTGCCGCTAAGCAATGCTGGAGCTGAGCTTAGCTGCATAAGAGTATGCGTATGTCACAAAACAAAAGCCAAACATATGCATATGTTTGGCTTTTGTTTCAGCTGTAAGGTTTGCTGTCTTTCTGCAAAACCAAGGCTGAGGCAGTAATGAAGAGAAAATTTTTGGCATGGTCTCACAAATATAAATATAAATCATGGAGTAAAGATGAGTGAGCAAAATTACAGTTGTATTTTCATATATCACAGAGACAAAATATGAATCAATATTTCTGCACAGATGTTCTGTGGTGGAAAGTCATTACTTCAATCACCTGTTGAAGTCCTACACCATAAGAGTAGACTTCAGTATCTTCTTAAGATGATGCTGAATTAAAATGCAGTTCTAAGCAGTATGTGTCAACATGTGCTTACACTTACCAACTTCCAAGACTTTAGTCCCATCCTCCTTTGCTGTTGACTCTGTCACAAATGACTTATCACTTCCACATTCTGGAACAGAGCATTAATAGATATCTGTTCACAGTACACTTAATGTTTAAAGTTCAGAGTTTCATTATATAAATAGGTGGATCAATGCATAAAGTTTATGATGTCTGCCATAATTGTATTCTGTGCAGCTTAAGAATGTTTAAAATCAGACTAATGCATTTCACTTTGGCAACACAGTAGGACAGAATATGCAAACAGCATTAGTTACAACACTAGAAGCTGCTGATAAATGTTTATCATTAATCCGTAATACCAAGGTATGTAACGGGGAAATATTTATGAAATGGCACGTGAATCTAAGATGACATCTGGAGTTGAATATGGAGATTGAATAAAACATGGAAAGAAACTGACAGGGCATATGATTCATTTGTAAGAAACTACTCTTGTTGCCAGCACCTACAGAAATGGAACATGGCAGAGAAAGGAAACATCATAAGAACGACAAACAGCATGGATTATGAATACCGACACTAAAAAGCTCATGAGAGATTACAAATGGTGCAAAGGAAATATGAGTAAGAACCCATACAAAGGAGATGAAAAAGGAGGGCGATAGTATAGGCCTTACACACACACATACATATATATAGCAGAATCACCACGGCCGGCCTCATTTACTGGGCGGGTTGCTGGTGGCGGATAGGGAATTGCCACCAGATATGGTGGTTAAGTACGAATAAGGGGAAACCCAAATAAGCAGACCCGGACGAAGGCAGCAAGACTATCAGAGAGTGAGGGGGTAGCCTGTGGCAGGACTACAACCATTAAAAATCACATATTCTCCAGTATGGTCTTGTGACCTGGCGAGTAAGTGCCGCCAGTAAATAAGCACTTCCATCGCTGCCTTGCGGGTGAGGGGAAGAAACCCCAAAGGCTAAGGAAAGGGAAACCCTGAAAGAAAACGAAGAGGAGAAGGGCTTCTATAAGCATGGAGAAGCTAACCCATCTAGGGGAGAAGACAAATCCTGATCCTCCAAGATGGGGGTTGGACATAGGGCTAGCAATTCAATTCTGGAAAAAACAAATCTTGCTATGAAATCTCTGTCAAGTTTAGCCGGTTGGATATATGGAAAATGAACCAGGCAATGCAAAAGGATGAAGACTACGGAATTTAATATTGTAACATGGAATGTTCGATCCATGCTTCGAGCTGGGAAAATGGAAGAAATTGCAGATGATTGAAAGAAACATAACATACAAATAACAGCATTGCAAGAAGTGAGATGGCCACAAGATGGTTGGATTAAAAAGAAAAATTATGTATTATTATATAGTGGACAAAAACCTCAAAGGGACAGCATGGCACAGGATTCCTTATTACAGATTGTGCGTCACAATGCATATTAGACTTTGAACCTATTAACGAGAGAATATGCAAATTGAGAATCAAAGGGAAGTTCTATAATATGACAATTATAAGCGCATATGCTCCCAGTGAAGATGAGAACAAACGAAATGCTGACAATGTGAAATGATTTTATAATAAGTTGTCATGTGTGTGACAAAACACCAAGAAATGATGCCCTAATTCTCCTTGGGGATTTTAATGCTAAAATTGGGAAAGAACATTCAAATAAAAGAGTAGCAGGTGGACACACCTTGTATGATATTACAAGTGAGAATGGAGAAAAATTAGTGCAGCTGGCAGTAGCCCACAACCTGGAAATAAGTAGCACCACACTTCAACACAGAAGAATCCATAAGGGTACTTGGAAAGGACATTTGTAACGAAATAGATCATGTACTCATAAACAAAAGAAGAGCATCTATGATTACTGATATTCGTACACTTAGAGGACCAAACTGTGACTCCAATCACTATCTTGTTAAAACAAAAATGAGGCAGAAAATTAGCAAAATTAATGAAGATCAATAAAATGGGATGTCACAAAATTACAAAATCCCGAAATAAAAAACAAATATGAAAAGAATATAGCTCAGAAATTAAATGAAACAGATCCAAGCCCAGACATGGAACTAGAATGGGATAACCTCAAAAATATCATAAACGATGTGGCATATGATGAAGTTGGAATAAGAATAAACACAAAAATGCAGGATGGTTTGTTGAAGATTGTAGAAAGGCAATTAAAGCAAAGAATGAAGCAAGAAAGAAATATATAACTCAAGACACAAAGACTAACAGGGAAGAATATATAAAAATAAGAATTGAAGCTAGAAAGATCTGTAGAGATAAGAAAATAGAAATGATAAATAACAAGATTAAAGAGCTAGAAATTGAAAATGGAAAGAATGAAAATAGAAAGTTCTACAAGAAACTGGAAACATTAACACTTATAAACCAAGAAACAGAAATATCAAGGATTGTGATGGAGCAGTACTGACTGAGGAAAAAGGGATTACTAAATAGGAGGAACAAACATTTTAAAGGAGAACTGAGTGCACAGCGATTTGAATTTTATGAAAATGAATCATATGACTACACTGATGAGCAAATAGAAGAACCAACACTGTATGAAATACAAGAAATCATAAAAAACCTTAAGAGAATGAAAACGCCAGGAACTGATAATATTAATGCTGAACTCCTGCAAGCTGCAGGTCCACATATGACCCAGAGAATACAGGAACTTATTCTTAATATATGGAGATCTGAAAAAATGTTTAATGAATGCAATAAGTCAGTAATATGTCCAGTGTATAAGAAAGGAGGGAAACCTGAATGTTCCAATTACAGGGGAATCTCACTTCTTAATACTACACATAAGATCTTAGCAACAGCAATAAATACCAGATTAAAAACATATGCAGATGATTTGTTGAGTGAAGAACAGAATGGGTTTAGGAGAAACAGGTCAACTATGAACATATTTATAATGCGACAAATATTAGAGAAATGTTATGAATATAACATTGAAATGCATTAATTGTTTATTGATTTTAAGCAAGCTTTTGACTCTGTTGACAGACAAAAAACCATACAGATACTACAATAATTGAGGATACCAAACAAGTTTATATGATTAATTGAAATGACAATCCAGAACACAGAGGCAAGTGTAAAAATAGAAAATCTTACTTCTAACCCATTCTCAAAATTATCTGGTGTGCATCAAGACGATCCACTCTCTGCAACACTATTTAATTTAATACTCGACTCATTAATTAAGAAACTAAATCTTATAGTTGTCAGTCTAAAAATGAAGCAGATTGTTACTTATGCTGATGATGTTGCCTTTCTAACTAGATCTCTGAAAGCTATTAAAGAAATATTTCATAAATTGCCAAATGAAGCAACCTTAGTAAGATTAAGTATCAATGAAGATAAAACTAAAAATATGCAAATAAAGGGAATAGGAATAAAAGACATAACACACCTAAAAATTGATAATTTTGCCTTTGAAAGTGTGGAAAATTTTAATTACCTGGGCTCCATTTTGAATGCAGATAATAAAATGAATATGGAAATTGCTGAAAGAATAGCAAAAGGCAACACAGCATATTATGCTAATGCAAAACTAATAAAATTGAAATTCCTCAAGAAAAACACCAAAATGAAAATATACAAAATGATGATAAGACCAGTCGTTACATACTCATCAGAGACTTGGACATTAACAGCAAAAGATGAAAACAACCTACACATTTTTGAAAGCCAAATACTAGGGAAGTTATTTGGCCCTGTCAATATTGACAACATATGCAGAACACGAAACAACATGGAGATTGATAAATTAATAGAAGGTGCAGATATAGTGAGATTCATCAAGGCACAAAGAATGAAATGGCTGGGGTATATTCAAAGAATGGACCAAGCAAGACCAACTAGGAAGCTATTAGATTGGAAACCTATGGGAACTATACCAGTAGGAAGACCAAGACAATGATGGCAAGAGGATGTTATGGAAGATCTAAAAAAGCTGAAAGTTAAAAACTGGAAGGAAACAGTTAAGGATAGAAGAACTTGGAGAGACTTGGCTGAGAAGGCAAAAACTCACAAAGGGTTGTAGTGCTAAATAATGATGATGACATAACAGACTCAGCAGAAATGTAGAACTATGAATAAGATGATAAAAGAGAGATGTAATAATATTAAAAGACATAGTTTCAAAATATCTGGAAAGAATTTATTAATGATTAAAAATTTCATACAGAATGATGTACTATAGACGAAAGAAACTGGATAACTTCACTGAAAGCATGAGTTTGGAAATTACATGGAATTAGAAAAGGAATGGGTAAAGGAAGTTTTCCTTTAAGTTTACATACTGCATATGTCCAGCATGTACAACACACACCGCTGCAATGTCTGGAAACAAGAGTGAAGAATGCAGTTTTGTATAAAACGTGGTTGGATATGAATGAGAAAGTAGCATATAGTAAAACAATGAACTGTACATGTAAACCGCAAGTTAGATATTCAGCAAAGTACTTGGAAAAAGTAAGGAATGCATGGTTAAATAAATCAAAGAAATGTAACACACTGCTTTCAAAATACCCCCAGCCCTTTCTTCCACCCATTTGTTTTACATCTTTATGCTGTACCACCCGTTGCCAATTTCCACCACTTACAACCCACTGTTTATCAGCCAGCACTTTGATGAAGTAAGTTTAATGTTTACACTGAAAACAATACATGTTATTGTCAGCATAATCACCATCATTGGTTGTTAACTGCATATAAATGCTTCAACTCACCAATTTTCAGAAAAAGGTTACTGAACATAAAATGTGTGTTGTGATTTCCTCTACAACTTTTGTCTGAAACAATTCTCATTCTAAGCAGAAGTGAATGCGATAATGATCATAAATGTACATTGGTCTTCATGTGACATGTTATTCCTGTCATCAGATTTTCATGAAACTTGAATTTTCTCAACAGATTTTTGAAAAATACTCAAATATCACGTTTCATGAAATAGAGAGAGAGAGAGAGCATATCTCTTTTCCCATGTGTGTGTGTGTGTGTGTGTGTACATTCAAAAGAAGTTATGATTTCCTTAGTACAAGGTGGTTCAAATATGACCGGGACTGTTTGTGTATAAATCTGGCGACATCAGTCCCGGTCATATTTGAACCACCTTGTACTTCAACTCTGGTATCACGCTAAGTTATTCCTGTTATCTGCAAATTCAATTGCAGGAACAATTCTGCAATGTAATACTAAACAAACAACATTAACACATGCTAACCTTTATTCTACCAAGGTGATTAAATTTCAAAATTAATATCTAGGGGTGTTTTCCAACAGGCATATGCATTGAAAACATAGGTCTTTAAAGGGTTAAATATGTCACTCTCACTCACACAAACATATATATGCACAAATACAGTACAGATATATCTTACAGATCACTGCAAACTGCTTAACTGCTCAGACAGATGTGGTAGACACTCCTCCTATCTACTCAGGCATGAAAGTTCATGCTGCTAGTGTTAAATGACAAAACCAATGCATAATGAATTACAAATGAAACTTCTCCAGATTAGAGCAAATTCTGACAGAAAAGACAAATTATTAACTCCTGTGAACAGACTACAGATTCAATTACCTTCTTCTGTGTCTGAGGCACTTTCCAGCTCAGAGGAAGACGTATGTCCAGAAAACTCAGACACTACAGCACCAGAAGGAAGCCTTGGTGCTTGTGGTCGCTGCTTTCGTGCTGGATTCCAATAAAAGCAGTAGCAACAACGGAATGCTGAAAAAGTGTATGTATAATGATAATTTAATACTGAATGAATACACAGCTCATTATCACAAGTAAAATATCTTACATATAACAAATCTTAAATTATGAACCTGTTCTTGTTATATATTGTCCAATCTGACTATACCTTCAACACAGAAGAATCTTCAATGGAGTCTGTGTCAAAATCAGTCACAAAATTAGTACTGTGGTTACAAAAACATTATATTATGTCTAAATTGAAACCTAATGACACTTTTCTTTAATCCATTATATATTTGTATTTTTACATTAATTTATGGGACATTAATGAAAAAATTAAAACACATTTGAAAATTAGGGTTTCAGTAAACAATACATTCTCGGAGTTAGTTCTTCTCTCAACTAAGTGTATGATTACAACCAACCATATGTGCATGATTCATCATTAACCACCAACAGTGTTGAGTTAAAAACATGCCTGTATGCAAATGGCTCCTACCATGGGTCTTTTGACCAATCACATGTATGAAAACTCTTTAGAGCCCTTAGTACACGGCTTAACACTTCCCAACTGATTCACGTCCACTGTGCACATCCATGGCATTACTGATGCAACCCAAATTCCCAAGCTGTACACATTAACCCGACACGGACATTCCAAATGTTATAGGGACAAAATTTCTGTTTCTTGAATGGGAGAAAACCTAAAATTGAGAAAAATTACACACTATTTCCATGGATGGGGTTTTGCTAAGACCACAACATACAAACCTAAAATGCAGGAAATTTTAAACAGGACACCTTCGATCAGAATTCTACTGTATAAACATTGGTGACACTGCATTTATTAATATATATATTGTGAAAATATTAAAGGAAAGCGACAAATGGTTTTGTGTTTGTAAAAAATCACTGAAGATGGCAGAACGTAAAATGTGGAATGACTGTGACAATTAGCAATTGAACTTACAACTTATATGGAATAATATTCTAGTGAATTAACATGAATTTAAACACAGACCTACCAAACAATAACTCCAGCCCTCTCAAGATACTTTCTCACTTAACAAGCCTCATTTCTTACCTAAATATTCAAATTCCTCTTTCAGAGCCATGCCATTATGAGACCCGCATTGTTTGCAGATTAATGCATATCGATTGCTTGGCCCATCACCAACCAAGTACTCCACCAGCTTATCGAGATAGCTACGATCTCTTGGCAGAATTGATCGTGGCATAGGAGGGCCAGTAGGACCTGTTAACAAACCGCCATGTTACTTCAAAATAAGGTGTTACATCACTATTAACTGAACCATCTGTTTCTGTTATGATTATCTTATGAGATACAGCATATACAGTAGTACTCCTTTAATCTGGCAGTCACTGACAGATGCCAGATTATCAAACACATCAGATTATCAGACTACTTATACTGACCTAATTTCTTGCAGGTAATTTTTTGCTAATGCTCTCAAAGAATTGTACACTTGTCATTTTCATTTCATCGAAGAAAGACTTAGCTTTTTCAGTTATCATAGGCAGCGTTACAGGTTTGCCTTCAGAATACACTGCTGTAAACCACTTACACAACACCTCGTCCAAATGCGCTAATTTAGGGCCTTTCTAGGTCTGTCATTTGGAAAGGTCATTCACACTTTCAATAGATGCCATATTGATCATAAATGGTCCTTTTATTTCTTTGTATCAACAACAGTTGACAATTCAATGTTGTAGGAAAAAATACTTCTCCTTGGCTCTTGCCAGTTTCAAGCTGCCTAATTATTTCAAGCATCTGACAAACTGTTAAAGTTACATGCTTCCTCCTGCTAGCGGTACCTTGTTTACTCATCAGATGAAATGTTGGCAAATATTCACCAGTCAATATGTTGTAACATCGCACAAGACTTGAATCCTTGGTCCTCACACACATAAAAAGGTCTGTGCAAAAGAATTTATAAAGCCCGTTTTTATCGCACAAATTTTCAGTTCCGCATATCAATTTGTATTATTACTGGTGCTTTACTTTACTCTTGTAATGAAAGTATTACCGAAGTACAGACTCTGTATACACTGTGTTTGTCAGATATAAGCCTACAAATTTTTAATGTAATCATGTTTGTAAACTGATGACTTGTAAATGATAATTCATATATAGTGTCTAAGCAGCTCTATCTTGGTATCAATTATCATATTCCTAGCTCCAGTAATTCATATGTTAACAACATCAAACTGATATCTAATAAAAATGTTTGTATGGCTAGAATTTTGCATCCTACAAAAGTTTAACCTTAATAATAGTTGCATAGTTTTCCAAGTTGTACTATCACAAATTATTTCACGGCCCTAAGGTAAGTGACACGAATGTCACTGCTGCCTCACATGTTCTTGCATTCACTATATGGTCATTTTACACTGTAGAATATTAGGAAGTATGGAGCTGATGTGTCCACTGATGACACAACATTCATATCAGTTTCCATTAAGATCGGTAAACTGTCCGAATATTGAAATTGGGGTCACTGTGATTTAAAATACTGTTGCAACTTATATATGAGTTTCTCCCAGTTGAATCTCTCTCTCACACCAGATACACAAATACATGTACGCAAGTGCACCCAGCACTGTGGTGTTCTAAGCCCAAATTTCTTCCCTTTGTGTAAACAAAAGCAGGATAAAAATGAGATATTTTAACACTACTCTCCATTAGTTACCCATATGGATAATTAACCCTTTAAACGCCGAATTAAATCCCATCTGCCATCTGCTGGCATTATTAGGAGCTCACATAATTCTCCACATTAGCAGAGTAAGGGTTAAGGTGAATTTGAGTGGAACCATAAGTGTCTAACATAGGTTTCAGTGTTACATTTATTCTAAAAGTATGGGTTCTTACGTGGCATGAGGCCTTGCCCATTTGTTTGGCCAGAATTTATGTAATGTCCTGCAGGATCCCATGATACTGGTGGTTTCACAAGGCCTGGAGCCTGCTGCAGAGATCGTCTCCTTACATCAGCATCAGGTTTATGACTCGCAAAAGAACTAGAACTACTGACAACTGTGGGTGGTGAAGATGGAGTACTTGTTTTATGTGCAGCTAAAGTAGCTTGCCGACTGACGGACAGGTCTGGTGATGTTCCAGTAAATCTTGTTGGCATGACTACACTCTGTAAATGATAACATGCATGAAATTCAGATCATGTTCCTGTATGAAACAGTAGTGCATGCCCACTGAAAATTCAATTGTCATTCTATTTATCTGTTATTATACCACACTGTTATTATTTACAAACTGAGTACAGTTGAATTACAAAACTACATTTTAAACACCAACACTAAGATGAAGATGCAATAATACATACTTACATATGGTAGTGGTGACTTTTCAACACCTGCTCAGATAAACAACACAAGTAATACAATTATGATAATTTGGAGGCATGTAGAATAAAGCAGACATGACACATTTCATTGTGCAATCTACCTGCCTCCATTCTTTATTGATTTAATTCTGGATTACTTGGTTTCTGGACTTTGTCCATCATCTGGAATTCTACAATAAACACGTTTCAGAAACTGGATGTTCCACCCTTAAATGACAAAAGGGTCCGAAGTAGGAGTTATTCTCAATCACTGGACAACCAAATAAGGTACCTACTCTACATATGCATATAGCAACAGCTTCTGTCAATAGGGGTGAACAGAAAACACAATAACAAATGCTGAAATAAGCACGATTACCTAAAACTAAAGCAAAAAAAAAAAAAAAAAAAAAACCAAAAAAGCCAACCCAAGAAACAAACCCACGAAAAAAAAATAAAAAAAAAAAAAAAAAAAAAAAAAAAACACAAAAAAAAAAAAAAAAGGATCAAAAAAAAAAAAAAAAA
>Ga0123357_10006132_pt1 | contig 14571 bp, 15 predicted proteins | sample TergutEmb28metaG_FD_89873 | JGI IMG/M metagenome (GOLD analysis project Ga0123357, IMG submission 89873) | Embiratermes neotenicus P4 segment gut microbial communities from Petit-Saut dam, French Guiana - Emb289 P4 | ecosystem: Host-associated > Arthropoda: Insects > Digestive system > Gut ...
AATACCTCACAATACCCCACAACACCCCACAACACCCAACAACACCCCACAACACCCAACAATACCTCACAATACCCCACAACACCCCACAACACCCCACAACACCCAACAACACCCAACAACACCCAACAATACCTCACAATACCCCACAACACCCCACAACACCTTACAACACCCCACAACACCCATCAATACCTCACAATACCCCACAACACCCCACCCCAATTTTCAGTCCAAGAGTGATTTTATCCTTCTCAGTCAGACCGCTGTCTACGTACTCACTGCATGTGTACAGTGTCATTATTGCACCTTATCACACACAGTGACACACTCACACACACACACACACATACACACATACATAAACAGTGACACTCTCACACACGCACATACAAACACACTTGGTAGGATTCCTCTGGTCGAGGGATCGGTCGGTGGCACAGACCTCTACGAGACAATACACAATATTCGTGAGAGACAGGCGTCTATATCCCGGCAGGATTTGAACCCATAATCCCAGTAAACTAGTAGCGGCAGTCCACTCTGCCCCATTCTGAGCGCTCAGCACAGCCAGTGTTGGTCCTTGCTGTGCGGCTTGTTGACGACACCCACCGTCTGTACACTCTAGGTGCTGTCAAAATAACTGCAAATAGGAGAGTCCTTGAGACGCTAACAGGTCCTCACCTGTTCAAGAAATTCTCCACATTTTGTGGAACCCGAAAGGACATTACCGCGTTCAACACAGCCAGTTTCCTGTTCCAATCGTGAGGCAGATCAATCAAGTGAATTCTCACTACTTCAAGATCTATTTTAATATTATCCTCCCATCTATGCCTAGGTTTTCCAACTGGTTCTTTCCCCACCAAAAATTCACATCTACTCTCCCCCACACGGGCTACATGCCCCGCCCATCTCATTCTTCCTGATTTGATCAGCGAACAATATATGGTGAGCAGTACATATCACTAAGCTCCTCATTATGTAGTTTTCTCCACTCCCCCGTTACCTAGTCCCTCTTAGGCCCAAATATTCCCCTCAGCACCCTATTCTCAAACACCCTCAGCCTACTTTCCTCCCTCAATGTGAGCAACCAAGTTTCACACCCATACAAAACAACAGGCAAAGTTACAGTTCAGTATATCTTGATCCTCATATTTTGGGTAGCAAACTGAAGACAAAAGATTCTGCACCGAATGATATAGCAAGCATTGCCTGACCTCAGTCCGCTCTACACAACGCTGCACACCGCCACGTACAGTGTTCACTTGAAACTGCATGTTCCGAAATCCGAGTCCAAACAAAGCCGTCATAGGAGGCAACATCCGTCCCCTATGGCTACGTTTGCTGCATCGCCCCTGTCTTTCTATAATGGCGCAATTTTAAGGACATGCGGCCGTCTGCTTCCACGCAGCTAAGTCCACGGCGGAGTACAAAGCACGCGGCAACTTAACTCTTAGTCCTGAAAATACGGTAAAATCGGGGAAGGGAGAGGTCCTAACTGCCAGTACTTCAAGTTTCGTGGAGTGGTACAGGTCTGCCGTTGTTGGTCCAGCGGGCAGGTCCGGCCATGGGGATAGGGCTGGGGGGGGGGGTTCTTCCAATGTTCTGCGGTTGAATATTGATTACAGCGCTGTCTGTCCTCTCTGCCAGCCCGCTTGACAAGCATCGGAACAGCGCATATAATAATAGCATGATGATTCAGAGCGGAGAAGAGCGTCATAAGTCCAGGTTGTTGGCTGGCCTTCACTGCTCTTACACATGTATATCTGTGTGTCTGTCTGTCTGTCCGTCTTGTATCCACTTCATTATGAGGCTGTAGAAGTGTTTGGCTACGCAGGACACTGTCTTCTGTGTAAGTGTGAGGCTGCATGAGTACACAGCAGCATTCCGGAGGAACTGTTCTATGTCTTTAGGGTTGAAATTTTGGTATCTATCTACCCAGCTGTAGGGCCGGGTAGCGTAGTCGGTATAGCTACTGGCTACGGGCTGGATGGTCTGGGGATCGAATCCCGGTGGGAGCGAGATTTTGCACACCTGTCCAGACCGGCCCTGGGGCACACCCAACCTCCTGTACAGCGTCTTTCCCAAGGATAAAGAGCGGCCGGGGCGTTGTGTCTAACCCCGGGTAACCTATTTCCTGTTAATCCATCCGCGGGTGGACACTACTTGTTATAAGGTTCATAGTTCGCTTCTTAACTCCTAGGGTAGTGCTGCCACCATGTCAACAGTCTTTTCCTATTATTGACAACTAATTCGTTCTAACTTCTCTGTATAATTTGTCGGGAATTCAAGAATGTTGTAGAGCCGTTCAAATAATTCAATTCAATTCTAAAATGTATATTCTAATAAATAAATATCCAAAATAGCAATTTAGTTAATATATAAATATGTTCAAATTAATCAGTTTAAATAATTGTCTCACCTCATATATATATATATATATCTACTCGCGGTGTAATTTGGAATTTTGAACTCGATAAAATTAACTAAATAGTAAACAAATTTGCTCGGCTCCAAGTTTATAAAATATCCAATCCAGTCAACACATCTCACCCTGTACAAACAGAAGACAGCTGCAGTATAACCAAATCTCAGTCTCTGCTTTGCACCAGTTCAATACAGCATGCACAATATAAAAGTTTCTTTAACGTGGAGGTACGTAGCGACCGGCAGCAATCAAATCAACAAATCATTTCAATTGACGGTGAACCCTCACTCCCTTCTAGTGCCGTGATCAAGAAAGAGTAGAGCTATACATCTACTCCCCCAATGGGCCGTACGGCCTGTACAGAGCCTCAGTGCCTGTAAAAGGGTACACTTTACCTTACCTTACCTTTACCTTACCCAGCTCACATATACAAAAGGCAGTAATATTCATTATCAAGGGCGAAGGACTTTCAGCTTTCCGAAGTCTTCCTTGTCACTACGAAGATTTAATTAGTGTAGGACAGTAATTCGATTTGACAATAAAAGTTATAACTTTGTCCTGACAAACTGAGTGTCTTTATTTACACAAAGCGGTAAAAGATAAAGGTCACTTCATGACATGCTCAAGCAAGAGCAGGCAGCAGGTGACCGGTGACAGGTACAGCTCAGACATATTCGTAACCGGGCACTAGAAGGTCAGCATCTCTCCGGCCGTTTTAACCCTTCAAAAATGCGGTACCTAAGACACAGGAGGTTATTAAATTCAACAAAAAGACATGAATTTGTTAAACGGGTGTTTCAGCGCAATTAATAGAGAAATCCGCCACTAAATTCTACTCAGACGCAGCTCAAACCAATTCATAACAAAATGGCACCTACCATTTTCTTTACTACGGGATATTGCACAATACCAAAATTTGTGTTTTACTTCGAAGCGTGGTACAGCTAATTTCATACGAGAGGATCTCAGAACTGTCAAACTTCGGAAAGTGTTTTGTGGATCATGACACCGCCGGTACCATCGTTTCAAAAGGACATTATATTTCCATTCAGCCACAAAGATGGAAAGTCTAACTTCATCTTGTCTAACAAAATACACAGCAAAACACCTTAAACTTTATTAAACTTTCAACATGAAAAATATGGACAATACAATTGACAGTATCGTAATGGTCGACGTGTTTGGTGTTTGGTGTTTGGTGTTTGTTGCAGGACGACAGGAAGCGGTACGGTGTTGGAGGTTGGGAGGTTCGCTGCTGCTCTTCCTTCTGGCAAAGGTAAGGTGTTACGCTGAGAATTCAAAAAGCTACATAGAGGGTAATTGGAAAGTTTTGTGGTTTGCAGGAGAGGAAGTAAGTTAAGCGCTTATTTGGGCGGAATGTTGATACTATGTGTTATGGCAGAGTTGTAATGGCGGTGAGAGGGGCACAATGAAGAATAATTCCGATGTCAATAATGGGAGAAACACGCAATGGAACGATAAAGGCAAACACCAACACAGAATTGAATGCAGCGAGGAAAACCACAGAAAATTTTGATCGAAATGGCTGAAAATGAAACCTATCGAAATTCTGTATAAAATCGTATTCCTAGCTTAAAGTAAACACATTTTACTTCCATTACGAATTCCAAAAATAACTTTAAGGAATTAATTGCCGTTTGTGTTGGACGATCAAAATAATCAGCTGTGAGCTATATATATATATACTGACAGTGTGTGACAAAATGCAGAGCCTACCGAAGGTCATGCATGTAGAACGCTGGGGTTCAGAGGTTAAAGTTACGTTTGTATTGGTGATATTGGTGATTCGTTTGGGGTTGACACAACGAATAGCAGGGAGAGAAGTGCAAACGTCTACAAACAAGCAGCTTTGTCAACTATATGTCGAACTCTGGTCCTGTTGGCTAGAAGAGTGTATTTGCGTTAGCAATAGAGGTGAGTACCTGGTAATCGAGTTGGGTTAATATGGAACTGTTTATGTTTATATTCAGGATTCATTGACAAACCGCACGGCACCGTCAGAACATAAGAACTGCGCTGAACTTTGACAAGAGAGAGGGATTGAAAAGCGTCGTTCTGCGACGAAATATTAAAGTTTTACAACTTTGAGAAGCGCCAAAGGATTTTCTAATTATAATTTTTAGAAATATCACTTAAATGCTGCAATAATGTCACACCGTTCAGTCTGGTAAATACACCAAATAGTCGCAAAATTTTGTGCCCCCATATTTAAGACAGAAGGTCCCTCTCTCTTTTACCCTTAAGGTAAGTACACCAATTTGATCCAGAACACAAATACATATCTGCCAGGCCATACGGCGTCACGCACCATAAACAGGAAGCTTGGTTCTCCCCTCCTTCAATATCAGATGATACAGTTACAAGAATTTGAACTTGTTACAGAAAACGAACCAGAAAACAAAAGAACGAGAGTATGAAAGAAGGCAGAAGGAACATAAAAGAGAAAAGAAATATAGAAGGAAGAAATGTGAAGGTAGAAGGAAACGGAAAGCCTGCCATTACAGACAAAGCTAAAAGGAAATAAGAGAGGAAAGTAGAAAATGAAAAGCAAACGGGAGAAATGTCCAACGAATGACGACAAAGAGAACAGAATATTGTGACGCTGTTCTTCATGTTCTGGGCGTCCAAATCAATTTTGCGCCGAAATACCAAAAGGTTTTACATTTCCCGCAGTTCTCATGTCGACCCGCCATGTAGTGGCGACGTGTGCCGTTGCTGCCCGCAGCAGGCGGTCCCACACAATGCCCATGTAGAGGGCCGGCCTTTGTTAGTGCATTGTTTGGGGACGCCAGACCCATCTATTGCGCAACCTGCATTCCGAGACCAGATAATGACGAGTATAGATATGAACGGACTGCTTTTCAAAACCGAAATAAATTCCCGTCGCAGTGAGGAAATCTCGCGCGTGTCAGCAAGTTCACTTCTTCAGAATTTCCTTCCAATTCTTATCATATTCTTACGTTAAATTAATGACGCTCCTTCCTTGCTATGGTGGGCCAGTACAGCACAGTCGGTAAAGCAAATCGCCACGGGCTGGACGGTCCGGGGATCAAATCCACGTGGGGGAGAGATTTTTACCCTTCCGTCCAGACTGGTCCTGTGGCCTACCAAGGCCCCTCTAAGATAGCTACCGGGTCGTGAAGCTGCCGGGTCGTAGCGTTGACCACCCACTCCCATCTAGCGCCGAGGTTAAAGAAAGAGTAATGCTATACCTCTACCGCCCCTCTGTACCTTCACGGCAGGTTATAGGCTGAAATTCATTTTGCAGGATGCAACAAAATTTAAACCAAACCTGATGAAGTGAGCAGGAAATGAACATGCCGGTGATTAAATAAGTACACAATTTACGATCCTACATAAGACCTTCCGGCGTGTTACCCAATGTAGTCACCGACGTTTAGAGACACTCTTTCGGTCCCGTCTTCAAGGGTCAATGAGTGCGAGAAGTTGGGACAGATTGGTTGTGCCTAAACGTCGGTAACTACGCTCGGTAACATGCTGGAAGAACGAATATCTCATTTGCACCGCGGCGGTAGACTGAAATCACGCACTGATCCGAAATCCTTAAAGAGAGAGAAAACTGGATAGCAGGTAAATATTGAAAAGAATCTTAGAAAATAGGGCGTGAGGGCTTCTGTTACACTGAGTACGGTGAAAATGGAATTGCGAGTTTGGTTCGACATACCGTTTCTGTATGAGGGGTAGCGAAGGAGTTGTAACATTAAGGAAATTCTATAAGATTGCTGTCACTTGACTGTATTCTGCAAAACGGAAAAGACGTTTCTTGCTGTATTTCAGGAGAGGAACAGTTGGACAAGGCTCGGTAGACACCAGTAGACACCAGTAGACACCAGTGTCCTAGGGCAACATGGTTTGACAAGAGGAGGTTCTGTTTCTTTAGTCATTTATCTTAATGATATTTACAGTGCCTAACGTCCAATAAGGGCACGCTGCTGGTGGCGCAGTTGGTTGAGGCACTGCGCCATAAGCCGGAAAGCCGCGGGTTCTTTGGAATTCTTCACCGAAAAAATCCTTCCGGCTCCACAGTGGCTCTGGGGTTGACAGCCTCTAACAGAAATGAGTATCAGGAATATTTCCTGGGGGGTAAAGTTGGTCGGTGCGTAGGGCTGACAATCCTACCACACTCATGTGCCGATTGTCTTGAAATCTGGGAGACTGAAACTCCGGGAACCCTCAGGGTCTGTCCATGCCTGTAAAAGAATTGCTGTACCTTTACCGCCCAACAGCTGGAAGACCAGGTTTTGAGTTCAACCCTTCCAACACGCGAATCTATTTACTCTGCGACCCTGTGAAGGAAATGCAGCACCCATGCCAGTGTATTGTGAGAAATTTACTGCGATGGCAGGCCCAACTTTGTACATTCGTGCTGTACAAGTAGTAAGATTTTTTTTCAAAAGATCGTGTTTTATTCTACGAAGTGAAAGAAAGTTTTATAGGCTGCAGGCATTTACGGATATATTGCACGCAGATGCTGTTTTTGTTCAATAGCCCATCATGTCCGACGATGCACCTTTTGGCATCTGTCGGTATCCTCTAAGTAACATTTCTGATACTTGGGCGATAAAAATATCCCATAAAATGTTATAAAATCCTCTACACATTCCGAAAGTCACCGTATGGTGTGGAGTTCCGATTCTTGGAAATACGAACTGTAGTAGGAAGAAGGCAACTGTGCAGTCATGCTAAATTGAATATGAGACTGAGCAGGGCTGGAGACGTTAGAAATGGACGCTGAGGCCTTCCGTGCTGAGCCGCGATTGCAGCAAAACCGCGCCACCGAAAACGCAGCACGTGAAACAATTGTATGCCTGAGATACAAATTTCGTGCACGCATGATCTTGTGTTGGTAACATCGCCTGGCCAGCCAGTTCTCCTGACCTCTCTATGCTCGAATAGTTTCTTGAGGACACGAGGAAGCCAAAGTATTCAAGAAGAAGCCCCGCACACTCGGGAAGGTGTAACAGCACACCAGTTTCAAATTTAGAGCCATTGATTTAAAAAAAGTGTCTTGAATAGTTTATGGTTTTTAATTTTTTCCCACACTGTGCATTACCTTCATGTAGTGCCCCTAGGGGACTTGAGCCGCGATCCGAACATACTGCAATGTAATTAGCGTCAGATTACTCATTTGACCATATCCAGTTCCGATATAAATGTAGGGCAGGAGGCCAAAATTGATTTTACCATTCCGAATTCCACATACATCTGCTACATCGACACAGTATTGTAGCATTGATTTAAGTGTTTTATCATATTAACCAACCAACAAAATTCAAACACTTCTAAAGTGAAGTTTTTCACAACTATGTTGCTGGTCTTTGTCAATGAAGACTTCAGAATATTCACAAAAGTACATCTGTCAAAAGTCACTTTTTTACCCATAAGACTGGACATGTGATCACGCTATATTTATTGAGTACGGTTCTTAATCATCTACCATCAAATGGCTATTAAGAATATTGAAGTTCTGCTTTGGTGCAAAGCTGCATTTTGGACTGCGTTTTTATTCATTTGGCATGCCGGAAGAAGGTGGACTCCCTGAGGATTTAGGCTTTTGCGTCGAAACGCGTTGGAGTAGCTAACTAATAAGTGTAACTTAGCATATAGAATTGTGCATTAAAGGTTTTCTGGGAAAAATAGCTAATGTGTGCGAAGATTTATGTTTGTCTATCATGATTGCTTGGTTCACAGAGACAGCAGTGAAGAAATGCCGTTTTTATCAACAAATCCTCCTAATTTTTGTGTTTCTCACTCTGAACCAGGCTTATTAAAAGAGCGTCTTGTAAATCGCCACACTCCATTGGTGAACTGTTTTCAATCGTTTTCAGAAATTTTGTGGTTTAGAACAACAGGGAAAATGGTCAGCGCCAAAAATGCCAGTACAATTACCAAAGCCTGATGAAGTCTTTCTCTGATAGCCAGTCGCATCAACTTTGTGTTTTAAAAACCACTGGACAGCACACATGGACACAGAATACCTTCTCATGTTGCTGCAACAGCTGTGGTGTCGCAAAATCGAAAAATGAACATTGGGTAAAAACTACGACAAATTCATGTTCATTTTCCTCGAAAGGAACAAAGCTTAAATTTTAGTTAAGTAACAATGCAGCAACACGTTTACTTATAGTGTCATTAAATATGCATTCCATTTATTTACACATACAACGGGTGTTGATAAGTCCTTAGCCCGACCAGGAAAGAAACAAGCTAATGTTTCTGTCAGAATGGCGTGAGTTTCCTTCCGCGCCTTGCCTTGTGGGGGGGGGGCCCCCTTGATGACAGCTCGCGTCTCGATGTTGTTGAAATCGCGCGCGTCCCTGACATGCTTCCGAGCTTGTTTCCTTCCTGGTCGGGCTAATGACTTATCAGCACCCCAGTATGTAAGCTTGAAAATTAAGGTTGCAAGACGCTTCGTTTAATAAAACTCACCAAAAAAGCGTCCTTAATTCTGGTGCAAGTCTGAGTTCAGAAGATCCTCCAATTCGAAATGCGCCCTTAGCTCCCTCACAATTGCGAATTCCCCACTGCGGTTATTCAAAAGTCCGCCAGCAGCTCGCACACTCCTTTGTCGGCGGTGGTGCATTGTGTCTATTGAGATACCAAGCGTTGTCCAACCAAGGACAAACACTTGCTCTCTTTGGAAACTGCTCCAGAAATCATTGCAAATTTGCGCTAGTTTCTGGGACTCCAGTTTGTACAAAGTTCACATAAACAAACTTTAGTTCTTGTGCTGGTCATGGAGTGCTAATTTGCAGAAGGCCCTGATTCATACAGGGGCTATATTTGTACACATCAACTGCACTCACTACTTCAGGTACAGTCTGTTCCTCTGTCGGTAGCACTAACGGCAGCATTCCAACAAGCCAAGTCTCTCCGAGGGCTTAGCCCTTTATAAGTTACTGTGAAGGAAGTTAAAACGCATTTTACTACAGTGGCAAGGCGAGATTCAACAAATGTTCTGCTACAACCCGTAGGGCACCCGCAAACCTTACAGCCCCTACACGTACTGTACCCCGCAATACAAGTAACACCTTCGTTCATATTTGGCGGCAAGGTCCAAAGCTCAAACTTGCACTTTAAGCGGTTACAATACACGAGGTGAAACTGCTGTTTTTAGTTTTTTTTCTAAAACTGAAAGATTAATTGCCTAGTGTGTTTAATTTTAATGTTTCTTTTATTCTTCTCCGTAAATAAGGGATTTCGAAATATTTTTAATCATAAAAAAAATGCAGGGTGTTGGTCTCAAAGTGCACACAAAAACACGTACGTTTCCCTTTGATTTCGTCCGATCCTAGAATTTGGAAAATTTCTATAAATTGTACTAAATCTTGCAAACATAAAATTTCATGGAAATCCACTCGACGGTTTTCGAGCGCTCTTAAGGCTACAGGCTGTGGGCTGCTGCATGTGACTGCAAACGGGACACACAGCCAGAGCTGCGACACTGCACTGTACTGTACACGGTACGGCTGGCACTGTAGTAACATGCACGGCAGGGCTGCATGCGTGTAAGCTGCTGTGACGGTGTTAACACGTGTTACATTTGATGATCGTGTTCTGTAATCTCACTGGGAGGGGGGCGACAACATTTACTGCGTGCGTGTCCACACCAGCAACTCGATTTTTGTTGGTTTCACGTCTGTCTGTCCAAGAACTTAACGACACAGTTTTGCCAAATCGTCACTTATTAAACTATCTGAAATCAAACTGGCTGAGACCGTATCTTCGGCTACTAACTTGTTTTTAAATTAAACTGTAAACCAAGTAACCAACTGGCCAGTTCAATCCATTAGACTTACTCCCTGCCAATGATGCCGTAATTAATCTTAAATGTCAAGTTCCCTGACAAATTACATAACTATTTATTTAAAGACTACCGTCACTTCACAATTGTATACTAATAAAAATATTTATAATTTAGCGGCATGTTTCGGCCATTTTGTGACTACTTTTGAATTGAGAAATAAGGCATATAAATAAAGCATCAATAAATACAGTCTGACACAACTGCAATTAATTATCATTTTAAATAATTTACAGCAACATGTTTCGGCCCGTAAAAGCCATCTTCAGGCTGAATATAAAGCAGTATATATATATATACATATACATATACGAGATACAGTGCCATAAAATGGACGAGATCTCGTTTACACTGAGACACACTTGTGCAACCTATCAACTACTCAAGTCTGAAAGGCAGCACCTCAACAATTCCATCTTTAACCATACGTATACTAATAAAAGCTCTACTGTTCACTGTATTCACAAGTTTTACCACAACTCATGCTCTATTCTAATAATATCCTTTTAATAACTTAAAACTTTATGTAAACGAGATCTAGTCCATTTTATGACACTGTATTATATATGTATACTGCTTTATATTTATCCTGAAGATGGCTTTTAAGGGCCTACATGTGTTGCTGTAAATTACTTAAAATTGTAGTTCATTAAAGTTGTGTTATGCTCCATTTACTGTGGCTGTATTCATTACATTATGACACAACAGGGTGCCTTGCTTAAAAAAGAGGAATAGTGCATTATACGCGACGTTATCACTATTTAGTTCGTGCCTTAGTCCATTTCGTGACTCCACTACTCGTGGTGTTCAGCCGCACATCCCTCGCAATACTCTACTTCGTTTATTTCGCTAGTGCTATTCGTCTGGCCTCTGGACATGTCCTAGTGTAGCTATCCTAGCAATGCAACACTAAGGAACCAAACCGCGGTGCTTCGTGAATCAGAGGCCAAATCTCTTCAGTTTTCCTTCTAAAAAGTGTTTTTTTCATGCAGGAACACAGTGGTACTGGAACTTGTCTTGGTTCAGAAGTTTTAAGTGCGTCACATGTGAACTGTAATTAGGTCATATCAAACTTAAATTCGTGTGGACCTTGTCTGTGAAAATTAAATTTGAACACGGTGACTGGAATAGACCGACAGTGAGAAAATCTGCTAATCAGGCCAGATACTTCAGCTGGATGTTCAAGGCCAACTTTTCGGAAACGTGCAGTGTGTGTGTGTGTGTGTGTGTGTGTGTGTGTGTGTGTGTGTGCAAGACTAGGACATGGCACGGTGCACTGCAGCTGGGAGCACGAGAAGATTATCACTTTCAGCGCTCTGGTCTGAAATTAGCGAGGACTATATTTCGACCTTCGCAACTAATTATATTTCAAGTCCCTCACTTGATGGACTTAATTCGATTCCCGTTTATGTGGGTGCACATTTCCATTTATGTCGGTGCACATTTCCGTCTATGTCGGTGCACATTTCCATTAATGTCGGTGCACATTTCCGTTTATGTGGGTGCACATTTCCATTTATGTCGTTGCACATTCCCGTTTATGTCGGTGCACATTCCCGTTTATGTCAGTGCACATTTCCTATACCAAATATCAAAATATCATTTAGATTCCAAGCACACTGGATGGCCAGTTGTCCCTCCGCAGTTCCGTACTGAGCTTGGCTGTCTGGATAGCGGAGTCTCCCAGACAACGGTATGACAGCACTGACACACCCTGTACTTATTACAGCAAGATGGCTTTCGAAACTATAAATATAAACATTTGTGGGCTTTTGGATTAAAGTAATTACACGTATCGTACGGTAGAGGGTGGCCTGGGTTTGTAAATATTTTGTTGTTTCTGTACTTTTAACTGTACGACAGAATTAGACGCGTGTGTTAAATCGCATTATGACACTAATTAATGATCGTTCTGCGAAATATAACCACGAATGAAGTTAACTGCATTCAGCACTAGCAACATGCAGACTTGGACTAAAAAAAGTCCAGCGGACCAAGTACAAATGCGCTTCGTGTGTTTGTACTCGTAAAGTCCACTTAAGCATTGATGGGAATTTTGTATCGATAAAATATTCGGAATATGACAAATGTATGCCACCTATTGTCTATGTTGCTTGTACCAAATTTACCAGTATGGCCATATTTTGTACTTCCTCGGAACGTACAAGACTAGAGTTAGTCTAAATACAGTATAAAAATATATTGTCTACTTCTCAGAATCATTTTGTGTCTATGTTACACAGAATACTTAGTCAATGCAGTAGAGGAATATCTGTTACTATTCTAAGAATCGTATCACGTACACAAATACACTGTGGAAAAAATGGAGTGTTATTGAATGTTAAAGGTGGCGGTACGTGTTCATTGCCGTCACTACACACACACACACACACACACACGCGCGGTAAAATATTTATATTTATAAATATTTATCGGATGTCCATTAATTCCGGTCTCACAGGGAAAACCACTCGCCAGCAATCTTCCATTGATGTTCCCCTTACTAATGGCACACCATGGGGCAGAGCGCAATGCAAAATAAGTTCAAGGTGTAATGTCTCTAGTAGCAGGAGGGGTAGTTCCTTTACGGTCGTCAAACGATGCGTGGCCCGGTACGGTATACAAGTGACTTTAACTGACCCCAGAAGAAAAAATGTATGGGCATGAGGTCCGAGGATCTTGGTGGCCACTCGATTCGTTCCCTGCGCCCAATCCATGCAACCAGTTCCTCACCTCGCCAGCGAGATGACGTGGTGGTCCATCGTGCCGAAAGTAAAACCAACGTAATACTGAAAGTGGCAGTCCGTACACGTGTGGCTCCCACACATCGTCCAACAACTGGAGATATCTTGCGGCCTTCATTCTTCCTTCCTGGAATACTGATCTCAAAAGAGTGTTTTCATGTGTCACGATCCACACAGTTATTCTCGGGTTAGTTCGGTGAAGAATATCAACTGCGACATGAGAGTTATCCTGCGCCCAGTGCACGGCGCACCCGTTTCGGTAGCAACACGCATCGTCGCTAAACATCAAATGTTCCGCTCGAATTCTTTGGGATTTCAACATCATTATCTGTGTCTCACATGCTCAGTTATTGACCTCTGACATGGAAACAACGTTAAATCGTTTGCAGTAAGTTCAGCTGCCATCAGGTGACCTGTGTGACTGGCGGTGTGCATTGAGATGGAACTGTAGCTTGTGGGTTATGGAAATCGGTCTTCTGGTAGGCACTGGCGACGTTTCGGGAGACCCTGCTAGGAGGTCATCAACGTTTCGGAGGACCTTCCAGTACGCTACTAACGATTTCTTGGAGGAACCTGCTAGTACACTATTAGCGACATTGCGGGTAACTCTGCTAGCAGGGTAATCACAGCGTTTAGGAGGACCCTGACAGTAGGTCATTAACGAAGTTTCGGAGGACCATGTTAGCAGGGCAATAACGCCGTTTCGAAGGACCCTGACAGTTGGTCACTAACGACGTTTCGGAGGATCGTGTTAGGAGAGCAATAACGCCGTTTCGAAGGACCCTGACAGTTGGTCACTAACGATGCTTCGAAGGCACTGCTGCCTGTATCTCCAGTGTGCCTCTACCTCGAACGTGCAGTCACAAAGAAGCATCGAACGTTGTAACAACGTACATCGGCACTACGCAGCGTCACGACGCACACAGTCACTACATACAGAATCAGCTCCTTTTCAAATGCCATTCAAAATTTCAACCCACAACTCTCAAAAAAAGCTCACCACAAATGTATCTGTTGGTAAAGTAACGTCCTTCAAAAACAGCCACGTTGATGCTAAGAATCTTAACTTTATACACTTTAAAGTACAGTATCCTTGTGTTTGTATCAGAACCCCATACTGGGCAGTGCAACTACAGTTCCATACATTCGTATCCTCCAAGCTGGACATAACTCTGTGGTCCGTTTCACACCCGGTTCGCTTTACCAACGTGCAAACAGCCCCTGATATTTACAGAAGGAGCAGGCTGCAGTCCGGAGCCAATATGGATGCTTTGGTGAAGAAGAATACTTCCGTTTTAAGTAAAGCACTATTGCACCGCCAAACACAAATACGATTAAATTTGTGAGTAAGTAAAGCAGCAACATGTTTCGAGCTTTCAAAAATAATCATCACGCTAATATTGTTGAAATATAAACATGTAAATTTCAAACTTTTTTGACGTTCAGGTGAACGTGCATTGTGATAAGTTCTTATATAATGAAACCAACCAGATGTACTAATTCCTGAAATTAATTTTTGGAATAATACTCTACATGTTTCGGACAGTTCCTCT
>Ga0123357_10006133_pt1 | contig 14568 bp, 9 predicted proteins | sample TergutEmb28metaG_FD_89873 | JGI IMG/M metagenome (GOLD analysis project Ga0123357, IMG submission 89873) | Embiratermes neotenicus P4 segment gut microbial communities from Petit-Saut dam, French Guiana - Emb289 P4 | ecosystem: Host-associated > Arthropoda: Insects > Digestive system > Gut ...
AGTTAGTCGCAGACTCCTGAAGATGGTCGTATTAACGGCCGAAACATGTTGAGTAATGAATGAATATTAAATAATAAAATAAGTGGCATCAAGTTGGTTTTTTCTCTTTACGCAAGTATAAAGTCCTCTCTGTTCATGTCATGAAGGTACATAAAGACAGCAGAGATACGTACACCTCCATTCATTCTTAACCCCAGATGGAGTTGAGTGGCCAAATTTATGCCCTGGTCACTTTATCATGGGGCAAAAGTCCCCAGTACCAATTGAATTTGGTTGGTCCCAGGGCTGACCCAGACATTTTGGATAAGGGGAAAATCTCTTTCCCCTGCCTAGAATAAAACCATGCATCTTCCAGCCCATAAGCCAGTCACAATACTGTGCCATCCTGGCTACAAGGGCATGATAAACTATGATTTACCATTCATGGGAGGCGGTTTTAGCCATGGAACCGTAACTGTATAGCACGTAAGATAGCGTGCATTATCCAAATGTCAGTCTCTTAGAAAACATATACATGGGCCTGAACTTCATGTGTTCTTGTGACCACTTAATTAACTTCCCAGGTCAATGATAGGTATGGAACCAAACAGCTGAGTGAAAATTAGCCATTGTTTCTATCATCGTCATCATTGTTGATTGTTGTTATTACTGCTATTGTTATTATTTCTCAAAAACACAGAATAACAATGTTAACAAACAGAAAGTGGCACATGCACCAAGGGTAAGTTTTCAGAGAAAATTCATGACAATGAACTGTCTAGAGCACAGCTGCAACAGGTGAAGGAAATACTGATTCCTATTAATAATGAATGATTAATGTACACAAATACTGAACAATCATACACATCAACAAAGATAGTGAATGTCTTACCAGTGATACCATGCATCACAGTCATCACACCCAATCATAGGACTTCCATCGTCTTGTCCTCCACATGCTGGACATATCCAAACTTTGTTTCCATCATTATCCTGTAAAATATCTTAATGTATATATGTTCTAAATATTTTGAAAATAACTGTGATTTGATTGACGAATATCATTCCAATCAAATCATCAACAACTGTCCAAAAATTAAACCATAAGACCTTATCACTTACCTCCACACCTTGATGATAAACTACCACTTCATTTGATTTAACGTTGCACTAGTTTGCTCCCATGCTAATGCTGATAAAGGTTAAACACAGAGACCATAGTGGATTACAACGAGCTACCAATTATGAAGGACGTGGTGTGTGACCTAAGGGAAGGTGTTGCTCAGAATGTGTTCTGAGTGAACACGTAGAATTGCTTTAGAAAGCTCAGTCAAAATAACAGCAGACACTGCTAGTTTGTTATGTTGTTATGTACAACAAAACAAAACCACACAAAAATAATTTCTGGTAACAAGCCAATTTTCATGAACAAACTGGTGAGATCTAAATGAAGAATATACTGCATCTTGTAACAGCATAGACTTACACAAACAAGAAATTTCCACCAATTAATGAGCAAAAACTGGAGAATCTTTGCATGTGGTACCATGCTTCCTGAACTAAATACAAATATTTTTTTCATTCCAAAAACACAATGTAAGTAGCAAACAATCCATATTGACAATACTAGCTCTATGTTCAAGCTTTCTAGTGAAACTATCTTCAGGCTAACCAATGTAAAAAAGTAAAGTGATATAAATGACCTATCATACACCAAATCACAGCGGTACTGAAATTTCACACCTGATGACAGTTCATTATTGACACTATTTAGACCTACAATTTTGTTATTGTTGTGTGAGTTACATTTAGTGAAAATTGTGTAAAGTTTAAAACCTTTTAAAAAACTTCTGGTTTTTTTATTGTAATTTCCCTTACCGTTTAACAATCTCTCTCCTAAACCTTCATCAACTGTGTTGTCTGATTTTTTTTTCCTGGCATTCTTATGTGTGATGTATGTTCATGCTAAATAAATACCTACTTTCCTAAAGCCAATATTTCACATTTGGAGGAGAATACTTATCAGATATTAATTCCATATGATATATATTGTTGTCACAACTGGTTTTCCTTCCTCCAACTTGTGCTACATACAATGTTATGTCCACATTATTCAGTACTTGATTTTGTACAACAAAATTCCATGCATGACTAAGGATTTTCCAAACATTTTCCTTACACAACTTTTTGTCTTTACACTTCAAGTGTCAGAGCGTACAGACAAAAAGTCATTCAGAACATTCTTATAAAAACTCGTAAATTTGGCCTACAAAATTAAATATCATACAATGTGGTAACACACTGTATGTAACGTAATTAGAGGGATGGGAAAAACAGATGTAACATCAAAATATAACATACTGAATTCATATTTGATAAGTATTCTCCTCTCACTGTGAAATCTCAGCTTCATAAAATCAGCTACCAAGACAGCATGAACATACATCACACCTAACAATGCCAGAAAAGAAAATCAGATGCAACAGCATAGTCTAAAAAGATTATGAGAAATATAATTAAACAATCAGTGAAGTTACACTCAACAAACACAGAACTCTATATAATTTTAACTAAATGTAATAAAACACAACAATAACAAAATCACAGGGCCCCATAACGTCTATAACAAATTCTCCTATGGTGTGAGATCTCACTACCACAATGATTTGATACTTGATATACGGATACTACTATACCTTTACATTTTTATTGTGGTTAGCCTGATGCTGGCATTACCAAAAAGCTGAAACATGTAGCTAGTATTTGTTGTGCTGATGGAATGGAAAGGCGTTACTTCAAAAACCGGGGGCTAAACTAAATAGCAAGGAACAGATTTACACAGACATACTGTCATATTAGTCCCTTGAACAAATGTCGAAGACCACGACATTTAAGAAGATTATACAACATATTCACAAAAACCGCAAAATTTTCATTATCTCGGACCAAATACTACAAAGTTACTTTAGTCCAACATTTGTCTCCACAATTAAGCAAAATAAGTCATACAGATCTCAAACAATTCAGCAAGAAATTTACAGGTTAGGTTCACTCCCTGACAACATTAATGTTTAAGTCATCTGTTCTCACTTGCGTTACATGGTTACATGCATACTCTTGAAGCATACAAATCCTATCCATTCACTCATCCACACACAGATTCTCAGGACTGCACTTACCTATCGCACGTGAGTGGATCTACTTCAATTCACAGTAATGATGTACATATGGAGCTCCAACAATACTGCCATTCTCATTAAATATGCCTCCAAAATGTGAATTACAAGAAATAAGTTATTAAAACTGGTGATGACTCATGTCTTCAAGTGGGCGACTTAGAGTTATGGCGTGCTGCTGATAGCTGAAGTGCCATGGCCAGTGCACTTACCACAGAAGTTTTGCTGATTTTTGTCTTCTGTCCAGTAGGGCGATGTCGTCCAGGCTTTGTGGTTATGCTGTTCTTAGAGCCAACACAAGTTGATGGAGGCACAGGCGCAGGCTTGGGCCCGTATGCTAAGGGGGAGGGCGTGGATTCAATAGGGCAACCCTCACGCTTCTCTGACTCTGTATCACATATGGTAGGCAGGTTGTTATCCATTGTTTTTGTTAGCATCACTCATGCCATTGCAAGTGCATGCATGTTGATCAAACAAATTGTGCCGGGTTTCTTGGCAAATTATTTTAATGGTGAAACCATTTATCATTTAAACCATCTCATATATACTGTCTATACAGTGAAACTGCAGCCCAGACCATGCTATGCAAATCGCATCCTGCACATGCAAGCAGCAGTTTGTGTCAAGTGTACATTTGCTAACACAGCACAACATATCACATCCAAATGGACTGTTCTTCATAGTCACTGCCATAAGAACTTCAAAATTTCACAAGAAAACTCCTGATAAACAATGAAATCTGTATTAATGTTACACAGGTTACTGATAAACAAAAACATAAGGACATAAAATGGTATAATTATCGTGACTACTACTGCCCTCAATGTCTCATGAAAAGAATGAAAAATATTCTTACAATAACCAGTCTTGAGTCTAACTGAGGCTAATACTTGTAGGTTTCTTGCTACAATTTACTACCTTACAGTTTTAGATACAGTTTAGATCTTACAATACTAATTTTTCTATCAGACTTTAATACATTTTCTTATTCTCCAAATTGTTGTAACTTAAATACTCACTACATAATGAAATTATAACCAAACAGGAACACATCGGGTGTTTTTCTCAATTGTAAACGACACAATGGGTTTGCATGGCCACAGTTCACTGTATATAACTAAGGCACTGATATCAACAACACTGAAAACTCACTCAAGATTTCAAAAGGGAAACCAGAGACTCAAAGCAAACATAAGATAAAAGTAACTACAGTGGGGTATGCTACAATGAGTGATGCTACAATGAACAGTCTTTATCAATAAAATCAGGATGCTACAATGAACACAGATGCTACAAAAAAACGCAGAGGAATACCATCTGCTGACGTAACACATGCGTGCACATAACATGACAGGCCTTCCCGCTTGATTAGAGCATCAGTCATCATCTTTGTTATCGTTTGTAAGGTTCAGTTATCAGTTTAGTTCAGCTATCTGCTTATTTGCGCCTTTAGCAGGGAAAGAGTGTTTATGCTTTTTGGATGTGTTAGATTGTTTATACTTTTGGTTAGGGAACGTTTAGTCATAGTTTTCACTAAGGAAAGATTGTTTATGCTTTTCAAATTTACATGTACAGTGTATAAAAGATAAATAAATTCATTTTATATTGTTTTTACGATTATATTTTTGATTTTGTATTGTATTTTTCCTGTTTAAATGGCTGTGTTGGATGGTAACTTTGCTCTAGGCTGTGGGCCTAATTACGTATATTTCAATGTATGCTAGAACGAACAGATGTTATAATGAACGAGGTTCTAGAACCAATTACAGTCGTTCTAGCATACCCCACTGTATATAATAAACATGAATGGCAAACAACTTTAAATCATGCCTTTCTGTTACATGAAAATGAAAGTCAATAAAAATAAAATTGTTTTGCTTGAGCAACTGCAATGACACACGATGTAAAGCACTGGTGTCCTATATTTTATATCCTGGACATTCAGCATATACATCTTCTCAAGCAACAGTCCTCTAAACCCATTTGAATCCATGTACAAAAACCTGAACCAGTGTATGGTTTGATTTGAATCCCTGTGTGCAAATGATACATATGTCCACTATATATTTGCAGCAACCAGAATAATCACAAATGGATAACATACCAATACACCTTGCATTACCCATGGCATTCTTTTCATAATGGGCATCCAAAGTCTAGAAAATCTAATGCCCCCAGTTTTAATTCTAATCTTACATTTCACTGAGATTTGCTGAAATTTTAAGCACTAATATGTAACAATTCTTGTAAGTGAAAAATTCCTTCATCCAGTATACAGTAACACATGCACTTTAAGCCTCAAATGAAAGGATAAGGATAGGGCCATAGTAACACTAAGGTATACCTTCATGGTGAAATACTCACAAATATATGGTTATAACAATTATAGCAACAAGATGATAATGGTCATGATGATGCAAGTTCTTCCAAGTCTTTCAGGAAATTATATTTTGTTGTACCTCCTGTGAAAAGTTATACTTTGCAGCAGAGATGATAAGAATCAAACACAAATTGAGTAATATTAGTTAACCTGACAGAATGGTTAATGAACACCTACACACATTTCCATTTCATTAGCCTGGAAGTTGACAGTTTCCATTCTTTGAGGGTCAATTAATATCAAGACATGCACTGAAAAAAATTCCTGAAATTAAGGACGAAATTTAAACTGCAACCAAGTGACCACGGATGCTGACATGCAGCACAGTAGCCAACAAGTTTATCAAGTAACATGAAAGAAAATTTTTTAATAATGGTTTGTAAAAAATTAAAGACAACTTTGATCAACACATTACACACAAAATTCAACGGGGGTGGGGGATGTACCTATATTTTACGCAGTAGGTACAACTTCCTTAAATAAACTAACAAAGAAAAGCACACACAAAATTCAACAGCCTTGAGCCATTAGTGGTTATGTAGAAAACAGATGTCCCTTCATGCACTTTGATAATCAGACAAATATGGATTTGCTTGGAAATGAGAGATATCTACCACTAAATAAATGTTTCATAAATGAATAAGTTTGACTAAATACATAAATTTACAATGTACAAAACCATGAAAAGGGTGTGTCTATTACATTTTCAAATTAGAAATGGTTCAGAATTAATTTCTGATTTTCATTTTCATCTTTGAATACAGTTAACATAAACTTAATTAAATAAATTTAAACAAAAGTAGTTTTCTTGCCATGAGAGTAAGTCCAATGACCAGTTTCACCAAGCCAAACTAAAATGTTTAACCATGCTCACTCTTACATTTAGGGAATTGTCTTCATTGAAGCAAATCACCATTGATTTTTTCACACACAATAACAAAGTAATCATTCTAACATCCAAGAATTAACATGAACTACAAGATGGAATACAAAGAAAACTGGCAATCCACTTAATACGTCTTCAACATAGTCACCATGTGTATCATCACTAGCATGGTCCTCGACATTTTAAACAATGCATTTACTCAAACATATATCCAAAATGTTCTTCACACAAAATCTAAAAATAATTTACTGATACCAACTGGAGAATGCATGTAAACAGGCAATGGCAATTAACAAATTTCACATTCTTACTATTACAACACAGTTCACTGCCTTCAAATCAGACAATATGTTTACTATGGGATCCTTTTGAACAAATGAAATAACTGTGTTGGAGGAGTATTTGCCTCATAACCACACACGGTGAATAACATGACATACCACCATACAGTGGTAACTTTAATTAACTTTTAACCTAAATTATTTTTGTTCAGAGCATTTCTCAATATCCTGAATCATGGATGTGTACACCAAAAATTTCCACCATTCTGAATTGTGGTCCAGAAACATTAAAAGCTTTGAAAGGATAGGTAAGATGTGACAAATTCACATAGTCTTGATAAATATCAGTAAAACTGTAAAACTAGTGTGAGTTCTAGTAATTCATTTCACAAGCACTTAAAAATCATGAAGCTTTGTAAAACTGGTCATTATGCCATCTAGAATCCAAATAAGATGGCAAAGAACACCAAACACAGTGGCCAATCAAAACAACAGTTTGCAGATTTTTGAAATGCCTTTATGCAAAAAACAGAAAGGAAAAACCAAGACTGACAATGTAACAGCATACAACAAATGTGCCCCATATATGTACATTCATTAAGTCCACAGTAGTACCCAGTAATCACTATTTCAAAAACAAATCATGGGAAAAAATGTACACAGATTATGGCAGGAATGTCAGGTGACCATGGCAACTAGATTTTGTACGGTGGTGTCTAATATTTGGGGTTCCCCAGCATGGAATTTTCATCACATCACCCTTCTGGCACCTAGAATTTGGGAAAATATGTGCATCCCCGGCAGATGACATTTACGTTAACTTCAACCTGAATTACTGTTCAAGCCAGACAATATTTATCAATGGTGCTATGTCCATGTTGTCTTACTTAGAACATACATACATTTCTTCTTTAATGGCACTCCACATAAAAAAAAGACAAAAATTTGCCTAATAAAATTACATACGTATTATGTACAGACAAATGGGAGCAACAAAGCTAATGTCCTCAACAAATTATTACCAAGAGTATATAAAAGAACAACAAGCAAATGGAAATTATTAAATATTTCAAGTCCTAAAGAAGAAGCACACAATGGTAGAAAGAGAATACCCACAGAAGTATCTCAGCAACACAGTACACTGCTTGAGGTTAGATTAGTTATCAAGATAAACAGACAGGGCACTTAAAGTTGTTGGAATTTAAACAACATACTAAAATTACAGAGACTGTAAAGCCTTTTGTCTGAACCAAACACACAACACTAGTCCTGAGCAGCATTCCTACATCCTCTCCATCATGACAATGCTGCAACAAGCATACACTAAATCTCTGTACCCTAGTTACATGTTACCAAAACTTAATGCAATGTCCAATCAAGAATAGGCAATCACCATGGCAACTTCGTGATACCGAAAAGGTACAGAATGAGTAAACATTCAATAAAATGGCATTTTTGTAAACACCGCTTATCCTTACTGTACAAATTTAAAGCAGATGGAACAGGCTGTGAAGACCTTAAGGCAGGGTTTTGAATCCCAGTAACAAAAAGTCCAAACAATAAGAACATCTGGAAATAAAATCCTGAGGTTTGTAAACTAGTGCTCTGTTCAACAGGACGCGCACACACACACACACACACAGAATTTATTTTTCTAATTTACCACTATAAATCAGATCATGAAGAAACTGCATACTGTTACCAATAGCCACATTATACATACCCATGCATTCAACTAAATACATTTGTACAGGTACAGTAGAATCTTGATTGTGCTGTTAGAATTCATTACAGAAATTACAACACTTGATCACCACTATGCTGGGTCCAGGTTCAACATTTCATTCCACGAAAAGTATCTTATTCATACATATGCCTTTAAGTTAACAGATCTTAAATGGTCTTAAACTGATAAAAATGTGTACAATATACTACTCTACCATGAAAACTGATTTTTGTAACCACAGGACATTCAAATGCACAATGCAACATGATAATTCTGGATTGTAAGTCAACTTGGTAGCACTTTTTAAATGCCTACATCAGTCTCAGTACATGAGACTTGTGAATCTTCCAAGAGAAACTGCTGTGTCATATGATATACGATGCAGAAATGGTGTTTTTCTTTAATATATTATCTATCTACACCAGCAAATAACAGTGGTCCGTCAAGATACGCATTTACTTTTAATTTCATTAGAATGACACATGAACCACAACAAGCAGGTGTGAGGAAGTCCGCATATTATATCATACACCGTTACAAATACTGCAAAAGTATTTCTTATACATTTAAAATGCCAACCAAGAAATAGTAAAAATTTATAATGTTTTAAATTTTACGATGAAGACAGAGGGAGCAGGTTCCCCTGAAGCATCAGTAACCACATACAAGACCTAGTATCATAATCCAAAAGACCACACTTTAAATTTCACCACAACAAAAACCTTGAATCTCTTACTTCTAGTGCACTAATCTTTCCAGTCAAGTACACGATGAAATGCACATAACAATTATAAGTAAGTATACAAATCCTATGTTTAACAGCACAGATGTGGCAGTTTTATGAATCTCATGAGTCATGCAGTGCACTTCCAGATATCGCGGGTCCTTCCATAGCAAACTCCACAAAAACATAAGCCAATAAGTAACATTAGCTTCAATTTTCAAGTCTGGCTGTTTTCTACAATGAGATGAAAGCAATGAAATGAAAGAAGATATAATAATTCTTGAATGAAGTCTACACAGCCCTGTCATAAGACCAACTTCCTTTCTCTGTATTAATCTGGCTATAGACATCTCCAGGACTCAATTCTGAATACAATCAGACTTGCGTGATTTCAAGCTTCTGCCATGAAGCTGATGAGGAGTGCGCTCTTCTGGGTTACTACGCAGTGAGTAGAGGAAATCAGACTTAACCCACAACCTTCTGCACCATCAACTATGTAATACTTGGAATAATGGTAAGACTTTGCAGCCATATTAGAGACAACAAACAAAACATACACACGTTTAAAAAAAAATTGCCTCCATAGAATAAAACCACGGTGGGCAGGAATAGAATTCCAAAATAATGAAGACAGCACTATGGCATTATGACTGAACCGTTTTCCTTCCTTTTTGTCACTTTCATGGTTATGTTATAGTTTTGTAAATTACTGAGACAACAGCCAATTCTGTATGTCTGGTAATGTACCAGTGCTCAAATGTGAAGCTTTGGTTTTAATGTTTCTACAATCATTACACCTTGGTACTAAGACAAATGACATTCAGCAGTAGTTTCTCAGAAATGAACAGAACATGATGACAAAACCTTGCACCTCATTTGTACACATATCATTAAATTTTTCTTTCAGCAGCAATTACTGAATGCTGTCTGTAGTTTCTGGTATTTCCATTGCCACACATATACAATTCTCAGTTCACCAAAGCAATAATTTGTTGTAAATGAATTACTTATTATTCTGTGATGTATAACACCACTATCAGTAGACAGAGCAAAAAGATGTCATGATAAATCCCTTCATGCATATGGTACTGTTTTTGTTACCATTTCAGTATGGACCACTGACTTCAGCAAAGACTGCGTGCTTTTTAAGCATATCATAAATTAATCACCTCCTTCATCTAAAACTGTCTAGTATGAACTGTGCCAATACTGTAAAAGATACAGTGTGATCAAATGAGTTAATCAAGGTTCTACTGCAAATTCCAAGTATGACCAAGCACACTTTCAACCACGCAACTCGAAACCATTTCTACATGCGAAACCAAGAAATAAAAACGGACTACAAACAGCTGCTTTGTTTGTGGATTCCATAATATAAACAAGTCATTATTTTCCCAGTGAAACAAGAATGTAACTTAAAAAGACATGGAAGAACAGAGGCAGGCAACATGTACCTTTTAGTTGTGAAATATTCAGAAGTATATGCACTCAAGACATCTCATATTTTTCCATTGCTGTATCCACAAAAATCATGCAAAATGATCCGAGATTCTTAGCAATATGTTTTTATTAAAGATTCCATAGTAAGTATTTACTGCACCCAAATTCTTCATGCACAGACATATCACTCACAATAATGAACACACACTTAACCAGAACTTCTCCAATCAGTTGATTTGAATCCTTTGGCCCATTACTTATTGCCAAACCCTTTGCATTTGAACCAAGCTTGTAGCAAAACTGACATGCTTTATATATTTTAAAATTCCAACTATTTCAATTAAACTCTTTTGTAACAATGCATTAAAAATATTAAGTGAACATAATTTTTTAAAAATTTACAGGGATCCAAACATTAATTTTGTGGCATTTATAAATACCTGCACCACAAGGAACATTGCAACTGCAAGAAACTAAAGTTACATAAAAAAGTGTAAATCATTATGCAGATGAAGTTAAGATGGAGGGTTTGTATTAAGGTTAAAATCAAATGAAATAATATAGTTTGCATACCCACTTACCACACTTCAATCAAGCACTTTAAGATAATTTGTCCCCCCATCCTTAAAGGATGTCCATGTTAAAAATAACCCCAAAGTTTATTCCCAGCACAATGTGTTGCAGTCACATATATGAACTGTATCACAACAGACAGCCTTTCAACAATTCCGTCAATTTCATTCATTGCCAAACATTGTCTATACCACAAAACATAACAATTTAAAATTGTGATGTGATAATACATAAACTATAATGCAATAAAACACACTCTCAAAGCATTAAAATAACATTAATGAGTACAAAATGTGTACATGCCTATATGTGCTGGTTACAACACAGGGTGTGGACAGTTTATTGTGTTTTTTACGTATGGAATGTCACGTGACTCAGGAACATGACTGTGTCAACATGCTCAAATGACTGGCAAAAATATGGAGAAGTCCTGGCACAGTTGATCCAACAAACACACTCTCAGATGGCAAAGCTCAAGTAAGAACAGATGAGAGCAGAAGAGAGCAACTTCAAATGGTTTTTACTATTCTAAGAATCAACTTTTTGCTACATTACTGAGTAGTCTACAATCAGTAAAATTACTCATTTGAAATGTTTAAAAGTCACAAACAAGAACTACTTTCTTATCATTCTTCCTCTGAGCAACATATGATATCGCATAACATCCTTCATGTTCACACCACAGCTCAATATTTCAAACAGGAAGGAGAAATGGACACGGATACAGAAATTAACCAATGGGAAGTAAATGGGAAGGTCCAAGATAGTCCAAGCTAGCCAACAATTCATCTGAAACCAGATGGCACTGTAAAAAAAATTACTGACCCCTTCCTTCAGCTGAGTCAGAGCAGAACAAAATTATGCTGCAATAAAATGTTCACGGTTGCAGCAGTAATAGGTTGATGTTTCAGTGTATGATGAAAAATTGAAAATATGACACAGGCAAGCAAGTTAAACACACACACCTTACATAACCCAGGTACCCAAGATTGCTGCCTATAATGTGAAAGCAAGTAGTGCAGTAGCTAGGTACCTATCTACCAAAACACACCATGTTACATCCCAACAGGCAGCAATCTTCACAGTCTCTGGTGTGAGGACCTCAAATATCCACCTATTGCTCTAAACCTTTTATGCTTAATTTTAATGTCAAACTGACAGTCACAAACAGTTCAGTTTCTGTTCAAAAATATGTAGTTTGGTTACAAACTATAAAAACTGTAATGCTGTAACTACCTGGAAAAACATGGGACCTGTCATAATTGTTTTTAAGTGAAATATGACAAACAAAGAAAACTTTAAGATGCTTTTGAATTTAAGTAATCTCCATTTTTATAATCACTTCAGAATTTAAATTTTTTTGTGGGAAACAAATGGGAAGCTGAATGCAGAAATGCAATTCTTAAAATGCATAATGCTTTCAATGTATGAATATTGTACACCACCATGATATGGTTCTGGAACTCCTAGGGTGTACAGTCGCACAGTTACTTACTTTGAAAGCACTTCTATAATACGAAAGGACTGAGCTTTCCCAATGGAAACCAATTCAATAGCACATGTAATACACACTTTGTTCAGCATACTGTTTTAAAGAATGCCACTTGAAAGAAGGACATCATCTTCATTTTACTGGGCAAATATTTTCCAACAACAAATTAAAGGGCCCATCAATTATGAACACACAACATAATGACGATACCGTATCAAAATTCTTAAACCATCCATGTAGATAAGGAACTGTGTACCTGGAAACATCACAGTCTAAAATTTGTGTGACAACCCCTTACGAGTTTGTTTAATAAGCAAAATGCGCAAAGAATAAAAGTATGGAAAAGTCATCACAACACTTTTTTTGTTCATTAACAACCTCATATTTGACACATGCATTAATTTTAGCCTCTGACTTTCATGCCATATATTTTCACAAATGCAAATGTAAGACCCTATGTCTCAGAGTAGTAGTGTAGTACTCTGCATTATATAAGAAAAATCAACAAAATGTAGTCTCCAAGGAGTGAATTAAACTGTAAGAATGAAATTCTGTGAAACAAAAGCACAAGAATGCACATACGTAGTCCCCGCAGACATCACACGTTTGTTGTTCTAGAAAAAACAAAGTCAACTACAGTTCATACAATTATAAATAACAGTGACAGCCTTATATGTTCATATTCTGATAAATTATGAATACAGTTATTACAACTGTCTTTAAGAAATATGATCCTATCATGCAATGAACATTTTACCACCCTATTGTGAAAATCAGTTTGAAATTACCTGATTGTCGATTTGAAAGAACAGTGTCATATTACATTACATAGTTTTTGGTGGTGATTTAGTTTCGATTCAGATCTCCATCCACTATGTCAAAAGTGTTAAGTTAATAATACATAAAATTACAGTGATGGGGGAGGAAAAAAGTAAATTTCCACAAGTGCGCTTAACACTTAGAGCACTCGCAATCATCAGTCACATCTTCATCCATCTCATCTCACTTACCTCACCACTTAACTGGCAGACTGGCGTTTTCTGTAGCGGCCTTGGAAACTACAAATGTATTGTTTATGAATACCTTACAATACAGCACAGCGCATTTTACACATCAGTGAACATTAAGTCAAGATGCCTGAAACTCACCACTTGTTAACTTTTTAAAACAAAATATATCAAATTTAGAAAAGTGTTATATAACCAAGCTTCATCATAAAAACTGTGAACACTGTGAAACCATGCAATACTTTGCAGTACAAATTTTTGGGGAAGGCAGGGCAGGCAGAATAATTACCAAAATATGAAGCAGAAAAGTTAGTAATGCTGCCCATCCTATTTGACCATCATGCCCATCTCTTAAGATAATGTTTTTCTTAAATTTAACACTGGAATATCTCCTTTCATTTCCCATATGTAGTTCCACTACCATAGTACTCTCTCCATTCTTACATCTTGCACACACATACCACACTGTGGAGTACTTTAAGTGACTACAAAACCTTAGTAAGATGCACAGAAGTAGAGTGAAACATTTTACCAATAAAAAACAACTAAAACCCCCTAAAAAACTAAAACTTACATACTAAACACTAATTTAATTTAGAGATACACATGCTACTACACTATGCACTGAGGAATGGAGAACACGCATACACAAATTTTTCTCAGTGTATTATGCCTGTAAAAGTGGAAAACTCTCCATATATTTTTTCTTAGATTAGTGAATATTTATGACACATGAAGAAAGTGTTTCCTGGCAACATAAATCTGTGATCCTCTCACCAATGTTTCCCTTCCTGCACCCCCCCCCCCCCCCCCCCCCACCACACTCCTCTTATTTTCTTTTTGTTTTTATCTATAAAAAAAAAAATCAGATTTTTTTTTTTTCATTTTTTTTAAACAACAACAC
>Ga0123357_10006134_pt1 | contig 14568 bp, 6 predicted proteins | sample TergutEmb28metaG_FD_89873 | JGI IMG/M metagenome (GOLD analysis project Ga0123357, IMG submission 89873) | Embiratermes neotenicus P4 segment gut microbial communities from Petit-Saut dam, French Guiana - Emb289 P4 | ecosystem: Host-associated > Arthropoda: Insects > Digestive system > Gut ...
AGCAAATGCTGAGATGGTTCCCAAGATTCCAAGTTGCCACTACATGCTTCTCATGTAGCCCTCCCGACTTAAATTTAGTAGTAACCAATTTCATGTTTTGTTTACATGTAAAATAACCACTGCAACCGGGTGACAACCCAACTGCAGTAAATAAATATTATTATTATAAAGAATTCTTCGCAATATGCCCACTCTCAGCAGGATAATATGACAGAATATAAGGAAACTATCGTCATAAGTAGTCTGGTAGAAGCTTCGGAGGAAAGTTTTGCCTCTGTCCTAAGGAGACTTTTGGAGGAAATTGATGCTCCTCGTTTTCAGGGCAGAAGATTGGTTAATCATAAAGAAGAAAAGAAGCCCCTTACGATACGTCGATAGGTTTCTAGCAGACTACACGGCGTCACACACCAGAGAACGGTCAGCGTCACAGTTACCAACAGAAGGGCTTAAAATGCCGCAGAAAGAACATGCAGGTAATTACAGGGCCTGCACCTACGAAACCCTTGACGTTCAGTTACGTGCTAAGACACAATGTGGCTTCGTGCTTGAGTCCTGTCTACGCGAATCTGCTGCTGTGCGTGAAGTTTGCTATCGTCTTGTTAATACTGGGTTACGGTCCACTGTTTGGAATGCATGTCTACAGGAATGTATAAGAACAACATGGAAGGGAAGCAGGTTGCTGTTCACGTTACGGACTGAAATGTCTGTCGTTATGCTCGTAGAAGGCAAAAACGACAGGCAATGTACGTACAACGCAACGATGACGCGAGTTCGTGCAAACATTGTTCCAGAGGAAAAGCAATAAGTGTTACATATTCCGACAGTGTGCGTCTGCATGATTGCCTTAGTTAACCAGCATGAAAAGCGCATGCGCCGTATTATATTGTCATCTGTGGCCTGTCTGGCTCTACCGTATTTTTCCGCATTATCTTATAAATGGCAGGACTCTCGAAAAAGAAAAGTTATTAAATATAAAATGTGTTTTGATCTCCCCTCAAAACTTTTTCTGGAACATTTCTCAATCTAAGAAGAATTCAGCGAGATATTATAAATGTATATAGGTCTTCATGTAAAGTGTTCTTTAATCTCGTCACACGTTAACGAAATCTGAACTTTCTCGGATATAAAATGCCAAATTTCATGAAGATCGGTCGAGTGGCAGCAGAGTATTTCCATGCGGACGGACGGACAGATGGACAGAGATGACTAAGCTAATAGTAGCTTCTCGAAATTTTGCGAACTCGCTTAATAAATTAAACAGAACCGCCACTGCAACGATTAAATTAAGTTAAGATTCTGCAAAGAGGAAGCCGTAGCGATCATGTGGCCAGTGGCGTGTTACCATAGCAACCTCACTGCACGAGAGACAAGTGACTGACAGAAAGCAGCGACTGTCCGCAGTCTATACATCTGGTACCAATGCCATCTGTTTAGAGACGGCAATCCATCACACGCGCTCTGGAAAAATGGAAAACAATCATATATAAAACGAAATCTGTACATAAGATAACGAAATTGTGACTACAATGTGTGACCACTTATGTGTCTAAAAAGTTAGAAATTAAAAAAAAAAAAACTTGTAACTGTTCCGGGTAGGCTACAAATAATATACGCTCACACCCCCACACACACACATACACACACAAACACACAGAACAAGCGATCTGCACACCGGTTACTTAAATACCAAGTCACTAGAACCGGTATGAATTAAACAGTCATGCCCGAGATCAAGCAACCAGTCAAATTAAGACCAATATTTTACATTCACACAATGACCATCTGCTATCACAACGAATCACATGGACCTCCTAGACCAATATTCCTCGAAACGTGGAACGGTACCCGCGTGTTGAGAAATGACGGTCGGAAGGGTGGGATTCTGATTTCGGAAATCATAACTTTCATCGACGATTAACCTCATACTTTAATGTACAACCGCTTCTTTTGCAAAAAGACGGATGGTACTATTCAATAGAGTGAACGATGGGACTCGGAACACAAAAGGTTGAGAATTCTTGTTCTAGATTATACACAAGTATGCTTTATACGGACAGCGAGGGAGAGGTAATACCAGGTTATACTAACACACCACAAATAAATCGACAACCTTGAAAATCTTGAATCTGTAGCTGCAGTGACAACGTATCAACGATCAGATATTGTCACCTTCTGTTCGCAATATTTCGCTCAAGTCTTAAATTTCGCTCAGATGTACCGTAAATTGGGCCAGTACCTGCGTGTAATTGGCTGAACGCTAATCAGACTTTAGCCTTCCAGAATAAACACATTTCACACAAATATCACAATATGCTAGGCATAATACATTCAACCACCAAAACGAAACTTTCAGTTCAGACAACATAATCAGTTGGAAAGAAACGTGTTCTTTTTGGAAAAAAAAAATTGTTCTGAAGCTTCCTGCGGGAAAGGAGATTCTATACAAAAATTCAAACCTTGGAGTGTTGGGCCGTGTCCACTGTTGAACAGTCCTAGAAAAAGACTCCTCGACCCTGAAGACGAAGGACTACCGCCCTTTAAATGCTGGTAACTACTTAGCAATCGACATGGCCTAACACCCCAGAAAGCTTGAATATTCACACACACTGCCTATGGGCTCGAAACAACAGGATATCGTCACTATACCCTGAAACAGTCTCGCGCATTGTACGTTTGTTTGTTCTGACATTACGTAACGTGGAATGTTGTCTACTGTCTTTGTCAAGAGGGATCGTTGCAACAGAATTTCAAAGAGGAGACTGACTGTCAGGTTTCTAGAAGGTTGATTTAAATATGTTCACACACGAACGACATGAAAATGTCTGGCAATACCTGCATTTTATATGTATTTGAAATTGACCTGCAGCTGTGCACAGTAAACAAGAAGTAGATCCTAGTTTTGAAACTTACTGTATTTCAGCTAGGTGGAATTAATGTATCGGTGCAGGGTTTGTTCTTCTAGTTGGCATACGAGGCTAAGCAGCACCAGGTGTCCACGGGAATGTTGTTACAACATCCGGTCGATTCAGCTGACTTGCCCAGTCATTTAGGGTATTTGTAACACAAATAGTTTGGTATGCCTGATAGCATTCCCGGCTTACAGAATAGAGAATATATTTAGACTTCCAGGTAAATGTAATGAAATACCCCTTGCTTATATAGATTATTTTATCATTTTCCCAGGAACGCAAAATCTGCACTTAGACTCGGACCATCAGGGAAGGAGTTTTCGTGTCTAAAGTACGGTTCGTACCACGGTAAGTTGTGCGCAAGTTTCTTATATCCTATTCACGTCTGTGAATACTATGGAGGTGTTATGTATTGTGTTCCGGAGGTAAATCGTGATTCGTGGTACAGTCTCAGCACACACCATGTTACTCTACTTTAGCAACCAAATAAATACGAACTGTCATTTGACATCGACCGCACAAGAAGACGTTCATACGAGACCTAATGTCTGAATACCGTTCGCAACTCCTATCTGAATTTAAAGGCTTGAGAAACACATTAATCGTTCGCGTAAAATAGAGAAAATTATCCAGACAACACTCTAAGCCAAACTGAGGACATTTACCGGATTCACTATACTGGCAATTTTCACACCGCAAAAGTGTCCTTAATTTGTACTTCTACGTAAGCCATTCAGATTCTTACTTATGTAACGAAGGGCGAATTTGTATTTTTGCGCGGCTAGCATATTATTAACCATTGCCGATCACCAGATATGTTCTCACACCGTGTGAGTTTCTCAGGTTAACGGAACTCTTCGGACTGGACTGTTGCGGGTGCGGGAATTAAGCCCAGGCAGTTTTCAGCATATTTCCATCACCCTTTATTTCGAAACATCGCTGTCAACTTATGACCCGGAAAAGTATTGTCGATCCCTGTCGAATAATCCTGGAAATCTATAACAATTATAGACTAACATAAGGAGAGTTTTGTAAATAACCGATAGAAAGATTGTGAAGGGCGTGATCTATGAACACCGCCCCACGGGACCTTCTTCTGAGTATTTACAGGAGATAAGAAGCAGTCACGAAGATAATGGAAGTTATTTTCCCGCATAGGAAACACACTCAGTACACAAAACCTGGCTTTGTGTAATTACCAGATGTGTGCATATTCTCCGCAGGCCTTGATTCTATAAAATACTTAAATTCAGGTGAAATGTAAAAGAGAAAATATTTCATACAAAATGCAGGCATCGGTATTTGTAGGTTCAGGTCAACTACAGCAGTAACAAGCCTTGCCACATGTGGCCCACTACAAACATCTGTAAAATGCGTCAATTAAAACATCAGTTGAAATACGAGAGTTAAATAAATGACTTCGAACCAATTCCTGCATGATTTGCTGCCACAAATGCATACGTTGTTTTTGCAATTATTCTAATTACTGTATCATGTATGGTCAGTAATTATTCTATATTTCGACACAGTTTCTTTGTTGGCATGGCCTTCCACTCCATACTGCACATATCACATAATCGCTACAAAACAAATCAACCATGAACTAATAATGAATGACGTTTGCTTTAATGACTTTGGCTAGTTTGTTTTGGCACCGTTATCTATGTAACACAACAGGTTATACGCCATTGATACTTGCCCCAGAGGTTCTCCTGAAGCAGAGCGACTGGCAGAGATGTACCATACAGGAAAAGCGTGATGTGGAGGCTGGTTTCGGTTTCATTTCCTGGACATTTGCAAGGGGTTAAAAATATAGTGACATCCTTGGAAACAGATGTGAGAAATTTAGACGTTGGTTATTACTTTAATTTTATACACAAAGTTTGTGAAGGAAATGCCTTTTAAGATGGGGGGGTTGTATGTAATTTGTGATATCAGGGTTGGTTTTGAGGTTTGACAGTTCCTAACGAACGAAGACCTGTAGACCTACATTTCAGTTCGAGCGGAATTCGGTTCGGTCTAGAACCCAGCTCTGGTCAACCGCCCTCCTTGTGAGAGCCGAGTATCTAGACCACAAAGGGAAGTATGCCTCAAACCATGAGTTAGGGCAAACAATAAGAAAGTACATTTCGTTTTTTGGGCGAGTCAGGCAGTTGGGAATACAGGTGAAGTACGGCTTTGTGTAGAGCCAAGGTGTCTCATAACGGTAATCCGGCAACACATCTGAGTGAGTCTAGCACTACCAGCAAGTTGACACTATCCCCTCCGAGCTACCGATTCCCGCCTCCTTTCTCTTGCGCGCACACTCGTGCCATGATTCCTGGCATTAGTTACGAGTATACCATGCCACCTGCACTAAACATTCGTGACCCTCAGCGCACTATTGAGGATGAGAATACAAAAAGGGAGGGAAGGAAAGAAAGAAAGAAGCAGAGAGCAAGAAACGGAGTAGAAAGCACATGAGAATAAAATGAAAATGGAAGGCGAAGAAAGAGAACAAGAATGCATGGCAAAAAGTGGTGAAGATACAATTACTGTGAGTGTCGCATACATGTAGAATATCGCGAGCTGTACTGCCGCAGTCGCACGTCCCCGTGGTCTGGAACTGAATATTGTGCATATTACGCTCTCCAATATAACTGCATCAAACGCGAAGGTACACCTAACGCCAGTATGGACTCTTGGCGCATGTTTCCACTGCTCATGTTGCAGGTTACTTGTACCTGAATGTAGGATAATGTGAAATGTGCACATACCTGCCCCCTACAAAATGTCTACCGGCCGCGAACAGTGGAGTACCCTACGACTGAAGTACATCTCTAGTGCTATCGGCGACAGCCAAAATCTTGCTGTTCGTTAAAGTTAAATTGAAAAAATTTCAAATTTTAAACTGTGGATACGTAGCTGTTTTAGTATTACAGACAGTAAGTGTTGAGGTTTCGATTCCTCACACGTGATAAGAGAAACGTTCTGCGGGCGCACTGGACATCAGTGCACTCACGTTCCGTTTGAGAACCAGCCGCAGCTTTCGCAATATTATGGTACACCCCCAGCAGTGTTATGACCAATCTACGTAATTCATATAGAATAACTGGGCTTTGTGTGACCACAAAAATATGAAATATTTCTCTCGGTTAGAACCTCCGTGAGCAATTACCAATTTTACGTTTATATGGACATAACAATATCGGTAATATTATTTACCAACAACAATATAGAGTATATGTACACACCCAGAGACAGTATTCATATATGGAAAACTGAAAGTACATTTCTCTTGTATCATTATTATAATATATAATACTATTTGTTATATTAATAATAACTTTGTTATTTGGTATCAATTATCTATACAGTCGTGTCCAAAAGTCCGTGACACCGACGAGAAATTTTGAAACCATCCACTCCGAAAACCATAAAAGGAAATCTGGCGGTGTTTAGTGAACTTTTGGCAGGCACTGTACGCGCTACATTTGTTTCAAACCTAGAGCTAGTTAAAGTATTACTTTACTAAATGCATGAGATTTCTCATTTTTTTGTTTTACTCTTGCGTTTATGATCGTGCTCAGAGAGTCCATTGTCTCTGAAATGGTCCTCAACTGGGAACTTTCCATAAAAAAGTTGTAGCTCATTCTTTCTTTAAATATGTTTACGTAAATAATTTAATATTTTGTACACTTATAGTTTCTTGCAATAATGATACGACACTGTAATTTTATATACATAATTTTGAGGGGTTATGAAACGTGGGGGATGGTTTTTGAAAGACATGAAGTTGGATGCTTAGACACAAGGACAGGTTAAACTCCCCCAGTCTACTCCTATATGAAGCTACAGACTACCTCAGTTTCCACACGTGGTAAATATTGGGTTAGTAGTATTTTTGTCTTTGGCATTTTGTTGAAAGCGACTGTTAATATCGAAGACTACATGCATGGGCGAATTGGCCTTCATTCCGAAAGATTCTCTTCCTACGCAATGATTGCTTTCACGTACGTTAAAACAAGGAGACATCTGAGTTAGAAAATTTGTTGCTGAAATATCGGTACTAGCGGTACATTACTACCGCGAAGGTGGCTGCTAGTAACAGTGGGTACTTCTGCCATTTATTAGATTAAAAGTATTTTTTTTTTTGGTTCCATGTATATAATTGAACAGAGTTTATCATCACGTCTTTATTTGTCCAACTGAATGCAAACTTAGATTGTTCTAGAAGTGTTAAAACTTGCATTAAAATTTTATTAAAATTCTCCTACATGTTTCGGTTTAACAAACCATCATGAGGGAACTTATTGTCGTGCTTTGCTAAAGTTAAAATCTTTAAAATAGTTAGATAAAAACGGCGTTATGAATCAGTTCGGTCGTGTGGCTGCATATGCAGCCACACGACCGAACTGATTCATAACGCCGTTTTTATCTAACTATTTTAAAGATTTTAACTTTAGCAAAGCACGACAATAAGTTCCCTCATGATGGTTTGTTAAACCGAAACATGTAGGAGAATTTTAATAAAATTTTAATGCAAGTTTTAACACTTCTAGAACAATCTAAGTTTGCATTCAGTTGGACAAATAAAGACGTGATGATAAACTCTGTTCAATTATATACATGGAACCAAAAAAAAAAATACTTTTAATCTAATAAATGGCAGAAGTACCCACTGTTACTAGCAGCCACCTTCGCGGTAGTAATGTACCGCTAGTACCGATATTTCAGCAACAAATTTTCTAACTCAGATGTCTCCTTGTTTTAACGTACGTGAAAGCAATCATTGCGTAGGAAGAGAATCTTTCGGAATGAAGGCCAATTCGCCCATGCATGTAGTCTTCGATATTAACAGTCGCTTTCAACAAAATGCCAAAGACAAAAATACTACTAACCCAATATTTACCACGTGTGGAAACTGAGGTAGTCTGTAGCTTCATATAGGAGTAGACTGGGGGAGTTTAACCTGTCCTTGTGTCTAAGCATCCAACTTCATGTCTTTCAAAAACCATCCCCCACGTTTCATAACCCCTCAAAATTATGTATATAAAATTACAGTGTCGTATCATTATTGCAAGAAACTATAAGTGTACAAAATATTAAATTATTTACGTAAACATATTTAAAGAAAGAATGAGCTACAACTTTTTTATGGAAAGTTCCCAGTTGAGGACCATTTCAGAGACAATGGACTCTCTGAGCACGATCATAAACGCAAGAGTAAAACAAAAAAATGAGAAATCTCATGCATTTAGTAAAGTAATACTTTAACTAGCTCTAGGTTTGAAACAAATGTAGCGCGTACAGTGCCTGCCAAAAGTTCACTAAACACCGCCAGATTTCCTTTTATGGTTTTCGGAGTGGATGGTTTCAAAATTTCTCGTCGGTGTCACGGACTTTTGGACACGACTGTATAGATAATTGATACCAAATAACAAAGTTATTATTAATATAACAAATAGTATTATATATTATAATAATGATACAAGAGAAATGTACTTTCAGTTTTCCATATATGAATACTGTCTCTGGGTGTGTACATATACTCTATATTGTTGTTGGTAAATAATATTACCGATATTGTTATGTCCATATAAACGTAAAATTGGTAATTGCTCACGGAGGTTCTAACCGAGAGAAATATTTCATATTTTTGTGGTCACACAAAGCCCAGTTATTCTATATGAATTACGTAGATTGGTCATAACACTGCTGGGGGTGTACCATAATATTGCGAAAGCTGCGGCTGGTTCTCAAACGGAACGTGAGTGCACTGATGTCCAGTGCGCCCGCAGAACGTTTCTCTTATCACGTGTGAGGAATCGAAACCTCAACACTTACTGTCTGTAATACTAAAACAGCTACGTATCCACAGTTTAAAATTTGAAATTTTTTCAATTTAACTTTAACGAACAGCAAGATTTTGGCTGTCGCCGATAGCACTAGAGATGTACTTCAGTCGTAGGGTACTCCACTGTTCGCGGCCGGTAGACATTTTGTAGGGGGCAGGTATGTGCACATTTCACATTATCCTACATTCAGGTACAAGTAACCTGCAACATGAGCAGTGGAAACATGCGCCAAGAGTCCATACTGGCGTTAGGTGTACCTTCGCGTTTGATGCAGTTATATTGGAGAGCGTAATATGCACAATATTCAGTTCCAGACCACGGGGACGTGCGACTGCGGCAGTACAGCTCGCGATATTCTACATGTATGCGACACTCACAGTAATTGTATCTTCACCACTTTTTGCCATGCATTCTTGTTCTCTTTCTTCGCCTTCCATTTTCATTTTATTCTCATGTGCTTTCTACTCCGTTTCTTGCTCTCTGCTTCTTTCTTTCTTTCCTTCCCTCCCTTTTTGTATTCTCATCCTCAATAGTGCGCTGAGGGTCACGAATGTTTAGTGCAGGTGGCATGGTATACTCGTAACTAATGCCAGGAATCATGGCACGAGTGTGCGCGCAAGAGAAAGGAGGCGGGAATCGGTAGCTCGGAGGGGATAGTGTCAACTTGCTGGTAGTGCTAGACTCACTCAGATGTGTTGCCGGATTACCGTTATGAGACACCTTGGCTCTACACAAAGCCGTACTTCACCTGTATTCCCAACTGCCTGACTCGCCCAAAAAACGAAATGTACTTTCTTATTGTTTGCCCTAACTCATGGTTTGAGGCATACTTCCCTTTGTGGTCTAGATACTCGGCTCTCACAAGGAGGGCGGTTGACCAGAGCTGGGTTCTAGACCGAACCGAATTCCGCTCGAACTGAAATGTAGGTCTACAGGTCTTCGTTCGTTAGGAACTGTCAAACCTCAAAACCAACCCTGATATCACAAATTACATACAACCCCCCCATCTTAAAAGGCATTTCCTTCACAAACTTTGTGTATAAAATTAAAGTAATAACCAACGTCTAAATTTCTCACATCTGTTTCCAAGGATGTCACTATATTTTTAACCCCTTGCAAATGTCCAGGAAATGAAACCGAAACCAGCCTCCACATCACGCTTTTCCTGTATGGTACATCTCTGCCAGTCGCTCTGCTTCAGGAGAACCTCTGGGGCAAGTATCAATGGCGTATAACCTGTTGTGTTACATAGATAACGGTGCCAAAACAAACTAGCCAAAGTCATTAAAGCAAACGTCATTCATTATTAGTTCATGGTTGATTTGTTTTGTAGCGATTATGTGATATGTGCAGTATGGAGTGGAAGGCCATGCCAACAAAGAAACTGTGTCGAAATATAGAATAATTACTGACCATACATGATACAGTAATTAGAATAATTGCAAAAACAACGTATGCATTTGTGGCAGCAAATCATGCAGGAATTGGTTCGAAGTCATTTATTTAACTCTCGTATTTCAACTGATGTTTTAATTGACGCATTTTACAGATGTTTGTAGTGGGCCACATGTGGCAAGGCTTGTTACTGCTGTAGTTGACCTGAACCTACAAATACCGATGCCTGCATTTTGTATGAAATATTTTCTCTTTTACATTTCACCTGAATTTAAGTATTTTATAGAATCAAGGCCTGCGGAGAATATGCACACATCTGGTAATTACACAAAGCCAGGTTTTGTGTACTGAGTGTGTTTCCTATGCGGGAAAATAACTTCCATTATCTTCGTGACTGCTTCTTATCTCCTGTAAATACTCAGAAGAAGGTCCCGTGGGGCGGTGTTCATAGATCACGCCCTTCACAATCTTTCTATCGGTTATTTACAAAACTCTCCTTATGTTAGTCTATAATTGTTATAGATTTCCAGGATTATTCGACAGGGATCGACAATACTTTTCCGGGTCATAAGTTGACAGCGATGTTTCGAAATAAAGGGTGATGGAAATATGCTGAAAACTGCCTGGGCTTAATTCCCGCACCCGCAACAGTCCAGTCCGAAGAGTTCCGTTAACCTGAGAAACTCACACGGTGTGAGAACATATCTGGTGATCGGCAATGGTTAATAATATGCTAGCCGCGCAAAAATACAAATTCGCCCTTCGTTACATAAGTAAGAATCTGAATGGCTTACGTAGAAGTACAAATTAAGGACACTTTTGCGGTGTGAAAATTGCCAGTATAGTGAATCCGGTAAATGTCCTCAGTTTGGCTTAGAGTGTTGTCTGGATAATTTTCTCTATTTTACGCGAACGATTAATGTGTTTCTCAAGCCTTTAAATTCAGATAGGAGTTGCGAACGGTATTCAGACATTAGGTCTCGTATGAACGTCTTCTTGTGCGGTCGATGTCAAATGACAGTTCGTATTTATTTGGTTGCTAAAGTAGAGTAACATGGTGTGTGCTGAGACTGTACCACGAATCACGATTTACCTCCGGAACACAATACATAACACCTCCATAGTATTCACAGACGTGAATAGGATATAAGAAACTTGCGCACAACTTACCGTGGTACGAACCGTACTTTAGACACGAAAACTCCTTCCCTGATGGTCCGAGTCTAAGTGCAGATTTTGCGTTCCTGGGAAAATGATAAAATAATCTATATAAGCAAGGGGTATTTCATTACATTTACCTGGAAGTCTAAATATATTCTCTATTCTGTAAGCCGGGAATGCTATCAGGCATACCAAACTATTTGTGTTACAAATACCCTAAATGACTGGGCAAGTCAGCTGAATCGACCGGATGTTGTAACAACATTCCCGTGGACACCTGGTGCTGCTTAGCCTCGTATGCCAACTAGAAGAACAAACCCTGCACCGATACATTAATTCCACCTAGCTGAAATACAGTAAGTTTCAAAACTAGGATCTACTTCTTGTTTACTGTGCACAGCTGCAGGTCAATTTCAAATACATATAAAATGCAGGTATTGCCAGACATTTTCATGTCGTTCGTGTGTGAACATATTTAAATCAACCTTCTAGAAACCTGACAGTCAGTCTCCTCTTTGAAATTCTGTTGCAACGATCCCTCTTGACAAAGACAGTAGACAACATTCCACGTTACGTAATGTCAGAACAAACAAACGTACAATGCGCGAGACTGTTTCAGGGTATAGTGACGATATCCTGTTGTTTCGAGCCCATAGGCAGTGTGTGTGAATATTCAAGCTTTCTGGGGTGTTAGGCCATGTCGATTGCTAAGTAGTTACCAGCATTTAAAGGGCGGTAGTCCTTCGTCTTCAGGGTCGAGGAGTCTTTTTCTAGGACTGTTCAACAGTGGACACGGCCCAACACTCCAAGGTTTGAATTTTTGTATAGAATCTCCTTTCCCGCAGGAAGCTTCAGAACAATTTTTTTTTTCCAAAAAGAACACGTTTCTTTCCAACTGATTATGTTGTCTGAACTGAAAGTTTCGTTTTGGTGGTTGAATGTATTATGCCTAGCATATTGTGATATTTGTGTGAAATGTGTTTATTCTGGAAGGCTAAAGTCTGATTAGCGTTCAGCCAATTACACGCAGGTACTGGCCCAATTTACGGTACATCTGAGCGAAATTTAAGACTTGAGCGAAATATTGCGAACAGAAGGTGACAATATCTGATCGTTGATACGTTGTCACTGCAGCTACAGATTCAAGATTTTCAAGGTTGTCGATTTATTTGTGGTGTGTTAGTATAACCTGGTATTACCTCTCCCTCGCTGTCCGTATAAAGCATACTTGTGTATAATCTAGAACAAGAATTCTCAACCTTTTGTGTTCCGAGTCCCATCGTTCACTCTATTGAATAGTACCATCCGTCTTTTTGCAAAAGAAGCGGTTGTACATTAAAGTATGAGGTTAATCGTCGATGAAAGTTATGATTTCCGAAATCAGAATCCCACCCTTCCGACCGTCATTTCTCAACACGCGGGTACCGTTCCACGTTTCGAGGAATATTGGTCTAGGAGGTCCATGTGATTCGTTGTGATAGCAGATGGTCATTGTGTGAATGTAAAATATTGGTCTTAATTTGACTGGTTGCTTGATCTCGGGCATGACTGTTTAATTCATACCGGTTCTAGTGACTTGGTATTTAAGTAACCGGTGTGCAGATCGCTTGTTCTGTGTGTTTGTGTGTGTATGTGTGTGTGTGGGGGTGTGAGCGTATATTATTTGTAGCCTACCCGGAACAGTTACAAGTTTTTTTTTTTTTAATTTCTAACTTTTTAGACACATAAGTGGTCACACATTGTAGTCACAATTTCGTTATCTTATGTACAGATTTCGTTTTATATATGATTGTTTTCCATTTTTCCAGAGCGCGTGTGATGGATTGCCGTCTCTAAACAGATGGCATTGGTACCAGATGTATAGACTGCGGACAGTCGCTGCTTTCTGTCAGTCACTTGTCTCTCGTGCAGTGAGGTTGCTATGGTAACACGCCACTGGCCACATGATCGCTACGGCTTCCTCTTTGCAGAATCTTAACTTAATTTAATCGTTGCAGTGGCGGTTCTGTTTAATTTATTAAGCGAGTTCGCAAAATTTCGAGAAGCTACTATTAGCTTAGTCATCTCTGTCCATCTGTCCGTCCGTCCGCATGGAAATACTCTGCTGCCACTCGACCGATCTTCATGAAATTTGGCATTTTATATCCGAGAAAGTTCAGATTTCGTTAACGTGTGACGAGATTAAAGAACACTTTACATGAAGACCTATATACATTTATAATATCTCGCTGAATTCTTCTTAGATTGAGAAATGTTCCAGAAAAAGTTTTGAGGGGAGATCAAAACACATTTTATATTTAATAACTTTTCTTTTTCGAGAGTCCTGCCATTTATAAGATAATGCGGAAAAATACGGTAGAGCCAGACAGGCCACAGATGACAATATAATACGGCGCATGCGCTTTTCATGCTGGTTAACTAAGGCAATCATGCAGACGCACACTGTCGGAATATGTAACACTTATTGCTTTTCCTCTGGAACAATGTTTGCACGAACTCGCGTCATCGTTGCGTTGTACGTACATTGCCTGTCGTTTTTGCCTTCTACGAGCATAACGACAGACATTTCAGTCCGTAACGTGAACAGCAACCTGCTTCCCTTCCATGTTGTTCTTATACATTCCTGTAGACATGCATTCCAAACAGTGGACCGTAACCCAGTATTAACAAGACGATAGCAAACTTCACGCACAGCAGCAGATTCGCGTAGACAGGACTCAAGCACGAAGCCACATTGTGTCTTAGCACGTAACTGAACGTCAAGGGTTTCGTAGGTGCAGGCCCTGTAATTACCTGCATGTTCTTTCTGCGGCATTTTAAGCCCTTCTGTTGGTAACTGTGACGCTGACCGTTCTCTGGTGTGTGACGCCGTGTAGTCTGCTAGAAACCTATCGACGTATCGTAAGGGGCTTCTTTTCTTCTTTATGATTAACCAATCTTCTGCCCTGAAAACGAGGAGCATCAATTTCCTCCAAAAGTCTCCTTAGGACAGAGGCAAAACTTTCCTCCGAAGCTTCTACCAGACTACTTATGACGATAGTTTCCTTATATTCTGTCATATTATCCTGCTGAGAGTGGGCATATTGCGAAGAATTCTTTATAATAATAATATTTATTTACTGCAGTTGGGTTGTCACCCGGTTGCAGTGGTTATTTTACATGTAAACAAAACATGAAATTGGTTACTACTAAATTTAAGTCGGGAGGGCTACATGAGAAGCATGTAGTGGCAACTTGGAATCTTGGGAACCATCTCAGCATTTGCT
>Ga0123357_10006135_pt1 | contig 14568 bp, 12 predicted proteins | sample TergutEmb28metaG_FD_89873 | JGI IMG/M metagenome (GOLD analysis project Ga0123357, IMG submission 89873) | Embiratermes neotenicus P4 segment gut microbial communities from Petit-Saut dam, French Guiana - Emb289 P4 | ecosystem: Host-associated > Arthropoda: Insects > Digestive system > Gut ...
AGCGAGTCGAAGTCATCGCCTCGGTCTGGAGTGGATCGGCGCACAGGCATTGTTGGGGACGATGTCCGATCGGATGATCGCTTAAGGCAGATAGCCACCACCAAGTTTGCGTGGTCGGTGCTGAGGGACGTCAAAAATGTCATTTCGTCGTCCTCCAAGCGGCAGGTCAGGACGGCATAGTGACGTTCCAGGCGTCTGCGCAGTGGTTTTGGCGTCCGAACCACTCAGTTACCGTGGCGTAGGTGTCGCTTGGGGACGGTAAGGTTGCGTTGCGTCATCCAGAGGCTTGATCGACATCGTCGCCATGGCCGACAAGCTTGTTGATCCACACCGGGACGTCCAGCCTGTCCGGTGGTGTGGCGGCGTATCACGAGCTGTACGACGGCACGGTCATGAGAAGGGCAGTCCTGGTTCCGTGATATAGGGGTTGCGCATGAGTTTTCAGTTGATCATTCTGGCTTGACAGTGTGAGTTACCCTTTGGGGGTGGAGCGTCGGAGGACAGAAGACAGGCAACCGTGGTCAGGCGTGTGAGTTCCTCTTTGGGGGTGGAGTGTCGTCAGAGCGAGAGACACCCGAGTTGTTGGTTTTGAATTGCGCCCTTACTGTGTTACTGTATTAAGTACCTAATACAGTAACACAGTAAGGAGGTGTCTTGTGCGATGGGAATTCACCACCGACAGACCTATCTCGACACAAATAGTCGAGATCATCCAAAAGGGCATCTTGTCTGGCGTCTATCCACCGGGCTCAAGTATGCCAAGCGTTCGCGCCCTGGCAGTGGAAGCGGGCGTCAACCCCAACACCATGCAGAAGGCTCTGGCAGATCTGGAGTCTCAGGGTCTCTTGAACACCAGACGTGCCAGCGGCAGAACAGTAACTGAGGACGAAAGGTTGATCATGAGGTTGAAAGACCAGACATCGACGGGATACGTCGAGCATTATTTCGCCCAGATGCAAGATTTAGGCATAGAACGCAGTGCCGCGGCGGCTCTGGCCATGGAGCGCGTGGACACTAACCTGACCAGCGCAACGACGACCACTGAGCCGGCTCCAGCGTCCAACATCCCGGAGGTGAACTGAATGAGCACGTTGCTACAGATCCAGGGGTTGACCAAGTGTTTCGACTCAGTCATAGCCCTCAACAACGTCAGCATTTCGTGTGACACCGGCCGGATCGTCGGTTTGCTCGGGCCGAATGGCAGCGGCAAAACCACACTGATCAAAATCGTCAACGGCTTGCTGACGCCCACCAGCGGCCAGGTGCTGATAAACGGATTGACCCCAGGCCCGCAGACAAAGTCATTGGTCAGCTATCTGCCGGATCGTACGTACTTCGACGGCTGGATGAAGGTGAAGGACTGCCTCGCGTTGTTCGCCGATTTCTATCTTGATTTCGACAGCGCCAAGGCCGACGACATGATGAAGTCGCTGGGCATCGACGTCACCAAGACCTTCAGAACCCTCTCGAAGGGAACGCAGGAGAAGGTTCAACTGGCGCTGGTCATGAGCCGTGACGCTCAGCTCTACTTGTTGGACGAGCCCATCGGGGGAGTCGATCCGGCCGCTCGCGATTACATCCTCGGAACGATCATCAAAAATTACAACGAGCAAGGAACGGTCGTCATCAGCACGCATCTGATTGCTGACGTCGAAAAGGTCCTGGACGATGTCATTTTTCTCAACAATGGACACGTTGATCGCATGGACAACGTCGACAATATCCGGGAACTTACTGGCCGAAGCGTCGACGAGACGTTCAGGGAGGCATTCAAATGCTAGTCAAACTGCTCAAATACGAGTTCAAAGCAACACGAGAAATCTTCCTGCTGGCCTACGGTGTGCTTGTCGTGCTCACAGGCATGACGGCAGGGCTACTGGCGATCAGGATACCGAGATCGTCCAGCCTGTCTGGTGTGTTTGGCGTCGCCTCTGTTCTGGTGACCATGTTTTATGTGCTGGTCGTTGGCGCGTTATCCCTTCTGCCTCTGGTGATCATCGCCGTTCGCTTCTATCGACTGCTGGGTGACGAAGGCTATCTCTGGTTCACCTTGCCAGCCGCCCCGGCACAGCACATCCTTGGCAAATTGATCCCGGGTGTTGTCTGGACGGCCGCGACCGCCTTAGTGACGTCCGCCAGTGTGATGCTGGTCACAATACGCACTGGATGGTATGCGCAATTGGGCGACGTCTGGCACCAGTTGCTGTCTCAGGGCTTCAATCCAGGTGCCTGGCTGGCCCTCCTGCTGATCATGATTGTGATCAGCCTGTTGCTCGAAATACTGGCGCTCTATGCGTCGATGGCCATTGGGCCAAACCTGATCAAAAACCACCGATTGGGCGGCAGTGTGCTGGCTTGGGTGATCATCTACTGCGCAAACCAGGTGATCAGTGTCATCAGTCTGATAATCATCGCGCTGATATTGAAAGACTTCCCCAATAACGCTGCCAATGTGGACGCATCAATGGTCAACCACGCGGCTTTCGTCTTCTGTGGGATCATCGGTATCGAGAGCCTGGCAATTGCCGTGGCCTGCTACTTCCTGACGCACTATTTCATCAGTCACAAGCTAAACCTGGCGTGACTGGTCAGCCGGGGAGCGCTCTACTGCCCGAATCAGTAGAGCGCTCCCCGGTACCGTCGCCATCGACCAGCGATGTCCGCGCTTTGGTGATGAATTGAATGTCCCCCGGATACTGGGCGATTTTGGAGTCGGACGTCAAAAGCGTCATGTGTTCGATGTTGGCTTGGGCGATCAACACCCGATCGAATGGATCGCCGTGTAAGGCGGGTAGATTCCCGACGGCCAAGATGTGCTCAACCTCGGGATACTCTACATTCCTCAGCCTTGTATTTATACGAAATTATGGCATAATTGCAACACGTTGGTTAGCCTGATACGCGCATACAGGCATTGCGCGGCGCACTTGCGCGATCCTCGCGGACGCGACGTAAGTGGACTTTTGTGCCTGTGATGACGCCAACGACGCAGGAACAGGACGGGTGCGCCCCGTCAGCCAAGTAGTTGCTGTTCGACGGCGAACGCCACTAAGGAATGGAGACAGAATATGAGCACGACACCTGAAGCACCTAGTAACGAGGCTTTGGGAACTAAGGAATACTTCGCACAACGATCCTTGAAGTCCGGTGCCGGCGGTTGGGTATTACTCGCCGGCCTGGGTGTGGCCTACGTGTTGTCTGGTGACTTCGCCGGCTGGAACGGCGGATTTGCCACCGGCGGCTTCGGCGGCCTGCTCATCGCGTTCACGCTGATGGCCATCATGTATCTCTTCATGTGTTTCGGCCTGGCTGAGATGAGTGCGGCCATGCCCGTCGCGGGCGCCGGTTACTCGTTCGCACGGCGGGCCATGGGCCGGTTGGGTGGTTTTGCCACCGGCACCGCCATTCTGATCGAGTACGCGATCGCGCCTGCCGCGATCTGCACCTTCCTTGGCGACTACACACGCATGCTGTTCGGTTGGGACAAGCACTTCTGGCTCAACGTCGCCATCTATCTGGCGTACTGGGTGATTTTCATCGGCATCCAACTGATCGGCGCCGGTGAGGCGCTGAAGACGATCTTCGTCATCACGGCAATCGGCATGATCGCTCTGTTCGTCTACCTTGGCACAATGGCGCCTCACTTCAATGCCGCCGAGTTGCTCAACGTCAAACCCAATGGTTCCCTAGGTTCGTCCGCCTTTCTGCCTTATGGCATCAAGGGCACGCTGGCCACTTTGGTATGTGGCATTTGGTTGTTCCTCGGCATCGAAGGAGTCCCCGTGGCGGCCGAAGAGGCGAAGGACCCCAAGAAGGACATGCCACGTGGCATCATCATCGGCGTCCTGATCCTCATCTTCAACGGCCTTCTGGTTTTGTTCTTGACGGCTGGTGGCACGGTCAACAAGGTGGCCTGCGCGGGTGCGAATGGCGTCACTGTAGAAGCTAGCGGCACCGCCTGCATAGGGCAGGGCGGTGGCGTTGGCGCGCCGCTAATAGTGGCCCTGACGAGTTCCGGCGCCCCGCAGTGGATCATCTGGTTCATCAACCTGGCCGGGCTGGCTGGTCTGATCGCCTCGTTCTTCTCGCTGACCTACGCGTGCTCACGCCAGCTGTTCGCCTTGTCGCGGGCCGGTTACCTGCCGCGCTGGCTGTCGCGGACGTCACACCGGAAGGTACCCACCTGGTGCCTGATCGTCCCTGCAAGCATTGGCTTCCTGCTCGGCGCCTGGCAGCAGTCCGGGGCGCGCATGATGGACATCGCCGTGTTCGGTGCCACCATCTCATACGTGTTGATGTGCTTGTCGCACGTGATCTTGCGCAAGACCGCCAAGGATCTAGACCGCTCGTATCTGACGCCCGGCGGTGCCATCACCACCGGTATCGCGACAGTGCTGGCAGTCGTGGCGGTCGTGTCGGTGTTCGTCTACGACCCGCCGGCCGCGATGCTGACGCTGGTCATCTTCTTGTGCTTCATCGCCTACTTCTGGTTCTTCTCACGCAAGCACGTGATCGGAAACGCGCCTGAAGAGGAATTCGCACTGTTGGCCGCCGAAGAAGCCGAACTCAGCAGCTGAACGCGTGGCCGTCCTGGCTTGGCGACGATACCAGTCCCAGGCCAGGACGGCTAACCCGTCATGCCCCCAGAAGTGACTGTGCGGTCACGCGATCATTTGACGGTGACTATGCACTTGGCCGTCTTGCCATTCCATGTCTTGGCGGTGATGGTCACTTTGCCCTTCTTCTTGCCAGTTACCTTGCCACTGCTCGAGACCGTCGCCACTTTGCTGTTGCTAGTAGTCCAGGCGATCGTTTGCGGATTGGTTCCGGCTGGCAGCCAGCTGACGACCTTCAATACCACCGTTTTGCCCCTGGTGATCGAGGTGCTCGTCTTGTTCAGTGTGATCTTGCTGGCAGCGACCAAACCGACCGTCAGGACGAACTTCTTGGTCTTGCCGCCGGCGCTGACTTTGATCGTCGTCTTGCCGGGGGAGTGAGTGGTGATGACGCCCGTCTTGTCGATGGTGGCGATGTAGGTGTTGCTCGATGAGAACTTGGGGACGATCCCCGTGGCGTTGGATGGCTTGAACTTGGCCTTGACCTGTAGCGTCTTGCCGATCAACAAGCCGGTCGCCTTGGACGGGCTGATCGTGAACGATTTCATCTTGATGGTCTTGGAGACGACATAGACCTTGCATTTGGCCGTGTATGAGCCGTCGCTGCTGGTGACGGTGATGGTGGTCGATTTGCCTGCCGCTTTGGTACTGGCCGTGACTTTGCCGGTGCTGGGATCGACGGTGGCAATACTGGTATTGGCGCTGGTCCAGGTGTACTTCCGGTCAGTGGCGTTGGCTGGTTGGACTGCTGCCGGAATGGTGGCCGACTTGCCTTTCACGAGGTGGATGGACGGCAGTGTCGTCACACTGGTGGCGGCTGTGCTGCCTGTGATGGGCACGGGCGTAAGGCGCATGGTGGTTGAGCCGTCACCGAGTTGGCCGTAGGAATTGTCGCCCCAAGCCATCAAGGTACCATCAGTTTTGATCGCGACGCTGAAAGTAAGGCCAGCGGCAATCGCCTGCACGCCCGTCATCACTTTTTCCGGAACGAGTGATGAGGTGGTAGTGCCGTCACCGAGTTGGCCGTAGCCATTGTCGCCCCAGGCCCATAAAGTGCCGTCATTTTGGAGGGCTAAGGTGAAGCCGTCAACGCCTGCGGCGACGGCGGCGACGTTGTCGATGTTCACTTGCTCTGGCACTAGGCTGTACGAGGTTGTGCCGTCGCCCAACTGGCCGTTGCTGTTGTCGCCCCAGGCCCATAGGGTGCCGTCATTCTTCACGGCCAAGCCGAAGTCGCGTCCGGCGGTGATGGTCTTGACGTTCGTCATTCCATTCACCGGATAAGGCGTGTTCTGCGGAGCACCGCCGTTGTTGCCCAAGTCGCCGTGGTAGCCGTCGCCCCAGCTATAGAGGGTGCCGCCTTCGGCGATCGCCAAGGCGAAAGCAGAACCGGCTGCGACTGCTGTGACGGTGGAGGGGATATCGACCGGAACGGGAGCGTCGCGGTTTGTCTTGGTGTCGTCGCCCAATTGCCCGTAGCCGTTTAAGCCCCAGCCCATCAGCGTTCCGTCGTCTTTGATAGCCAGGCTGAAATTGTTACCAGCGGCCAAGGCATTGGCGTTGCCTGTCTCATATCCGCTGTCATTAGTCTTAAGAGGCTTCCAAACTGAATCGTCTGTCCTCGACCACCAGTCGCATTGATGCAGCCATTGGTCGTTGCTGCATCCCCAGGCCCATAGACTGCCGTCGCCTTGGACGGCAAGGCTATGTGTGAACCCGCCGGCAAAGACGGAGACATTGTCGAGCACTTTGATGGGGCTGAGCCGGCTGGTGTTGGTGTCGTCACCGACCGTCCCGAACAGATTGTTGCCCCAGGCCCACAGATTGTTGTCAGCATCTGTGATCATTGTGTGATTCCAGCCAGTGCGCAGCGTCTGAACAGTGCCGAAGGTCGCCGGGTCCGCGTGGGCAATCGACGTCGGAGGACTGATCAGTGCCAGCCCGACCGTCAGCCCAGCCAGCAGGCAGACCAGACGTCGGCTGGTTCGGCGCCCGCGTTGAAGACCGCTGTCGTTGCAGCGCTGTAAAGAAGAGGACGGTTCTTGTCCCCGTGTCATAAATGTGTTCATTGCTTGCTCCCAATTGACGATGCATACGCGCACAACAACATGAACCCCTATTTGAGTCAGTTACCCGCATGTCCCGCAAAGAACAATACACCTCGATCCCACTCGGACTGATCAGGTTCTCGCGTTGTTGTCAGTGTTGTAACAGACCGATACGATGCCGAACCAAACCCGTTTCACACGCGCCCATTCGCGACGATCGCGCCCAGCGCGATAAACTGGCTTGCCAGGAGGTCCGACATGGCTAATTCGTCAAACCACCCAGTCGTGCTGGTTGTCGACGACGATGTGGCGCTGTCCGAGATGCTACAGATCGTCTTGCGCCAGGAAGGCTTCGACACCATCTGGTGCGGCCGCGGTGACAGGACGATGGAGGCGTTCCATCGCCATCGCCCCGATGTGGTGCTGCTCGACATCATGCTGCCCGGGCGGGACGGCATCGACGTCTGTCGCGCGATCCGGGCCGAGTCCGGCGTCCCCATTGTGATGCTGACTGCCCGCAGCGACACGCAGGACGTGGTGCGTGGGCTGGAGGCCGGGGCCGACGACTACATATCCAAGCCCTTCAAGATACAAGAGCTGGTGGCCCGCATCCGTACGCGGTTGCGCCGCGTCGAGGCTGGCTCGTCGGACGGCGAGATCGTCATCAAGGGTGTCACCATCAACGCCACCACGCACACGGTCACCGTGGATAGCCACGAGGTGGCCCTGACACCGCTCGAGTTCGATCTGCTGCTGACTCTAGCCCGGCACCCCCGTCAGGTGATGACGCGCCAGAAGCTCATGGAGGAGGTCTGGGGCTACCACCACTCAGGCGACACGAAGCTGATCAACGTCCACATCCAGCGGCTGCGCTCGAAGATCGAGAAGGATCCTGAGAAACCCGAGATCGTCATCACGGTGCGCGGCGTCGGCTACCGGGTAGACGATGCCCAAAGCTAAATCGCTTCCGGTCCGCCTGCTGGGGTGGCCCCGCCGGGTGCTCAGTTCGTCCTTGCCGCTGCGGCTGATCGCCACCACGCTGGTCGCATCGTGGGCGATCCTGACACTGGGCGCCTGGATGATCCTGGTGCAGGCGTCCCACGGCATCTTGCAGGGCAAGCAAGCCAGCGCCGTCGCCGAGGCCAGCGCCGCACTCAACCGCATGCAGCTCTCGTTGACTGACACAAACCTGACAGCCGCCTCTCTGGCCGAGAGGCTGACGCAACTGGTCGATCAGGCGAGCAGCACGTCCGCCCAGTACAAGATCATCATCGAGACGCCGTTCTCGGGGTTCATTTCCGCCGGGGTGTCCGTGAACAGCGTGCCGGTCGCGCTGCGCAACCAGGTCGTGGGTTCGGATCTGATGTGGGTGACGCCCACCCTCGTGGTGTTCACGGACGGTTCCAGCGAGAACACGCCTGGTCTCGCGGTCGGTAGCAATCTGCACGTGCCATCCGGCGACTCTTACCCGGTCTACTTCGTCTTCGCCCTGACACAGGAGGAGGCGACGCTGCGCGTCATGCGCGGCGCCGTGTGGTCGACGGTGGCGGTGTTGTCCATCGCCATGGCCGGCATCGCCTATCTGGTGTCCCATCAGGTTGGCAAGCCGGTGCGTCAGGCCAGCAGCGTGGCCCGGCGGATCGCGGCCGGCGACTTCGAGCAGCGCCTGCCGGTGGTGGGGACGGACGACCTGTCCAGTCTCGCCGTGTCGATGAACGACATGGCCAGCACGCTGAGCACCCAGATCAACCAATTGGAAGAGCTGTCGCGCCTGCAAAGACGCTTCGTGTCGGATGTCTCGCACGAGTTGCGGACGCCGCTGACCACTGTGCGCATGGCGTCGGATCTGTTGTATGACATGCGCGACGACGTCACGCCGACGCTGACCAGGACCGTCGAGCTGATGCACACCGAAGTCGACCGCTTCGAGACGTTGCTGTCCGATCTGCTCGAGATATCGCGCTTCGACGCCGGCGCTGCGGTGCTCAGCCTGGACGACGTGGATCTCTCGGTAGTGGTGACGGATGCCGTCGACGAGGTCCGGGCGCTGGCCGAGCACCACGGGGTGCCGCTGGAATTGCGGGCTGACAAACGGCTCACGGTCGAGGTGGACGCTCGTCGCATCCGTCGCATCATGCGCAACCTGCTGTTCAACGCCATCGAACATGCCGAGGGCCAACCGATCGAAGTCACCACCTCGGGGAGCAGGCTGACCGCCGCTGTCAGCGTTCGTGACCACGGAGTCGGCTTCCTGCCCGAGCAGGCCGACCTGGTGTTCCACCGCTTCTGGCGGGCCGACCCGTCGCGGCAGCGCAACCTTGGCGGCACCGGGCTCGGTTTGTCGATATCGCTTGAGGACGCCCGTTTGCACCACGGCTGGCTGCAAGCCTGGGGTGAGCCCGGGCACGGGGCGCTGTTCCGCTTGACTCTGCCACGGAGCCAGGCCAACACCTCGCTGCCGGTCCCGCCGCCGCTTCATCCCGACGACGAGGAGGAGTCATGACGCCGGGCGACATATCAGACTGCCGGATGTGCGCGGGTTCCAGCCGGCCCGGGGCTCCCAGGCGCCATCCTCGCCGCACGGTCAGGGTGGCCATCAGGCATGGGCAGGCGGCTGCGGTGTCGTCAGCCCAAACCGGCGTTCCACCCGCTTCGGCGTCTGGCCGCGCGGGTTCCAGCCGGCCCGGGGCTCCCAGGCCCCATCCTCGCCGCACGGTCAGGGTGGCCATCAGGCATGGGCAGGCGGCTGCGGTGTCGTCAGCCCAAACCGGCGTTCCACCCGCTTCGGCGTCTGGTCGCGCGGGTTCCAGCCGGCCCGGGGCTCCCAGGTTTGCGCGGGCGATGATGGCGGTGTTGGTGCTGGCGCTGTCCGGTTGCGTCACGATCCCGACGACCGGCACCGTCCAACAAGTCAACCCCCCACCGGCTGGAAACGGGGCACCGCAGGTCGACGTGGAGCCGGCGTCCCCGGTGCCGGACGGCAACCCCGATTCTATCCTCGCCGGTTTCTTGGCGGCGGTCGCTTCGGCCAGCCCCAATCGCTTCGCCATCGCCCGCCAGTACCTGACGCCCCAGGCCGCCGAGGAATGGGATCCGGCACAAGGTGTCACCATCTACAACTCCGATGGGACGCCCACGATAGTGACGGATAAAAACGCCGTCCTCAAGGCGCCGGTGCTCGGACGCCTCGACTCGGACGGGCACTACACGTCGGTCATCGAACCAGATTATTCGCACAGCTTCGCGATGGCGCAAGACGCCGATGGGCAGTGGCGCATCAGCGATCCCGGCGTCGGCATATTCATCTCCCAGTACCGGTTCCAGCAGACTTACCGGGCAATGCCGGTCTACTTCTTCAACCGGACACTCGACCGGTTGGTCGTCGAAAACCTGTACCTGAATTGGGCGGACGACAACGCCACCAGCGCCGTCGAGGGCCTGCTGCAAGGCCCATCGGCCTGGCTGAGCCCAGCGGCGCTGACGATGATTCCGCCACAGACCAAGCTGGCGGTTTCCGCGGTCGCGGTGCAGGACGGTGTGGCGCTGGTGTCGCTCACCCAACAGGCCAATGGCCTCACTGACACCCAACAGCTGCAGATGGCAGCCCAGTTGTTCTGGACGTTGAGGGCTGTGCCCACCTCGATCACCGGGGTGCGTATCGATGTCGAGGGGCAGCCGATGACGGTTCGCGGGCAGGACGAGGAGGGCGTCATCAGGGCCAACACTGTGGCGGCATTTCGGACGGCGGTCCAGCCGTCCTCCCAGATAGCCTATGGGCTGACGGCTGACGGCGCTGTGGTGCAGTTGCCCGCATCCCCGGGCAAGGATCCACAGCCAGTCGCCGGGCCCCTCGGCACGATCAGGGCCGGCTTGGACGACACCCCGGACAGTCTCGCCGTAAGCCCCGACGGGGCCACTCTGGCGCTGGCCACGCCGTCCGGTTTGTGGACGGCTCCCACGACCGGCGGTGGTCCAGCGACCAAGGTGTTGGACGTGAAGGGGTTGCGGCGTCCCCAAGTCGACGACACCGGGGTATGGGCTGTGTCGAACGACAAGGCGGCACATCCGACGCTCTGGCTGGTCGACGCCAGCGGCCAGACGCAGCACGTGGCACTCAAAGATCTGGACGGTGGCACGGTGACGTCGTTCAGGGTGGCGCCGGACCGGACACGCGTCGCTGTGACCGTCAACATGGGCGGCAAAGACATACTGGGCCTGTTGCGTATCGGGTCGGTTCAACCTTTGTCCGTCGACGGCTGGCGCTCCTTGGCCGTCAACACCGGGCGTGGCGAGTTGGCGGCGTGCGCCGATGTCGGCTGGGTGTCGCCCACCCAACTCGTGGTGTTGTCGTCGTCCACCAAGGACGCCAACGTCGTCGCTTACCGCATGGACGTCGATGCCGCACTGGTCGATTCCCTGGGTCCGGTGGGCGGCGACACTCCCGTGGCTTTAACGGCGCAACCGCGTGCCGATGGGACGGCGGCGCTGGTGGTGACGGGTGGTGGCACCGTGTTGCAGTACGAGGACCGCACCCGCTGGAGCACCATGGTCACCGGCTTGAAGGCCGTCGCTTTGCCGGGATAAGGGTTATCCACAGGCTTTTTCCGGTGCGGCATTCCCGGCAATGATATGGGCATGAAATTGCTGGACGCCGCGCTTGACCTTTTCTTGGGCGGGCAGTGCCACGGTTGTGGGGAGCCGGGGCGCAGCCCCTGCCCATCCTGCCAAGCAGCCTTGAGCCCGCAACCCGAAGCCCAGGTGCGTGCTGGTGTGAGTTTGCCGCTGGTCAGCAGCCTGGACTACGAGTCGGCGATGCCATTCGTCATCGCTTACAAGGACCGCGGCGCCTGGCAGTTGACTGCCACGCTGGGGCCAGTGCTGGCGGCATCGGTGCGTTGCCTGACCGACAACCTCGACGCCGGCACTGCGGTGTTGGTGCCTGTTCCGTCATCGCCAGCGGCCGTCAGGCAGCGCGGATTCGACCATATGGCCACACTGGCCAGTTGGGCAGCAAAGAGGCTGGGCATGCGCTGGTCGCCACTGTTGCGCCGGGTGGGACGTGTGACCGATCAGGTGGGTCAGAGCGCCGGCCAGCGGAAGGCCAACCAGATCGGGACCATGCAAGCCCGTCCGGGAGCCGAGACCGTGATCGTCGTTGACGATATCGTGACCACTGGGGCCACGGTCGTCGAGGCCGTGAGGGCCTTGACGGCGGGAGGCCATCGAGCGGTCGGAGTGGCAACGCTGGCCGACACGGCACTGGGAGGGCGGTGATTGATCGTGACGTCGCCGGAACGGTAGGGTAGGCGAATAAACTCGAGTTCCAATGGAGGTTCCCATGGAAATGGACATCGTTATTTCGGGACGCCGGATGACAGTGGCGCCGGAGTTGCGCGAGGCTGTCACCGACCGTCTACAGCGCGAGGTGGCCAAGCTGACCGATCAGGTGCAAAGGGTCGAGGTCGAATTCTCGGCCGGCGAAGGCAAGAACTCATCCGTGACCACGGCCGAGATCACACTGCGGGCGAAAGGACGTCCCGTCGTCCGGTCCGCCGGGGCCGCCGATGACAGGCGAGCTGCCTTCGATGCGGCGTTTGACAAGCTGCGCACTCAACTGCGCCGGGCCGCCGACCGCCGCAAGACACGCCGCGGGCTGCGGGCCCAGGACTTGACCTCGCTGCCGCTGCTGCCGTTCGAGATGACACCGGCGCCGGAAGGCGAATCCGTCGACACGACGCCGTCGTATGACACGGGAGACTACAGCACCGGCCCGCTGGTGGTGCGCGAGAAGAGCTTCAGCTCGCCGGCATTGACGCTGGCCCAGGCTTTGGACGAGATGGAACTGGTCGGCCACGACTTCTTCTTGTACGTCGACGCTGAGACCAGGCTGCCTTCTGTGGTCTATCACCGCAAGGCCTACAACTATGGCGTCTTGCACCTGACGGTCACCGACTAGTGTGAGCCCCAGAGATGAGTGATCCCGCCTGGCCGTTGATAGCCAACTTCCGCGATGTCGGCGGCCACCCCGGAACCGATGGCCGGGCCGTCAAGCGTGGCTTGATCTTCCGGGGATCGAGCCTGGCGGACGCCACTGACGACGACCTGGCCAGGCTCGGCTCGCTCGGAGTCGGGCTGGTGTTCGACCTGCGCTGCCGCCAAGAGGCCGACGGCTCGCCGGACCGTCTGCCAAGCGGTGCCCGCTATCGCCGGGAGTCGGGGGTCATGTCAGCCGATGAGGGAGCCGGTGACGATTTCGAGTGGCTCGATTGGGCGCGCTTGATGGATCAACTGGAGGCGTCCGACGAAGCGCTGCTGGCAATGGAGACTTTTCAGGGCGGCACCTACACCGAGATGATCCGGCGTCCGGCCAGCTTTAGCGCGCTGGCGAACGAGTTGCTGGACGCCTCGGGACGTGGCGTCTACATCCACTGCGCGGCCGGCAAGGATCGCACGGGGGTGGCTTGTGCCGTCGTGCAGAGACTGCTCGGGGTTGGCTGGGACGACATCCTGGCCGACTACATGGAATCGGCCAATCATCCGAGGGCGGACGTCAGCTGGGTGCGCGAACTGGCCAGCCGTCACAGCTCCCGGGTGGAGGCACTGGTCAACACGATGCTGGGTGTCACGCCGCAGCAACTGGAGACGTCATTCCACGAGATCGACAACGCGTGGGGCGATTGGGAGGGTTTCGTGCAGGACGGCCTGGGGCTTGGCGACGAGGACGTCGCAACCCTGTGGGCGGCGTATCTGGAGCCGTAGGCTACGCGATGCCGTGGCGGCGCAGGATGTCGTCCACTTCCTTGTCGTCGTCCGTCACTGGACCAGTTGGCAACGGCTTGGTGACGGCAGGCGTGACGGGCTTGGCGCCGGGCGCCGCGGCCTGGGGCTTGGACGGCGCGGGTGCAACCCCGGCGCCGGCTTGCAGGGCGGCCAGTTTGCGTTCCTTGATTGCCTGACGGCGAGAGGCAGCCTCGTCACCGGTGACATGGGGCACGAAGCTGCCGATCAGGTAGGCGGCCAATCCGATGCAGCCGCAGACTAAGCCGATCATGATCCCGGTGCTCATGAAGGTGGCATGTGCCCAGGTGTCGACGGCGTTGATGCCCTCGACGACCTTGCCCATCAACCCCATGGACAACAAGCCGAGGGGGATCAGGACGAACCCGATGCCGCGCAGCATGACACGCCAACTCCGCTTGCGCAGCCAGCCGAAGAGTAGATATGCCAGAGCGACGACGGCCAGCACAATCGTCAAAAGGACTGCTGAGAACGTGGTTGAAAGTCCAAACATGGGACCAATCATACTGTGAGATGGCTTCAACTAAGAATGGACCGTCGCTTGTGTCAAGCATCTGTGATCGGCTAAGATTTCCCTTGTCGATTGGGCGTTCCACCCGATCCGCGAAGTGAGGGCCAACCCTCCACCTGGGCTGCTACCAGCAGCCGGGTCGGTGATTACTCCGCCGGACTGGATCCGGTGGGGCTGGCCTTCGCGTCTGCGGAGGCCTTTTTGGCAAGGGTGAAGCTCCAAACCGGCCAGCGACCAAACGTCGTTGTTGAAGCGATGATGGAGGCACACACATCAGCACAGAACCCCGCATCAATGAGCGCATCCGCGTTTCCGAGGTCCGCCTCGTCGGACCGGACGGCGAACAGATCGGCATCGTCCCAATCGCGCAGGCCCTCCAGATGGCCCGCGATCATGACCTCGATCTGGTCGAGGTGGCCGGTGACTCCCGTCCGCCCGTCGTCAAGCTGATGGACTACGGCAAGTACAAGTACGAAGCCGCCCAGAAGGCCAGGGAATCGCGGCGCAATCAGGCGAACACGATCATCAAAGAGATGAAGTTGCGGCCGAAGATCGACGATCACGACTACGACACCAAGAAGGGCCACATCGTCCG
>Ga0123357_10006136_pt1 | contig 14566 bp, 8 predicted proteins | sample TergutEmb28metaG_FD_89873 | JGI IMG/M metagenome (GOLD analysis project Ga0123357, IMG submission 89873) | Embiratermes neotenicus P4 segment gut microbial communities from Petit-Saut dam, French Guiana - Emb289 P4 | ecosystem: Host-associated > Arthropoda: Insects > Digestive system > Gut ...
AGTAACTCAACGAATTAGTCGCAAGCTCCTGAGGATGGATGTATTAACGTCCGAAACATGTTGAGCACTGAATAAAGTAATAATAAAACAAGTGGCATCAAGTTTGTCTCTTTTTACTCAACTGTAAAGTTCCATATTCACCACTAATTTACACAGCTGCTAAAAGGCAACAAAGGAGGAAAAAGCTGCTGGTTATAAAACAGACACTTTTCCTTTCTTTTCCTGGTAAAATATATGTAATACTGCATATACTAATTATTATTTCCACACTGGTATAAATTCAACTGCAAACTAACACTTCCTTTGTACCAGCTGGGACAGAACTGGTTCTGAGTATCACTTGCATCAGGATACTGGTGACACATAACTTGAGACATACAAAACCAGTAATGTCTAAGACAAACCCTAGTACTACACACAAGTAACGGAGCAGAAATACTGATACAACTCTGCTAAAATACTAGCATACCTAACAGGATAGCTGATTAACCTTTTGGCGCCAGAATTATTTTGTTAATCTTAGCACACCCTGTATATAAAATGTGAATAATCCAGGAACAAAATATGTTAGAATTATGAAACAAACTGCATTTTGAAGAGGAAAAAAACGGAAAGTATATACCATGTTTAAAATATTCAGTACATGTATTTGTTGAATAAATATATAAAGTGCAACGTTTAAAGGTTAGCGGTGCAGTACGACCACTATAGTCGTCATTAGGCGTCAAAAGGTTAAGCAACTCCATTGTACAGGATTTTCTTGCAGCAGTTTACAGTTGAGGAGTGGGCTTAAAAAATTATGTCTATGAAACCAAGAGATTCATCAACATCACTACAAAAGCCCACCAGTGGATATCATGCCATGCAGGCTCAATTCAGTTTATATTTTCATAACCAATTTGAAGATTTATTTTAATACTTCCATTCTATCAATGACTAGGTATCCAAAAGGAATTGCTTATTTATTTTGTATACATCGGCACTGAACTTCCCACCCATGTCATAATTCATTTCATCATTGACACAACAGCTGAACACATGCAAACTTGTTATGTAATTTTCTTTAATTCTGTGTTCATTTATCTCTGTAAATATGCATGTTCAGGCATAAATGTTTATTCATGATGAACATATATTCACTTTTATAAGAGCATATTTCGCATAAATAGATTATGTCTTAGCAAAACCCAGCGTGAATCAGAAAAAGCTGGCACTATACAGCATGACTCACTGGAGCAGACTGGTTGTGAATTTGTTCCAGGAAGATGGTCACTGCTTCTGGTGTGAGCTGACTTGGATCATCTTCTGGGATGTGGTGATGTCTGGTGGTAGAGTTTACCACCAGCAGATATGGAAGTGGTACCACTGACATTGCAATGGAATTGGCCAGTTCTGGGCTCCCTACCCACCCAAACTGGAACCACCTATGAATATAACACACAATAAAAACATCTTTAAGAATGCTATTTCTTGGGGCAATCCCAGATGTCTGGTCACTGTGGCGACTTAAGTTTTGTATGGTGGTCCCTAATAATTGTGGATCACCTGTACATAATTTGCTTCGTGGCACCTTTCTGGTCCTGAGAACTATAAGATTGCTCAATGATTTCTGGAACATTTGTACAATCCTACTACAGCCAAATCATCTAGCAGGGTATATGCTGGTCTTCTATGCTACAGGTCTATGGTTCAAATTCTATTGTAGTAACACTAGACCGAGGTTACCAATATGTTGTCCCTGTGTCTAGGCATACACATGTGAAGGTATGTAGGGTGAATAGAAGTAAACATCCTCATATTCTTAACTCAGTACTAGATGGATGTGAATGATCAGCTCCATGCTCCAACCGCTTCACCCCATGATAGACGGCTGGAGGAGCACCACGAGATCATTGCAGAAATAAAAATCCCATACCTGAGAGGAATGAAACCCCAGTTGTCCAGACCATATAAAGTCACTTTACTTAGTGGTGACCTATCTGTTAGAGTAAGGGAAGGATCAATGCCAATTTTAAGGATCTATCACAATTTTATTAGAGTTCTTATACCGTTACCATGGAAAATGGTCCAAACTTTCAATGCATTTTATTGTCTCCTGCTGTGCTGTATGCAGCATGCAAATCCAAAATACTCACTTGTGAAACTTTTCTCTGTTCTTTGTAATGACAGATTCAATCATGTCTCGAAACCTGCAACAGAGATGCACACCAAAATCTACAAGCCTTATATTATGAGTAAGTCTACCAAATATACATTAACATTTAACATGGAGCATTTACACGATCTGTGTGATGATATAATACCATGTGGAAGTCAAAAGTGTCAACATTTCCATGCTGGGATTTACTTTGCAAAAACACCTTCTTTTGAAGAATAGTTGAAGAATAAAAGACCAACTTGATGTCACTTGCTATTTTATTTCACTTCTTATGTGCTCAACATGTTTCGGACATTAATATATCCATCATCAGGAGCTTGCGACTAATCTGTTGAATTACCACATTGGTTGTATTGTTCTTGGTTCAATGTGTGTTGGGTTTCGGTGTGGTTGGGTTGGAATGGTTGGATATAAAAACAAGAAATGTATTCTCAGAATTCTGATGGACAACTCTTGGGCAAACTCAAGAATAAATTCATGAGATTAACCCTTTGGCACCAAATGTTTTATATCTCTATATATATGTTTTATGTTTTATATATATTGTATATATAAAATGCACAGCATGATGCTCAAAACACCGAATGTCATCATAAGGTTTGTCATCCCCGCTGTGTTAACAATAAATTAGGTTAGAGTGTGTCTGTATTGTCTGACACAACTGTAAGGTGGTAAATGTAATAAATCATACATTTACCACCCTACAGTTGTGTCAGACAGTACACACACACTCTAACCTAATTTACCAAATGTCATATAAATATATATGCTCTTATGCAGTCCCCATTTAAATTCCAGTCTCCTGCAGATCACAATGGGCATTTAATTCCAGTGCCAAAATGATAACATTTGTTTCAGGAAAAGACCATGAATTGGATTGAACTGGCGTTTGATGTCCAACAGGAATGTTTGCATTTATGGTGGTACATTGACAAATCAGTCGTTTAGGTAACTGAATGTCTCTTTTGGTTGGGTTGTCACCAACTGGCAAAAATCTGACAGCAAAAACTCATTTAACTGCTTGGATACTAGCTTAAGTCAACCTGAAAGTTCAATATACTGTTCAGGTTTCTGTACTTACACAAGCATTTCAGTGGGGATCTCCAGTAGCTTATTCTCTTCTACAATAGCCAAAACAAGATATTTTTTGGTCTGCATAAACTGATTGATGTTTCCTCGTGTTACCTTCGGGAAAGTGGCAAATCTCTCAACATTTATCCAGTCATATACTGAGGCATTCAAGAACTCCATCTCCAAATCTTGGTTAGCTAGTTCTGCTATAATCACACAGGGGAGACATACACTAACTCAACATTTATATGGGGAAATAACAGGCTTAAACCTGCTCTTAGACAACAACAGCACTGCCACAGGGAAAATCAAGTGACCAAAATGATCCATATGTAACATGAAACCCAGGAAATAAATTAATAAGCCACACTAAAGAATCATATCATAAAGACCTGCAGTAGTGGCATGATATTACAAGCAATCTTTAGTAATAAGACAACAATTACACTCAGAAAAATTCATTTACAAGTAAAACTTTGTATTTATAATATATTTCTTATAAGAGTAATCATTAATATTTATTTCATCCTTGTAATCTAAAAATTCATTAACTGAATAGAAGGGTCAAATGATTAATAACCTTTCCATTTCCAATACAAACTGTTTTTTTTATCCTAGAATAAACCCTTAATGCATTCTGGTAATTTATTAAAAATGTTTATGTTTGCATAATACGCAACTGTTTGCAAGGTTTGTTATCAGTCTATGAATTTCTTTCTTGTATTAATGCTATGCACAGAAAAGTTAGAAGTGAAATATTCTGAATTATTTACACAAAAAAGTCATTAAAGATTTTATATATATATATATATATAGTGATGATACAGTCAATATTTCCAGTACCCTGAAGATAGTTTTACATACTGTTCTGGATCCCGTCCCAATCATAATTCTAAGACTTTGTTTCCATTATTTAAAACCCCTTTTACTATCTGTAGAGGTACCCAAAAATATATTACATACTTCATTACTGAATGTAAATATTCAGAGTAGACCATTTTAAGTTTTTTTACATGTCTAAAGTGATACACAAATCTAAATTTTAGTATTATCTGTACACTGCTAATCTTCCATTCCAGATGTTAATTCCCACACCAAGAAATTCTGTATTTGTTACTTATCGATTTTTTTTGTCTATATAGGAAGTATGAAATGATTCACCATCAAAGTAGTATGATTAACTTTTATTACATTTTTCTTATTTATATTCAAAGGTAATTCATTCACTACAAGCCATTTACTCATATGATTCAACACACACACACAGATCTCATTTGCAAATCCTCTACATTTTTAGCAGTGATTAATACACTTGGACTGTCTGCAAACAGTAGGGGTTTAGAATATAAGTTTATCCTAACAGGAAGCCTTTGATATGCGGTATGAACACGAAAGTCCTAGAATTGATCCCTGGGGAACACATAATTTAATGTCCCCCAGTAGAAAGATTTTTGCTGTTGATATTGTAGTATTATTTCAACTTTCTTCTTCCTGTTTACTAGACATGATTCAATCCAGTAAGCACTTACTCTGTGAATGCCATAATAATACAATTTAGCTATAAGAATTTTATAACTGACACAGCCAAATCATAAAAGATACATCCTACCTGTTTGCATTAATCAATAGCTGTAAGAATATTATCTGTTAATGTAAAAAATGCATTTGAAGTGGGAATTCCTTTTCTAAATCCAAATTTCTCTGGTACTAATACATTAACTTGTAAATGTCAATTTATTCTACTAAACAAAGCTCATCAACAACACACACAACAAACTGCAATGAATGCCTTCCCCTGCACTGAATTTCACTGAAGCATACTTGAAGCACAGCCTGTAAGTCCCACAGGCTGTACCTGCCATGTATTGCACCCATTTTCTGAACAATGAACTGATAAGAAATAAAATGAAACATTCCTTAACAACCTCAGTAGACTTTCGAAACCAAATTTTATCAAAGCCCACTGATAGTGTTGGTGATGAAACATAGTCAGATGGACACAGATTACCATTCTGCAATCATTTAACAAAAGAAACGTGCAAAACTTCAGTGGTCAGTGCCACAACAAAGATAAATTATTCTCCTACATACAAGTAAGTCTAAAACATGTATTTAGAGTATATTCGTTCTTATACACAGTTGATAAATTTATATAACAGACAAAACACACAATAAAAATTAATATGAAAATTATTGGCTATGCAGTTTCACTGAAATATGTAATCAATATGTTAAGGATTTTACCAACCTGGAAAGAAATAATGTGAGTTCTCTTTGTACACATACACACTAGGGACAGATGTCAGTGTGACATGCTTTCTTGCAATTTCAGGAGACACTGAATAGAAAAATCCATGAGGTTGAAATTTTTCAGCAACATCAGAATAAGAGTCCTAGAAAACACAAATGAGAAGTAAGAGATCTTGATAACTCAAAACAGTAGTAACACCCAATTAAGATATCAGTTATACAACAATTACATGATTTACCAGCTGTTACATACCAAGTGATAGAATTTTACAAAATATTAGTACACAGAAAAATGTATGAACACCTATGCTATAAACACACATTAGAAATGGCTCTTCAGCCTATGTAACCAACTTGACAATATGTTCTTAGGCAATTAACAACAGTTTGCTAACGCATTTCTTTCTGGTTTATTGTTTAACCCTTTAAATGCCAAGTTAAATCCCATCTTCCATTTGCTGGCATTATAAGGAGCTGACCACATTCTCCACATTAGCATGATAAGGTTTAAGATGCTTTCAATAGCAATTAACAACAGTTTGCTAACACATTTCTTTCTGGTTTATTGTTTAACCCTTTAAATGCCAAGTTAAATCCCATCTGCCATTTGCTGGCATTATTAGTAGCTGATCACATTCTCCACGTTAGCATGATAAGGCTTAAGATGCCTTCAATTGCTCGGACAATACAGTAAGTAACAAAATGGGAAGGATGCAGAAGGAAACAGTCACCATCAAATTGAACTACTATGACCTCATTTTCCTGGACAGCCTGAAGAAAACCACAAAAACGTAAGACAGCACAACTACATTTTGGCTGGAGTTTAAACTTGGGACCTCCAAAATTTCAAGCAGTAGCCCAACGCCCTTAACCAGTGTAGGTTACTCAAAAAATTCCATGCTGATACAGGACATGAAACAATGCAAATGCACAGCATGATGACCATGTGGTAGAGCTTCAGTACAGGCACACATGATATCTAGTGATAAATTTCTGGCAAATTTTATTCACTTCATTTACTACATCCACTGAACCTTCTATCAAAAAATGTTGACTTGGAGAAATAAATCCCCCCCCCCAAAAAAATAGTAAACTGTATAACTATGTCAAAACAGGGTGCAACAAACACTGACATCAGTAACTGGTCATTGTATCAGAGGAGCACAGTGAGCACGGTTCAGCACTTATCAGAAAAGCCAGCCATTTGACTCAGACATATCACAGTCCACAGTTTCAAAACTCGTTTAACATATGCTTAACTTTAATATTATCTTCTGAAATGGGATGTTTCAGGTGGGGTCTCCAACTACAATGTAGTATGATTTTCTTGTTTGTGCCATGCATTTTTCTTGGTGAACCCCTTTAAAGCACAACAATAGCTACATGTACCATCTGTTTTAACGTAAAAAAATTGGCTTTGGACACTTGTGGTCTGGGTCTTGTATGATTCTCAGAACAAACAGAAATTATTTCCCTGTACCACATTAACCAACTGATCTTTGTAATCTCGACACAGTGCTCTTTGTGACGATGAAACTACATTTTAAACATTATCTACATAAACTTAATGCTTCAGGAAATTAATATTAATAACCACACCAAAAAAGAGCAAGAATTCTGAAATTCCTTGTTACTGTTAAATAATTTAACATAAAATGTTATGTATCTGCTTACCCACAGTGGACCTGCATTGTCACCAACATAAACAAAGAATAAAGGATTGGATGCCTTCAGATTATCCAAACTTTCTGCCCGAGTGATCTGCCGCACAGGAGGTCCAGATAACCGCAAAGCAAAGTTCACTATTTCTTCCTTCGTCCTGTCCCCACTGAATGTGTATTGAAATTCACCATTCAAGCTGTGAAAGTCATTACCAACAATGGAAATTAATAGAATGCTGATATGTGATGAAATACCTTATAAGCATCATGAATTAAATTCGGATCCTCGTAATACCAGTAACATGTACATAAATACAAAATGTTCTGTGAGAACTTACAACCCCAAATTTTAAATGCTGTGAAGTGTGTATAGAGGCTAGCAGCAATTACAGACTAATGAAGTGCAATCCATACAATGACGTCTATGTCAGATTCATCTACATTGATGCCTCCAGACAGCAGGTTCCTCTGAAGCTTCAGTATATATGTACCAGACCATATGGCATCACATCCCAGAAGACAAAAATGTTTAATAAAAGCTCTGTAATTATGTGTCTTATCTCAGGACTCATAACATGTGGCCCAGCAGGTGTTCTGTACAACGCAAAAGAGTACCCTTCCATTCCTCAAAAACGTGACTTTGGTATAGTCTACCTCAATAAAAAAAAAAGCAAATCAATTTTTAATAACTTCATGAAAATTTCTCATTAAATACCGCATGCAATTTTTCAGTTTATTTCATATGACACAAAATAACGTGGGCAAGTATTATACACCATCACCCTTTTATAACTTGCATGTCCCAACATGCTCAGTCTGGTAGGAGAACTTCTTTCGGGAGATGGGTGTGGTTCACTGAATCACATATAGTTTTAGTTATTTTCTTTTTACTTATTGATTTATTTATTCATTTGTTCTTGATATAAAAGGCGTGCTGTTATCCAGTTAAACGACTATATCATATTCCAGTAAAATACCACAGTCACTTCACTTGCACTCCCTCACTCACACTCTACTCTTACTACACTGCTCTGTTACTGGACTGCATTCTCACTGGACTGCTTGTGTCCATTATCTGCTGCCAACCATTTCCTCATTTAAATCTCTCTCTGTACACAACCCCTCCTACCTATCACCAACAGTTCCTGAACATACGTTGACAATTTAAACTTACAACGTATGGTTATGAACCGTCCGTAACTGATGCGAGCACACAAAATAAACAAATATACCAAAAATGTTCGGCTACAGTACGCAATAAGTACAATTAGATCATAGTATGCAATATTGATGTAATCTAGCAAACCTCCAGTGACCGATTTCTGAACCCTGTCAACCCAAAGTATATAAAACCTTGATATGGGTGTTCACAAGCAGCTCAACCTCCAGCCAACTTCAACTTGTTAATAACCAATATACATAAACATAGCCTACAACTACTTCTATAAAGGAGAATGTTGTTCAAAATGCTCACATTGAAAACAATTTAAGAGTATATGGGTTAAAAATGAACCAAACAATGGTCTGATGAATCTCATCATCTTTCCTGTTTGGTTAAATTTCAGGAAACAGGTAGTACAGCGATCAATGCCTAGTGTGTTACAGCCTTACAGCCTTAGTAACTCACAACAATATTGTCGGAAAGCCTGATACTCCAAACTGTGTAGCTGTGCCGGTAAACCTTGTGCAATCAATTCGACCCACACGAATGTTGGTGTTGTGAAGGGCTTGTGCCACATGAGACCATATTGGTTCCAAGCGTTTGCAGTGGGCACAATATGGCGCATAGAACTGAAATATGAAGCATAATACAGACCTTCCATGTGGGTATGGAGGCTAACAGAAGTTACAGATTAATAATCACAATTCACTGATCTACTGTTGTACATACTTTCTACAGGTATCAATTCCCACTACCTTTACATGGTAATGGTAATATAAAATGCTCATTTTCAGACAGACACAAGACAACGGTTTCATATCAGGCTAATAAAAAATTTTATGCTTGCCTAGCGATAATATTTCATTAGCTATTACTGACAATTGGAGAGCATAACACAGAACTCAGAGGACAAAATACTTCTGCATTGCATGCTACACAAAACTGCCTATGAAAGGTACTTCCTTACTGATGCTTTACTGTCACACAAAGTTTGAAGAATCTACATAAGATGTACTAGGGTCCCTCATGCTTCTGAAGTAAATGTTAATACTTAAGAGCAGTAAATTAAAACTGCACAGGTATGCTAGTCTTCAATGGCATGGCATTCACACCAAGTTCCACATAAACCATTTCCTGGCTTGAAATTCATGCAATGCAGACATCATGACATTATGAACTCGTCTGTTCTTACAATATACAAAAAGTGGGGTTAGAAACAGGAGAGAAGTATGTACACTCCAGGCTTAACTGCACCCTATGTTAAAACAACTGCTTTTTTGTTACTCTTAACACTGGATGGATAAGAGAATGTGAAACTAATTTAACTGAAAAATATGATCAGAATTTCCACTCTCACTCACCATGACAAGCCACTGACCATCTTTCCTAATATCAAGAAATCTGTAAAACAAAAAGCAAATGGTATATTTAAGGTGCAGACAAAATAAATTACCACTTTTATATTATCAGTTTAATCACAATCACAACCATGATAATGATGATGATACAAAGCAGACTTGCATTCAAAGGTTACCTGTTACAAGTACCAGCTTACTAACTAGTATGACAGATTTTCATGGCTTTTATCAGCCCTTTTACAGAATTGCCAACATAGCACCTTCAAATAGGCCAGGAATGTCCCCTTCCAAATCCTTACTTTCTCATTATTCATGACACTCTTTGCATTTCACTGAATATGCAGCACTTAACCTCTGCTGTTGAAACACTATCATAAAATAATCCATTACTCACTTAGTGCCATCTTGTTTCCATCCAAACAGGAAGCAGAATTAACATGCACTACAGCTATTTGTTAAGTATAATTTTGGAACCAGATATGACCTGGTATAAAACATTCTCCTCTCACGGAGTTGAATGTGAATATTAATGGTGTTGTGGGAAGTGGTACCATGTAGTGTGGTACACAAGTACCAAGTCACATGGTGTCGTATTCCACAAGTACATAATCTTCAATCCCAACGTTAATAAAGAATAAAATAAAATAAAAATAATGGAGTTGGGTGGCATATTAAAGCAATTCATTTAACTATACTACTTAAATAACAGTAGATCAAATTCTTGTTTAGTTACTATTTTTTTAACTGCAAAGAATACAATTATTTGCATGATGAATTGGAAAGAATGTGAAAGGAAGCAGGTATGGCCTGTATCAAGGTACTACATCAGGCTGCCTGTAAGAACTAAGAAGAACCATAGCAAAAGTGTCAGGATTTCCTATCCCAATCTGAGAATGGCATGTGTAACTAAAGAGAGAAAACACGAGTGTTAACTATTACACAGGACAGGTACAACCCCAAATACTTTATGAAAACTCCAACTGGTTTATTGGCAAGGACAAAGATAAACCGCATACCTGTCACTTAACTCCAGGACACGGGATGTATCTGACACTACCACAACACCTGAAACAAGCATTATTTTTTAATAGTAGGTAATAATTTTGGTGCTTACTCACATTCTCCACCCCATTTTTCTTAACCACATAGCATTCTTATAGCTTAGTCAGGTATGTCACTCTTGCTCACAAAGTGTTCTGACACACTTATGTATTCACTTATTAATGCCTGTAGTGAAGCAAGTATTGAACTTCAAGGCATAAGACAAATCACATGTTCTTGTTTGTTCATAATGACATTCCCATTCAAATTTGCCAAAGTCATGAAAGTGTCAGGCAGTCAGTGAAATGTCTGGCCACAGACAGATGACTGATATTTGATTTGTTGCAGAAGCAGTGATATTTATCTTGACCACCAAGTCCACATGAATTCTGGGATCAACCAGTTTCCAACAGAAAGGGTACCAAAGGTCTTTTATCAGGTATAAACAAATCTGGGCGTGCATCTGACTACCTGATCTCCATCAAATCCAAAGGTCTAAAAATGTAACAAGCTTTATCTCCATGTCCCCTCAATTTCTTCATGGCATAGTGTTCTTGCAGAAATGTACAATTACTTTTATCTTACATCCATGTCAATTTATATTCTGCCACAGCATATCTGACATCTCTAAATGAAGACTGTGCTATTCAGGATATGGTGAGAACCACCAACATATTGTTGAATGTGGTTAGCCCACTAGCTATACAAAATTAAGCAAACGTTTTTTTAAGCAAATGCCACAAAATGATCACAAAACTTCCATAAACCTATACAACACAAAGTTAAAACTTTTTGTTTGTGGAATTCATCCTGTTGTGGTTCATCATATTAAAATATGAGAAATGTATACCGTAAACCAAAATAAATTTTATTAGTCCCGTCAACTCATGGTGCATATTTTGGTCAGTAATGATCATCCTCATGCATTAAATACATGATATTTAAAACTCAAAATAAAATGCATATATACCAAATTTGTGAGGATGTCACAAATTGTACAAGTTATATAAATGTTATGTAGCACGTTATATATATATATATATATATATATATATATATGTGTGTGTGTGTATGTGTGTGTGTTTGTGTGTGTGCGCGAAATTTTTGGTTCTGTAAGGTTCTTTTAATTTTAGTGTGAATACCACTTTATAATAGGTTTATTAATTTGTCAATTTTCTGTAATGTTAATATTACATTTCAATGCAGAGGTACGATCTGTATGTAGCGTAGCGACGGTAAGAGGGGAATTAAGGAAGATGGGGTAAATGGGATGCCGGCAAAATTCTCTGCAAGTTGCAGCCTGGTGGGACTAAGAATTTATAACTGACATCTGAAGAGCAGATACCAGGTTTTATGCCCCTCACCCACTATCTCTCCCTCACACATATGCACACAGCCTGATGACAGCATACAAAAATGTGTATTCAAGTTACTAAATAGATTAAAAGCAATTCATTCTGATCAAATTGTTTCAATTTTCGGCACCTACGGGAATACAGAGTGGACAATTAACGGCCTACTGTATTCTACTAGGTTACTCAGTGCGAATAATTTTAAACTTGAAAAGCGAACAAATAGCTCAACTTCTGGCCATATGGTTAAAACTTTAAAAATGTGCTGGGATTTCTAGTTAAGGTTATGTCTCATTCTAACCGCAAACTAAAAACCACTAATGGATATAATACATACTACCCAAAATCAGTAGCGTTACTGTCGTCTTCAATTCCATCACTACTGCCGTCAGTTTTCATAAAACTGTTGTATTTGCAATATGTAGCAGAAAATGTTTAACATCCAACTGTCAAAATTTGCACGATTAAATCCACGGATTCTAAATCGAAGATCCACGAGGCTGTCAAAAATTTGCACGACTAAATCCACGGATCCTAAATCGATGAACTATCCGTGATCTACAAGGCTGTAAATTGACCTATCACGGATTAGAGCAGCAGCTCAGTTATTCTGTGTTAATCCGAGGATGTTTGATGATCGAATGGTGCTTGACGGAAAGGGGGGGCAGGGAGGGGTTACCGATTTTGCGTACTCCAATGGGAACTCCGAAAGCTACGTGTACTAGACTTCGACATCAAAGTTGGCAACATAGTCACCTGCCTACAATTGTTCCAGACAACGCCGTGTTCCCCGGCCCCAGTGGCAGACAATCTAAAAACCATATACATTCTCAGTTATGATACCTGATAGGCTAGCATATGGTTACAGTCTCGGAGCAACATACTGCCTCCAAATTCAGATGCCATACTTCGTCGGAGGCGTTCCGGTCCACACTGAATATGAATTTGAAGAATGCACTACAAATAGCAACCCGAAATTTAAATTGTATGAAATTCAGTAGTAGGTCTGAAACTTCTTTATACAATTAACTTCACCACTATAGACAGTTCAATACCTTCCACATTTCCCGAGAGGGAAAATCTACCCGTGTAAACTGAAATAAAACACATCATAAATATGATGGACAGATAAGTTTCGACTAATAGTATTCATCCCGTTGTGTGAAAATCGTTAAGTTTATTATAGATAACATAGAAATTTCCGTCAACACAACTATAATTATGTAGGTTATAATTACTACTACAACATGTTTCGACCCTTGGGGGTCACCTTCAGGTTGAGCTTAGGAACCTATTTTACAACTGTTTTTGTCGTATTGTTTTTCGTTTTTGTATTAGGGATCCCTTATGCATTACAAGTGAATTAAGAAGGATGGAACACAATTATTTAGTACTGTCAGTACGTATAATTATAAATATTTCATAGCTGTGGCCGAGGTGCATGTAGCTGGTCCTTATAGCTGGGTTGCCTCCGGTGGGGGGGGGTTATTGTATTGTGTGTGTTTCCCCTCTTTGCTGCTGTTTTTGTGTTTCACTGGTTTCCAGGTTTGGATATTCGGGTGGAGTCTCGTGTTCGAGTCAATTCTGTAAATTATTTTAGTTCATTAGCACCGTTTACTAACTGCTGTGCTGTTTTGGCGTGTAAGTTTACTGGATTTTGGATGTTACTCACAGTTTTCGAGGTTTTTATTGGGGTCCACGGGCTGGCGTTGATTCGGGTCCGCTTCCTGTTTCTTTTGTTGTCTCCTCCTACTTGCCCGGGTGGATGCCTGTGTACAACTGAGCTCTGTATGGGGGTTTTTGTGGAACGTGGTGCTATGACGCTTTCTACTGGGGTCCGTGCTGTAATATGGCTTCGAATATTTTGTTATCCTTGGTCGTCAGCCTGTCGTTTATTTGGTTCTCGGTCTTTGTCTCTTTGTATATGTGGAAGCTCTATAAGGTGTTTAGCATTCCCCCTTTTCCCGTGATGTGGATGACCTTCATTATTTCTTCCATGTTACCTATGGCATGCCCTTCGTCTAGCAGGTGTTACGCGAACTTTGATTTCCTGTTGTTGTATTTGAAGTCCCTCATGTGTACTCCAACATCCCCACCAGTGTACTAACCACCATCCTATATGAAATGTGCAAAAAGAATGACGTAGAAGAAAAAACTACAAAAGACATCATGGCAATTGCAAGACAATCCTAAACTTAAATTACTTTCAAGTCAAAGACACCACCTACATACAAAATGATGGACTAGCCATGGGAGCACCCACGTCTTCAATATTGTCCGAGGTCTACCTACAACACCGAGAAAACACCACAATCCCCCAACTCCTTGAAAAACACTCCGTCAAAGGGTACTTTAGGTACGTAGACGATATTCTCCTAGCATACGCAGACGACAAAAACGACATACAAAACCTACTAAAAGAATTCAACAACCTGTCCCCCAAGTTAAAATTCACTATAGAAGAAGAACAGGACAACCACATCCACTTCCTAGATATCACCATTACTAAGAAC
>Ga0123357_10006137_pt1 | contig 14565 bp, 14 predicted proteins | sample TergutEmb28metaG_FD_89873 | JGI IMG/M metagenome (GOLD analysis project Ga0123357, IMG submission 89873) | Embiratermes neotenicus P4 segment gut microbial communities from Petit-Saut dam, French Guiana - Emb289 P4 | ecosystem: Host-associated > Arthropoda: Insects > Digestive system > Gut ...
GTTTTTGTGCCGCTGTATGCTTCTATTTGCCGGGCGAGTGCATTGTATCCCTGAAATGAGCCGCGTTCCTTTCCACCGGCTTTAATACGCTTCTGCTCTGCTATCAACTTGATATAATCAATTGCATTGACTTTTGAACGCGTTCCGGTTCCTGTAAATCCATGTACATTATTTTGAAGTTCAACAATACGTTTTGATTTTACAGCGTTTGCAAGCTCCAACGTTTGGGCGTTTTTTGCTTTATCTATCGGATTTGTTTCAGGAACTAAATACAGTTTCAAAAACTCATATTCACGTTTCCCGGATTTGTAGTAATCCAAATAAAGGGATTGATTTCCGTTTGCAAGTTTCTTATAACGGAGCTTCACCGGCTCTTTTGCCTTTGGCTGTTTTTTTCTGTTACTCATATTCTGAAATACTTAGTTTGTTACCGTGTGCAAAGTAACAAATAAAAAACAACCTAACAAAGGAAAATAAAAACTTTTTTAGCTTTTTATGAAAATTTCTTTAATCGCTAATTATCAACAACATAAATAAATAAGTAACGGCATTTTGAAACCATTTTTTGTTAAAATCAAACGAGTACCAAAATTATGAGTACCAAAGTAACAAACGAGTAACAAATAAGTAACAAAAAAAAGCAATACAACTGATAAATGATGTATTGCTTTTGCTTTTTATAGTATCCTGTAAATATCTGTGTTTTTGGTGTTTTATTTTCTTTTTAATTGTTCTTTTTTTCTTTTGTTTTCTTGTCTTTTTTGTGTTTTGCTTTTAGAGAATAAGAGCTAAAGCTCAATTTATATTTTATATTTTAATCCAATGTCGTTTAGTTATGTAAAACTTGTGTTCGTCATTGCGAGGGCTTTGCCCAAAGCAAACCAGAAAACTATAATCTGGTTTGCTTCGTCGTTCCTACTCGCAATGACAGTAAAACGATGTTTCCTTAACTAAACGATATTGTATTTAATCTTTATTTTATATAGGCATATTTTTTAATTCAAGGTATAAAAATACAAAAAGAATTTAACGTCATAGGGATTTCTTTTATTTATCTGTCTTTTATCAGATTAATAAATTCTTCTCTTGTTTTTGCAGTATTAAATATGCCGGTAAAATCGGACGTAGTGGTAATTGAATTTTGTTTTTCCACTCCTCTCATTTGCATACACATGTGCTGAGCTTCAATTACTACCATAACACCTAAAGGGTTCAACGTCTTTTGGATACAATCTTTAATTTGTGTGGTCAGACGTTCCTGAATTTGCAGGCGGCGGGCAAAAACATCTACGATACGGGGAATTTTACTTAATCCGGTCACTTTTCCGTTGGGAATATAAGCTACGTGGGCTTTCCCGAAAAACGGCAGAACGTGATGTTCGCACATCGAAAAGAAATCAATGTCTTTAACGATTACCATTTGCCGGTAATCTTCTTCAAACATCGCCGAAGTCAATATTTTCTCCGGTTTTTCCTGATAGCCTTTCGTAAAGAACATTAAGGCTTTAGCAACTCTATCAGGGGTTCTTAGCAATCCCTCTCTATCAACATCTTCACCTAACAGCTCTAATATTTTCTTATAATGAAAAGCTATACCTTCCTTCTTTTTGAGTTCTTCAGCGCTTAATTCCATATTAATCGGGAGTTATCGGAGTTAATCGGGAGTTTAGTATTCCGATAACTCCCGATTATTCTTAATTTTTAAAAAACAACTTTAATTTCGTCTGTGACAACATACATTTCTTTTCCAAGAGAAGGCGACTTCTTTTTAAGTTCCTTCATGAAACTTGTCGCTTCCACATTTGTTTGAAAATCACCAATGCGTAATCTCCAAACCGGAGCCTTATATGTCACATAGGTCGATATGTCAGGATATAACTCTTTAATTTCCTTTTCTTTAGCAAAAGCTTCATCTTTCGATTGTTGTTGATTCCCTGAAAAAGCATGGATTCGATATCCGGGCAATTTCACAAATGTCTCATCCGAAGAATTATTAATACCAGTCAAAGGTTTTCCTATCAATGCGTTTATCTGCGGATCGCAATCAATAGAAATCGTTCCTCCCGAATAATCTTTCTTGACAAGCTCATTGACGATAGTAACTTTTGTTTGAGCATAGCAAAACAAAGGCAAAAGCAACAAAATAAAGAATTTCAGTTTCATCTTAATATTAGGTAAATGACAAAAGGCGAAGAGCGAAGGGCGAAAGATATACGGAACATCATATACCTTTTGTCTTTCGCCTTTTGCCTTAATTAAAAGCTTCGATAATCGGCATAAATTTATCAACTCCCAAGGAAGCGCCACCGATAAGACCGCCATCTACATCAGGATTGGTAAAAAGTTCTTTAGCATTTCCTGCATTACAGCTTCCTCCATAAAGTATGGAAGTCTCATCAGCTACTTTTTCTCCATATTTTGCAGCTAACACTTTACGAACAAAGGCATGCATTTCCTGAGCTTGTTCAGAGGTAGCTGTTTTACCTGTTCCGATAGCCCAAACCGGTTCGTAAGCAATTACGATCTTACCGAATTCTTCGGCAGAAAGATTAAATAAAGCATTCTCTATTTGAGACTTAACGACTTTATCTTGTTTGTTTGCTTCTCTTTCTTCCAATACTTCGCCTACGCAAAAAATAGGAGTTAAACCGTTAGCTAACGCTAATAATACTTTTTCTTTCAAGATAGTATCAGTTTCGCCATAATAAGCACGACGTTCGGAGTGGCCTAAAATAACATATTTTGCACCGGTGGATGCAACCATTGCCGCAGAAACTTCACCAGTGTAAGCTCCGGAAGCCTTGTCTGCACAATTCTGTGCTGCAACACCGATTTTTGCTGTATCTATAGCAGCTGCAACCGGCGCCAAATGAATAAAAGGAGCGCCGATAACAACATCACAATTTACTTTTTTTCCGGCTAATGCAGCCTCTAAATCTTTAGCTAATTTTAATCCTTCTTGCAGGTTATTATTCATTTTCCAGTTACCTGCCACAATGTTTTTTCTCATTGAAATTATTTTAATTATTTATGTTAAGTATTTTACCTTATTGTTCGGCGTAGTCTGTGACTACGTCGTATTAAAAACAAAGTTCTGCTTTGTGAATAAGCAAGTCAAAGACTTGCTTTTAGCAACGACGTAGTCACAGACTACGCCGAACGTTGTTTTTTTCTTCTGTAAATCAAATAATCAAAAAGATAAAGCATGCTTAATGGAATGATAAGCCATAAAGCGCAAGCAATCACTTTTTGTTTATCCCTATTAGGCGGAATTTGCTCTGATTTACTCTCTGAAAGCGGTTTTGATAATTTCTCTCCGGCCGGAATATTCCTATGATGCCATTTGTTGATAATCGTTCCTGATTTTAACAAAAGAAGGCCGGGATTAGAACGGATAATTGTTCTTAAAGTCGTCTCGTCCGTAACACAAATCGGATAATCAGCGCCGGTATTTTCAATCCATCCGGTAATTTCGTTAGAGCTTGATGCCGTAAGACAATAAAATTGATAACCAAAGATTTTAGAATAATCAAAAATATCGTTTATCTTATCAACATTGGTATCATTTGCTTTTTCTAATTTAGGAGAAATCAAAAGGAAAGTATAGGAAGTATCGGTCAAAACAACATCCGTAATATCCACGCCATCCAAAGTCGTTATGGTAAAATCATGAATCGGAGGCACATATCCTTTTCTGACCAATTTTATTTCCGCATCGACAAATTTCCACAAAGAATCATTAGCCGGATAATTATCTATGGTAAACTCTTTCTTTACTCCATCTTTTTCATAAATATAAATTTTCTTATATTCATCGTGGGAAGCGCCTTCCGGAATTTCCATCAGTTGTGGAATATTGGCTCCGGTTCTATAAGGTCTGAAATCTAAAACCGGTAAATTCAAATAACAATAAAAAGATATTCCGAAAATAAATATGTAAGAAAAAAGAACGCCCAGCCATGTAGATTTTCGGGTAAGGACAGGGGTAATATACTTACTCCACATATAGACGACTATTGCAGCAGCCAATAAGAAAATATTCTTGAAAAAAGTTTCCCAATTGCTAATCACCAGTGCATCGCCAAAACATCCGCAATCGGAAACAGGATTAGCTATTGCCAGGTATAAAGTAAGGGGAGTCATTACAAGCATAAACGCCAGAATGGAAAAAGAGGTGGCTTTCCTGTAAGCTCCCAACAAAATACAAACGCCCAAAGAAAATTCAAAAGCAGATAAGATAAAAGAGGCCGGCAAAGTCAACGGTTCCATGAAAGGCATACCGAAAGCCGTAAAATATTCATGAAATTTATAGGCGCTTCCTAATGGGTCAACGGCCTTGACAAACCCCGAAAAAATGAAGAGGAGTCCGAGTAAAACACGGAAAACTTCCACCAATATTTTTTTTGCTTTATTCGGCATCGTATTATTATTCCTGTTCATATTCCAACTTTATTAACCCGAAAAGAGCGTAATTCACCATATCCATGTAATTAGCATCAACACCTTCAGATATCAATGTTTTTCCTTCTTTACTTTCAATCTGTTTGGTGCGGTAGATTTTTGTCAGAATAAAATCGGTATAAGAGCTGATTCTCATGCTTCTCCACGCTTCATCATAATCATGATTTTTGGCATACATCAATTCTTTTGAAGCAGTGATATGTTTATTATAGAGCTCCAATGCCTGTTTTTCGGAAATATCCACAGTATCGGAATAGCCTAATTCCAATTGAATCAATCCGATTACGCCATAATTAACAATTCCTATAAATTCGGATTTAATTCCCTCGTCAATCAGATTTGTTCCTTTTGTTTCGAGGCTACGAATACGATTGGCTTTGATAAATATTTGGTCTGTAATGGATTGTGGACGCATGATACGCCATGAAGCGCCATAATCATTGAGCTTTTTCTCAAATAATTCGCGACATAAGCATATCACATGATCGAATTGTTCGTTTGTATTCATCTCCGGAGATTCTATTCTGCCGGCAAAGATAATGAAATTTGTTGAAGAATGTGTCTTTTTCCGTATAAGCGATATTGCGGATTGTTGTATTTTTATCTTTGTTTTCTCGGCAGTATAGCAACAAAAAAATTGTGACACTAATTTTGTGTCCACTCCCATTTTCATATTCTGTCTATTCTAAAATTTCTTTTATTTTTTCTTTTACATATTCCAAATCGCTATTGTGCAATAATAGTATAAGTTCATTTCATTCCACTGTTCGGGATACTGGTTCCTGCATAATTTTTTTTGATTAGTATAACATTCCGAATAGCCATAATGGAATTTTATTGCCAAAACCGTATTCCAAATTATCTAATGCCAAATAAGCATTTTTCAACCCTACAATTTGTTCGTGTCCTTTATTTTTGCCGCCGATTTCAAAAATATATTTGCCATCAACGGTAAAATCTGCTTTATTGGCGGAAGTTACCTCGCTAATTGCCTGTAATTGGCTTAAGAAAAATGTTTCTCGCAAGTTGCCAATATCCGGTTTATTTACATCAAAAGCATAAATTTGATTGGTGTTATTCAAATAAATTTTTTCTGGTTTTGCCAACGAATTTATTCCTTTTGCGCCGGATTGCAGTAGATTAATAAGCCCTCCTCGTTCCAAAATAATCAAGTAATTCAGCAGACTGTTTCTGCTCACATCCAGATTTTTAGCAAGGTCAGTAATTTTTGGTGTAAAAGGTACTGAATGTGAAATAATCCAAAGCAATTTTTTGATTTTCCGGATAGAATACATTTCTATTCTTTCCACAGCGGGTAAGTCCATTTCTAAAATCAAATCAACAGTATTTGCCAATTTTGACAGATAAAATCGTTTGTCCGACTTGTAATACGGATAATAACCTTGTTTTAAATAGGCATTAAACAATGGTAGAGGTCTTATTTTGTCGTTAAAACGTCCTGCAATTTCAATATGATTTTGTAAAATGTCTTCAAGCGCAAACATATCAAATTCAAGATTTTGGTCGTATTTTAAAAATTCTCTAAACGACAACCCGCGTAAAATATAATGCACCGCCCGTCGACTTAAATCGGCATTACCTTTGTAGATTTGCAACATTGAAGAACCTGTAATGACTACTTTTAAGTTGCTGAAACTGTCGTAAATATTTTTGACTTCCTGCTCCCAATTTTCGTATTTGTGCACTTCGTCAACAAACAAGTATTTTCCGCCCTGTTTTTCAAAATCGTTTGCCAAGTCGAATAGTCGATTACCAGAAAACCAAATATTATCAGCGCTGACATACAACGCCTCTTTTGGCGAATTACCGAAAGTTTGTTTGATATGTTGCAAAATCATTGTGGTTTTGCCCGTACCTCTTGCGCCTGTAATCGCTGAAAGTCGCCCATCCCAATCAATATCATCAATTAGATACCTACGAAATGAAAGGTCCGTTTTCCGCAATTCTCTGTAAAAAAAATCAAAAAGTTCTTCCATTCTTATACTGTACTGTTTGACTGCAAAGATACATAAATGTTTTTTGTAAACAACAAAAAATAGACAAAATGTTTTTTATAAACAACAAATTCATTGTTAGATGATTGTGTTCTAAACGGATTACATATTGGTGAAATAATTTATTGCATACTTAACGGCATGCAAGGGTGTGGTGGTGATTCTTTTTTTCTACCAAGCTTGAATCCCTAACGGGATTTTCTTTGGTTTTGTCTGATAATTAACAGGTTATATTCTTAAACTGACGACTATGGTTGAAAACGACGACTTTAAGAAACGGTGTAACGAAACGCCCGCTGCATATTCGGACAAATACCCAAAAGCAACGAAAGTAAATCATACGGCACCTTATAAACCGATAAATTTTCAGACAAAGCCATTGTTCAAAAAAATTTCGACCACTACGCGGTAATAGATAAATTATCAAATTGTTAAATAAATTTGAATATTATTCTGCGACTGAACGCACACTTAACCCATTGCCGCGGATGACGACACCCCAGACGCCCCAGGCTTGCGCCAAGCCGCTTCTACGAAAAAAAGAGGCTCTCAAACAGCCACTACAAATTTGTCAGTTTCAAAAAATAATATTACTTTTACAAACTGATAATAGTATGGTTAACTATGTACAGCTCTCAAAAGGAAATAGACATATTGTTTGAGATTTATAAAGACAGTCGTACTGTGTTTAGAATTAATGATATAGCATTGTTAATCAACAGCAATGACCGTTTGTTGTATCAAAAACTGAACAGACTTGTAAAAAAAGGAAAGTTGCTCAATATAAGAAAGGGAATTTATGCAAAAGAGGGCTACAAGTCCGAAGAATTAGCGTGTTCGCTTTATACACCTACATATATTTCGCTCGGTTATGTTTTGCAGCGTAGCAGTATAATTTTTCAGTATGACAGCGCAATTACAAATGTAAGTTATTTGAACAGAGAGATTTTTGTTAATGGACAGTCAATTCAGTATCGGCAAATAAAATGTGAAATATTACTCAACACAAGTGGAATTATCAATAAAAACAACACGAATATCGCAACGCCTGAACGCGCTTTTTTAGATACCTTATATTTAAATGGATTTTTTTATTTCGACAACATTAAACAACTTGATACCAATAAAATATACGAACTTTTGCCAATTTATAATTCTGCCTCATTAATGAGGAAAACTGAAAAAATTTTAAAATAAAAATGAATAACAACAAACACAGATTTTATTTAACACAAATTCTCACAGATATTTATTCCGACAGAGAACTTGCTCGTTGCTTGGGTTTTAAGGGCGGAACGGCACTTATGCTTTTCCACAACTTACCGCGATTTTCGGTAGATTTAGACTTTGATTTACTTGAAACAGAAAAAGCCGAACAGGTTTATACGAAAATTAAAAGTATTCTGCTCAAATATGGCAAAATTCACGACGAGGCACAAAAATTCTTTGGAGATTTACTCGTACTTGACTATGAACACGGTGAAAGAAACCTGAAAATTGACATTTCACACAGACAATATAACAATGAATACGAAATAAAAAACCTGCTCGGAATAAGCATTAAAACAATGAAAATCAATGATATGTTTGCTCATAAACTTGTTGCATTGCTTGGCAGAAAAGAAATTGCCGACCGTGATATTTTCGATTGTTGGTGGTTTATGAGCCGTCAAACTCCTGTAAAAAAGGCAATTATTGAAAATTTGACACAAAAACCCTATTCCGACTATATGCAGGAATGCATTAATGCAATAGAAAATCTGCCTAAACGCAGCTTGCTTTATGGGCTTGGAGAACTTTTGGAACAGGATATGAAAACCTTTGTACGTAATAAATTACGCACGGGAATATTGACTTTGTTGAGATTTTACAAAGATTTTCCGATTAGTTCGGATTTGTAAAAGAAAGCGCAACCCGTTTTTTAACAGATTGCGCTTGTCCTATTTTGAATGCAAATGTATAACAAAAAAGAAGCTCTACGAACAGCGAAGCGAACTTCCAACCCTCAATTTCGCAGTTGGCTTAATATTGTTTAATCTACATAAAGCATTAACGGAAATTCCATGCTTTTTGGCAATTGTAACCAATGTATCTCCTTGTTTAACTCTGTGATAGGCAAACGAACCGCTTTGATATTTTCCAACTAACGATTTGGCTTTATTAAATACAAAAACATCTGTATACGGCACATAATTTTGAAAATCAATTATCGATGCCGGATTAATAGCCATTCCCAAAAAACGGGTTTCAAAATGCAAGTGAGAACCTGTTGAACGTCCGGTATTTCCTCCCAAAGCTATCGGCTGTCCTGCTTTTACTGTTTCGTCTGATGTCACTAAGAAATTCGAAAGATGTGCATATACAGTTTCCAAGCCATTGTTATGCCTTATAACGAGGTGGTAACCATAACCTTTCCTCTCATATTCCTCTACCCTTACTTTCCCATCAAAAGCAGCACGAATAGTATCACCCACCTGAACTTTCAAATCGATTCCATAATGAAAACGTCTTTTTCTCGGGCCAAAAGGAGATGTTATATAACCTTCCGTAGGAGGCACATAACCGGAAACATCTATGGCAAAAGAATCGGGAATGACAACTGTCGAACCGTAAGGGTTGACTCTTTCCGAATTCCAAAGACCATATAAATCATCGGCCGGATACATATCTTCTTCATTCTCCAATTCTTCTTGAAGACGCAATTTATCAAGTTGCGTCTTTACTTGAGATTGTGGATCAACAGCGCCGGCTATTAATTCCTGGTTGTCGGTTTCTATTCTTTTTACCGGATTAGACGCTTCTACTTTTTGTTGTTCGTTGGCAAAAGGTTCTGCACCTTCCATTACTAACGGGAAAAGCAACCCCAAACTAATAAACAACCATTTTTTTACTCTAAAATTCATACTTTCCAATGTTACTAATCCACTTCATCCGTAGCGTATAAACTCAATAATAATTGTGGATTATATTCAAAAATTTCTTCTTTTTTAAAGAAGCGTTCTAACTCTATTTTAGCCGTTTCGGGAGAATCGGAAGCATGCACAATATTTTCCTGCATACTCATACTAAAATCACCTCTGATTGTTCCCGGTTGAGCGGCTCGACCATTAGTCACACCAACCATCGTTCTTACTACATTCACAACATCAACCCCTTTTAAGCACATCACAATAACGGGACATGCTTTCATAGAGTCTTTAATCCTCTTAAAAAACGGTTTATCCTTTAGATGGGAATAATGTTCATCCAAAATTTTATCCGTCAGCCATATCATTTTCAAACCGGAAATAATAAATCCTTTTTTTTCAAATCGGGAAATAACTTCTCCGGTTAATCCTCTTTGAATAGTAGATGGCTTAAGAATAATTAATGTTTTTTCCATAAGAAGAAAGTTAATATATTTAACTTTTAGACTTTGACTTGCTAAAGGACGATATTTTCAAATAAAAAAACAAACATCTTTTCTTAAAAAATTATATACCCAAACATCTTTTATAAAAGAAACCATATTAAAACATTAAAAATCAACAATTTACAAAAAACATGTTTTACAGCAGTTTTTAGGTTTAATCATTATTGTACCGTATTATAATATTAAATATTCTTAACAAGCCACTAATCGGCAATCCTTTATTAATACAAAATATTTTCGTATCTTTGCTTTCCAAAAAAAGTTACAGAATAGAAACGCCATTAAACAATGAAAAAAACGTATCGATTATGTGTTTTTTTAATCCTGTTATTCTTCATTCCTGAAATATCGATGGGGCAAACAGCTCTTTCGATTGACCAAAATGAAGCTAATTTTGGATTTACAAACGAAAAATTTCATGGTTGGGTGAAAGGCGTCAAACAACGGTTTTATTCAGTTGCTCCAAAAAAATATGGCAATGAAATGCGAAAAGAGTCAAATAATCCTATCTATCAAATCAATGTTTTCTACGACAGAATAGGAAAGATTGAACGTGTAGAAGGCCCCGGTTTCACAACAATAACCAATAAATACAATCAATACGGTGATTTGATTACATCAGATAAAATCGGAGATTATGACCAGAAATATTACAGGCGTATAACCAACCGCATGTATGATAAGAATAGAAGAATGCTTCAAGAAATCGAATCAAATATACCTTATACTTTATCGGGAGGTAAAGCTGTTTATGATTTCCGGAACCCTGATGCCAGAACGAAAACCGAGTATTACTATAATGCTTCGGGAGACATATCGGAACTTATTACTTATGAAAGGCAACAGAAATTAGAAATCGTTTACAGGGAACAGTATTTTTATAATAAAGATGGACTTTTGACTCAAAAAATCGGTATAGACAGAGACGGAAGTGTTTCTATGAAAGAAGATTATGAACAAGGCATTCGTTCTAAAACAGAATTTATAAATAAGAGTAAAATAAACAAACGCATCATTTACGACAAAAAAGGCCGTCCGGTAGAAGAAACCGGGTTAGGCTACGGAGATATTATCACCACCATTGCGTTCAAATATGATGACGAAGGCAAACTTATCGAATGGACTTCTTATGATGCTTTAGGCAACCAGAACCCAATCTATACAGGCGTAAGCAATCCTCCTTATAGCGTAAAAGCAACCTATCAGTATGACCCGCAAGGAAATCGCACCGGTTGGTCATTTTTTGATGAGCAAGGCGTTATTGTCGATAAATATTTTATCCAAGCCGCATACAACAAACAAGGTGACTGGACAAGAAAAGCAACGGTCGAAAACGTATTGGGAACAGATAAATTTGTTATTGTAGAAAGAGAATTAGTATATTATTAAAACCCCTAAATCCCCTAAAGGGGACTTGAAGGATGAACAATTATAGTTAACTACAAATATTAATGACCTTAAAAGTCCCCTTTAGGGGATTTAGGGGTAAAAAAAGTAATATGAATAACGAAGAAGAAAATGTAGATTCTCCCAAAGAAGAAAGCATAGAAACACATTCCGAATACAAAATACCTGCCGGAGGAGATACCAACATAAAGCATCATTTGTCGGGCATGTATCAAAACTGGTTTTTGGATTACGCTTCTTATGTTATCCTTGAACGAGCCGTGCCTCATATAGGTGATGGACTGAAACCCGTACAAAGAAGAATTCTTCACACCATGCGCCGCTTGGAAGACGGACGCTACAATAAAGTAGCGAATGTTGTGGGTGAAACCATGAAATTCCATCCGCACGGCGACGCGTCCATCGGCGATGCTCTCGTACAATTAGGACAAAAAGATTTACTAATTGACTGTCAGGGAAACTGGGGCAATATTCTCACCGGAGACGGAGCTGCAGCGCCCCGTTACATCGAAGCGCGTCTTTCCAAATTTGCACTCGAAGTTGTTTTTAATCCTAAGACTACGGAATGGAAGCTTTCATACGACGGAAGAAATAAAGAACCGATAACACTTCCTGTTAAATTTCCACTTCTATTGATGCAGGGAGTAGAAGGTATTGCAGTCGGGCTGTCATCAAAAGTATTGCCTCACAACTTCAACGAATTAGTAGATGCCTCCATCGCTCATCTGAAAAATGAAAGCTTTACGTTGCATCCCGATTTCCAGACAGGAGGTTATATCGACGTAAGTAAATACAACGACGGTGAAAGAGGTGGTTCCGTAAAAGTGCGGGCAAAGATCAACAAAGTAGATAACAAAACACTTTCCGTTACAGAAGTCCCTTTCGGTAAAACGACTTCTACTTTGACAGAATCCATTTTAAAAGCTAACGACAAAGGTAAAATCAAGATTCGCAAAGTAGACGATATGACTGCTAAAAATGCAGAAATTATTATCCATTTGGCTCCCGGCGTTTCATCCGATAAAACAATCGATGCGCTTTATGCCTTTACAGATTGCGAAATCAGCATTTCTCCAAACTGTTGTGTTATTAGAGACAACAAACCATACTTTTTATGCGTATCCGACGTATTAAAGCACTCCACAGACAATACCTTACATTTGCTTCAAACCGAACTGGAAATCCAAAAAAGCGAATTACTGGAAAGCTTGCTTTTTGCCTCTTTGGAAAAAATATTCATTGAAGAACGCATATATAAAGATAAAGAATTTGAAAATGCGAAATCGATGGATGAAGCCATAGAGCACATAGATAAACGACTGATACCTTTTAAACCTTCGTTTATCAGGGAAATTACACGAGACGACATTGCTCGTTTAATGGAAATTAAGATGGGCCGCATTCTCAAATTCAACAAGGATAAAGCCGATGAGCAGATTGCTTCTTATAAGTCGCAAATAAAACAAATCGATTATCACCTGAAACATATTGTAGCATATACAATTGATTGGTTTTCGAATCTGAAAGAAAAATACGGCAAAAATTATCCTCGCAAAACAGAAATCAGAAACTTCGATACCATTGAAGCAACAAAAGTAGTTGAAGCCAATGAAAAATTGTATATCAATCGCGAAGAAGGTTTTATCGGTTACGGTTTGAAAAAAGACGAATACGTATGTAATTGTTCGGATATCGACGATGTTATTATCTTCTTCCGTGACGGAAAATATAAAGTCGTAAAAGTTGCCGAAAAGCTATTCGTAGGGAAAAATATACTCTATATTAATGTATTCAAAAGGAACGATAATCGCACGATATACAATGTGATTTACCGCGATGGAAAAATTTCTCCCCACTACATCAAAAGATTTGCCGTAACAGGCGTTACGCGCGACAAAGAATACGATGTAACACAAGGAACTCAGGGAAGCCGCATCGTTTATTTTTCCGCTAATCCGAATGGAGAAGCCGAAACAATCAAGGTGATTCTTAAACCCAAACCTCGACAGAAATTATTGGTTTTTGATAAAGATTTCAGCGAGATTGTTATTAAAGGTCGCCAATCGATAGGAAATATTCTTACCAAAGCGGAAATCCATAAAATTGCATTGAAGCAAAAAGGAGGTTCCACTTTAGGTGGCCGTGAAGTTTGGTTCGACCGCGATGTTCTCCGTTTAAATTATGATGGCAGAGGCGAATTGCTGGGAGAATTTTTTGCCAACGATTTGATTTTGGTAGCTCGTCAGAACGGCGAGTTTTATACCACGAACTTCGATCTTAGCAACCACTACGAAGATAATATTGTAGTTATTGAGAAATTTATTCCCAACAAAGTATGGTCGGCTGCTTTATACGATGCAGACCAAGATGGGAAACCCTACTTGAAGCGGTTTACTTTCGAAGAAACATCGAAAAAGATGAACTTTTTGGGAGATAATTCCAATTCGAGTCTTATCTTGCTCACCGACGAGATTTATCCCCGTATTGAAGTGGTTTTCGACGGACATGACAGTTTCCGTGAACCAATGATTGTCGATGTGGAAGAATTTATTGCCGTAAAAAGCTATAAAGCAAAAGGGAAACGACTTACAACGTATGAAATAAGTACAATTAACGAGTTGGAGTCTACCAAATTTATTCAATCGGAACAACAAGCGGAAATTCCGACAGAAATAGACATTAATCCCGAAGAAGATGCAAAATCTCCATCAGATATATTAGATGAAATCATCGGTCAGGGAAAGTTATTCGATTAAAAGGAAGCGTACCCAAAACAGGACTATAATCGGAAAATAAAAGAAGCGTACAAAAGAGCTGGACTTGACCGTATGGTTACTATTCTTGACCAAGAAACCCGGGAAGAAGTCCAAAAACCTCTTGATGAAGTAACTTCTTCACACATGGCAAGACGTAGTTTTATCGGTAATATTTATAAAAAAGTTAAAGACCCTAATTTAGTCGGTGCATTAAGCGGACACAAAGAAGGGAGCAAAGCCTTTGCACGTTATCGCGCCACCAACGATGATATGAAGAAAGAACTAATCGGTATGTTAGAATAAATCCGTATTTTTGCATAAATTTCAAGAGATTATGATTTCAGAAGAAAATATACGAGTTTTACTCGCAGATATAGAAAATGAAAGAGTTCCTGACTTTGACGGTATTTTTTTGTAAGCATTTGATTATCAGTGGTGTAAATTATAGTTCGTCCACTACATTTACCCCTGTGCGGTTAACCTGAAAGGTACCACATGCCTTTTCTTATTCATA
>Ga0123357_10006138_pt1 | contig 14564 bp, 5 predicted proteins | sample TergutEmb28metaG_FD_89873 | JGI IMG/M metagenome (GOLD analysis project Ga0123357, IMG submission 89873) | Embiratermes neotenicus P4 segment gut microbial communities from Petit-Saut dam, French Guiana - Emb289 P4 | ecosystem: Host-associated > Arthropoda: Insects > Digestive system > Gut ...
GCGTGCCCCCTCCCCAGAGTTTAGGGCGCCCGGGAAATAAATTTGCAGCCCCAACCCAAAAAAAGTTTGTTTTAAAATTTGGGGGGGTTTCTCCCCTTTCCCCCCCCCCCCCCTACTGCCACGGCGTACACCGGGACAATTTTAATTTTAATTAATTGAGTTTATGTGTTTTTAAGGTATCTATGTGAATAAATATTTTTAAAAAGACATAAAAAAACAAAAGTGCAAGTAGTTGGCTCGTTTCATAAACATAAATTATATTTTGACTTTACAACTCGAAACTGCCAGTCTTCCAACACTACATGAATACTGCTTATGAAATGGACCTGTGGAATGTACCGCCAGATCTTTATTACAGGTATGGGAGCTGGGACGTTCTTCTGGACCAGCAACAGCTCTTTGGCACAGATATCTTCCTTCTTCAATGTTAGAGCATACCGCGGATCTCTCATTACCGGCTTACGTTCAGACAGACGGCAAAACTATCCATTTAATGCCAATGGCAAAAACCCCGAAAACTTATCGACATGTGTCTTGAATATGCTTCACGGCATAATGTTTGGACACACAGATAATATTATGTGGTCAGCTCGTCGTGAGATGAGTAGGCTTAACCGAAAAACTTGTTTCTGTGCGATAAAATAAGTTACGATATTTTAGTGTAGCGTAAAGATTCGAGCGTCTTCCGTCTGTCATATTCCATTACTTTGAAATTAGTGACTTTTCTCGACAAAAGTGCTGCAGATGCGAGTGTTTCATTGCGTCTAGCCATACTGAGCAAAGTCCTTCATGAGAAGCCAACAATTTCTGAGCCAGTCAAGAAATTCACCGCATTTTATGGAACCCCAACTTTCTTTACCGTGGTCACAACAGCTCGTTACTTGTCCCTATCCCGAGCCAGATCAATCAGGTACACGCCATCCCATTTCTTGTATTTAAGATTCACAGTAATATTAACCTGTTGGTCGTGTAGCTCAGTTGGTATAGCGACTGACTACGGGCTGGATGGTCCGGGATCGAATCCCGCTGGGGACGAGATTTTCCGCCCGTCCAGACCGGCCCTGGGGCCCACCCAGTCTCCTGTAAAATGGGTACCGGGTCTTTCCCGGGGGTAAAGTGCGGCCGGAGCGTGTTGCTGACCACTCACCCCCTTCTAGTGCCGCGGTCATAGAAGAGTAGAGCTATACCTCTACCCACCCTCTGGGCCACACCGGGCCTGTAACGGGATCACTTTACCTTTTTCACTAATATTAACTTGGCATCTTACGCCTATTTATTCCAGGCGGACTCTCTCCCCCAGGTTTCTGTTATTCATCCCAAGTGCCACATGTGCCGCCCATCTCACCCCCCGCCCCTGATTTGAACACCTGAGTAATATCTGGTGATGAGTAAATCCATGAAACTCTTTATACATTCTTCTCCAGCTTCCTTGTTACGTCATCAGTATATTCTCGCAGGCCCTCATGCTTTGTTCTTCCTGTAATATGGGAAACCAAGTGTCACCTATATACGAAACAACAGGAAAAATTACACCTTATAGTTCCTATATTTTGCTTTCCTTCGGTGCAATTCTTATTGCTTCCATTTGATATCAAAAAATGTAATTATTAAAATATACGTAACTGTCATTTTGCTTGCTGTTTTGTGTGGGCGTAAAACTTCTTTTCTCACAGTGAAGGAGGAAGATAGGCTGATGGCGTTTGAGAACTGGTGCTGAGGAAGACGTTTCGTTCTAAGAGGGACGAGGTAAAAGGGGTGTGGAGAAGACTACATGACAAGGAGCATTATTATTTGTAATCCTCACCAAATATTCGGGTGATCAAATCAAGAACGACAAGATGGACGGGGAATTTAACACATATGGGGAAGAGGAGATCTGGGCACACGTGGAAACCTGAGGGGGAAGAGATCACCTGCAAGACCTAGGCGTAGATGGGAGAGTAATCTTAAAATGAATCTCCAAGAAATAGGATTGGGGCAGGACTGGATTGAACTGGCTGACATAGGGACAGGAGGCGGGCTTATTCAAATGCGGTAATGAACTTCCGGGTGCCGTAAGAAACGGAATTTTTTGACTAGATAAGCACCTGTTAGCTTATCAAGGACTTCGCTCCATGGAGTTACGTAGTTAGTTCCATATATTTTAGCATGCGTTTAGGCAGCAAATATGTAATATCACAAAAATCCTCCGGCAGTGGTCTCTCTGATCCATACGGAGACGGACAGACGGAGGACGAGCAATCATGGCGAGGCTAAATGCTTGGCGCACGCGCATAAAGTTATTGTTTTATGGAATATTATGTCTTGTACTTCACGAAATATCTACCAGACTACACGGTGTCGCATCCCAAATGACAGTAATGTCAATTATCATCTCCGTGAGAATCTGAAGGACACTATTTTAAATAGTTAAGACATTTTATTACTTGTCAAAGCAACAAATCACACGTGGGGAATTTCCCGGCCCAGTGCCTGACAGACAGCTTCCTTTTCTCGTAGGATTACATCGAATTGGTTGATTCTATGGATCTGAGCTTGCTGTCAATTTGCTGAAGAGTGGGGAAGGCAGATTGACCAATAAAATGAAAAAAAGATGGAGGGAGTGGGAGTAGTAACAAAATAAAGAAGCTTGAAGTGAATAAAAGGATGAAGACAGTAGAAAGAGAGTCAAAGTTTTGTGGTCAGTAGTAGCAGCTGAAACGAACAAGAGGGTCGGTTGGAACGGGTTGAAGAGGGGGCTCTTCAAACTGTCTGGTGATGGCCTTCCTTCCTGTGGCTCCCTTCTCCCGATTGCTTTCCTCGTCCATCCAACTTCAAGTTCTGCTACGGAAAGAAATTGGTTCTGGGTGTTCGGAGGGAGTCCATATGGGGTTACCGCTGGTTGTTGGGTGGTAAAGATTGGGGAGCCGGACTTTGTGGGAGGGTCGTTTGAAGTAGGAACAAATGTTGGAGTAAGGAAAACTTCTGCCATAGCGTTATTTACTGGAAATACAAAATAACACACCTCAACACAGGACGAAGGCTTGAAGGAAACTATACAGACGTACAATAGGCATGCAGAAATCTCTGTAAATATGGATTAGGTAAAGCAGTTTTCGTTATATGGCGTGCAACTGGACCATCTGGTACCCCGTCTCTGCTGCAGTTTCAGGAACGGGGTAGATTTCTAGTGAACAGGGTTACTCTAGTGGCACAAACCTAGGTGGTATACATAAACATCTGCATGCTTTCCTTATGTCTGCAGGCAGTCTCGCTGTCTTAATGTGCTCTCAGTTCCCTCCCCTCAGCCGCCTCTCTGGCAGCCGGCACATGACGCCGTTTGCATAATCTCGACCGCAAGAAGTGTATGAAGAGGAACCGACCGACAGAGCAGGGGGGCGTACGTGGAAGATTAGTGGAGCTAACTTGCTAAAACAGAAACCAGTGCTGCAAGAAAGGAGAATAGAGGAAGAATCATTGCTTCGCTCGCTCATGTTTATTATATTGCTGGTACTTAATTGTGCTTGCAGCATAGGCACAGCTTTTTCTTTTCTGTATCACTCTCAATCCGAATAACATATCGTAGTGTTATTCTTGGGAACTTAATAGTAACAGAGGTAAGTGAAGGCATTCCCAACCATTTATAGAAACGGGAGGTCCATTACAGCGTCACAGCAACGCGTCACTCGACTGTGTCCTCAGACACATGTATGCAATCCTCAATCCTTGTTTTCTTTAATAATATCCTTTGATGTATATGTCAGTTTCCCAACGCCTCCTTTCAGGTTTTGAAGTATATTTTTTCTTGAAATAACTTCAAATTCCAACTTGATACAACAATGTAATTTTATTAATGTATTCTTAGCTCAACATGTTTCGGGCACATACGCCCATCATCAGGAGCACTGGATGTTGAGTTGCAGCATATGGCTGTCTGCACCCAATTTTTGGAAGGGTGGTGGTCTTGAGAGCCACTGCATAGGTCTTGTGTGCGGTGCGGATGGTGCCGTGCGACGGCAACATCCACACCGCACACACGACCTACGCAGCGGCTCTCAAGACCACCATCCATCCAAAAACTCGGTGCAGAAAACCATATGCTGCAACTCAACATCCAATGCTCCTGATGATGGGCGTATGTGCCCGAAACATGTTGAGCTAAGAATACATTAATAAAATTACATTGTTGTATCAAGTTGGCATTTCAAGTTATTTCACGAGGAAGATGCACGGTCAAACAACCCTCAAATATATTTTTTTCATCTGTTACTTTTTGCTACATGCTGGGAAATCTGAAGGAAAACGTCCGTTTGGAAGATGCTGCTGCAATTGTTGTAGTGACGCCATGACAACTGATCTGTTCTTCTTGTCCCCAAACGTGAAATCTCGCTCTCTTAGCACATTAAAGGCCAGTAATTACTCTATTTACCACCATACTGATATTTCAGAAATTCTATATTTTGGGCATAGAATGTATTTTTAGCGCGTTCAAAAAATTTCGAAAAATGACAGGTTCTTCATATCCGTTTGTCCACCCGCATGCAACAACTCTGCTCCCACCGGATGGATTTTCATGAAATTAAATATTTGAGGATTTTTCCAAAATCCTCCGTGAATGTTCAAGTTTCATTAAAATCTGACGGGAGTAACAGGCACTTTACATGAAGACGTAGGAACTTTTATGGAAAGATCTCGATGAATTTCTCTTAGAATGAGAAATGTTTGAAACAAAATTTGTAGAGAAAATCGAAACGTATTTTATTTTCATTGACTTTTTTAAAAAAAACGTGCCATTTATGTGTTAGTGTAGAAAAATAGTGTAGAAACAGACAGGCCACAAATGACAATATAATACGGCACAGAAAAGACGCGATTTTCGAAAACTAAGACAAGAATACGGAAAGACACCGCTGTATTTAATACTTACTGCTTTTCCATGGCAACAATGGTCTACTTGAAAGCGCCTCAATATTACGTCATATGTATAGTGCCTTTCGTGTTACGCCTTGTGCGGATCTCAGATGAAACAGCGGCCATTTTCCCATACAACATTAACTGACTGCTTTTTGTAACTGAGTCAGAGTGTTTACTGCGCGGTACGAACTACATCTTTACAATTATTTGAGTTAATCTTTGTCTTAGTGTTACGTTACCTTTGAAGTAGATGCACAACATCAGTATCGGCTGTAAAATGTAGCCATGATGAAATGTTTATATTTTTTTCAGAATGATCAGATTACAGGATTTGCTGACAAACTGAAACACGTAACCACTACAGCTTCATGTCGTGTTTTCGGAAATTATGAATATGAAGTTTCACAAAACCTTTCTTCAGAGTCTACCAGTGGTATGTCACGAAGTTCAAAAATGTAAATGAATGAAACAGTACCAACAAACACAGGTGCTGCTATCTGGAAAACGGAAACTTTGGCTCTGAAAAGCGAATTTTATGTGGCTCTGAGTTTATTTCATTTATCGGCCAATTTAGTGGCGGTACCGCTGCGAACATGAACTGCAGAGTGACAGAAATAATACAGAGCTCATACACACGATCAGACGCAGAAAATCTGTAGTTAATTTCATTGTAAGTGGAACTGATTCACGTATTATGTTAACACCCTCTTATCAGAGCTCAGAATTCCCCACACATTAATACATAATCTTTAAATATTATAACAGTTTTACTGAACAAAACACAGCTAGTAATACTTGATCCATATGCGTCAGGTCGGCCTTGCGATTCAATTTTGTGCGGTGGCGTCTGATCTTTGTGGCCCTCAGTGTGGTCCTTGCTTCTTATTGCAGTTCTGGCATCCAGAGTTCTGAGGTGGCTCATAGATTTTTGGAAAATTTGTTGTCCCTTGACTTAATGTATTTACAGCTAAAGGTTACGGACTATAAATAAATGTTGTTGTTGTTATGGAATGTGAAATGGACCTTTATTTAAAAACTGGTTAACTGAAAATCAGAAGGATGCCCTACTGGAGGCAGTCAAAACGATGAATCCCCTAGATTATTTGATGTGTGTTGGACCGTGCATCGTCTTGATAACTGAAGAATAAAATCCAACTAGATGCCACTTGTTCCTTTATTATGCTTATGTTATGTTCAACATGTTTCGGTCACCATTATGAACATCATCAGGAGCTCATGACGATAGCGTTGGTTACCACACAGGCCGTATGGTTCTCGATTTGCTGCTGGTAAAATGTTAAGTGCAGGCAGGATGGATGAGTGTCCCGACCGAAGGCTGTTACAGCCTTCGGTCCGGACACTCATCCATCCTGCCTGCACTTAACTCCCAACCAGCAGCAAATCGAGAACCAGACGGCCTGTGTGGTAACCAACGCTATCGTCATGAGTTCCTGATGATGGGCATAATGGTGCCCAAAACATGTTGAACATAACATAAGCATAATAAAGTAATAAGTTGCATGTAGTTGGATTTTATTCTTCAGTTACTCCTAGATGATATTTCATCAATCCGTGCATCGGTTTTTGACATTTGGCCTGTAATCCATGTACCTATAAGTAATTCAAAATATCTGTTGCTCCGTAAGATCCAACGATAATGTCTGTAATTTTGTTTGTCAATAGTACTGATTATCATTCCATCTAATTTCTGTAAACACGGTTTTTGTCTGGCTTTACTCGTTCCTCGTTAGGCAACGCCACTGCCTTTACTAAAACAGCACCAAACCACACCTCGGAAGATTCATAAAATATTCTTTATCATTTCGGATGTTCCAATCGCGAAGGGAAGATGGGAAAACAGTGGTTAGAACACCAGGATTTCTTCAAAATTGTCCCTGCAGCAAGCCTTGTGTTATGCAGTCTGCTATACCCGCTGTAATCAGCCGAACTGTTTTAACATTCAAATTGAATTTGTCATGATTTGGTTTCCTTCTTACTCTCCTCCCACCTGCTGCCTCGACTTCCCGCTGCTGTAGCCAGTCTAGGGTGTTCCTTAACATTATTTTCCCGCCCGAACTGAGATGACGTAACTAACTGGAGCAGGGAAGTGTACATCTTTTAACGGTGCAGGAAGAATGAGGAGAGAAGCTCTTAGTACCTCCCTTTTCTTCATTCCTATGGGACTTTTATTTGCATTTATTCAGCCGTATTGTAGGCAGCAGTGGCTTCTGTGTTTTCTTGTCTGCGCTACACTTCTAAAGGCGAACTGTTTGTTGTATGAATCGCACGTCCATTTTACGAGGCATTTACATTTTACTGTAACTTGATACATCAGCTTAGAGGAATGAACAAGTTGGCGTAAGGAATAATGTATCTTACATGCAACTGGGAGCTCTCCGTTTCGAATCTCTTAAGGCCTCACTTTATGAGGCATTTTGTGATTTTCTTTTGTTCCTACAAGAAAATTACGAAATGTTACATCAGTGCGGTCATAAATGTTTCCTCAGTCAGCCCCCTGAATTCGTTCCTCACCAATAATGCCTCGGGTTCGACGCCAGGTACAAGGCTACTGACAATGTCATGTACAGCAGAACGTGAAGCTTGTCACGGTGTCTTTCCCACCCTACGCTGTTTATACTGTTTATTTACTGCATTTACCATATACACTTATATATTTCTTAAAACATAAACACCACAGTAAACAGATCATTACACAGGTCATATAATGATTGACTTAATGTGGCTTCTATCTCTTTGTTTCAGGTAAGTCTACGTAATCTTCTCTTTGTGAACAGATGGCAGCACCAACACTGCTATGCACATGGTGACGTCAGCAGTTGGTCACACCTTCATTGAATCATATCCATCAGCGCTCGGAGTGGACATACTTGGTGCCTAAAATTCGTACGTATGTCCGTCAGTAAGAATTATTATGTGCACTGGCTACACTTCCTTAAAGAGTGAACTACTGTTAGACCTGTGCTAAAACCTGAAACCAAAAATTATTTTAAGGATATCTTTCATTTTTATGTATTATTACTTGTTGTAAATTAAGAGACTACGCACTAGCTCTCAGTCATGGGGGAACTGGCTTTGGAAGAGGTTATGGACCTGTCGTAAGACAGACTACGTAATGAATAAATGGATGGATGAATTGTTACTGAGTTAAGTTACAATATGGAAGGGCGACTATGAACATTGACGTGATTAATCGGTTTCTGGGAAAAAATAATTTTAAGAATAATTGGTATTAGTAGCTGATGTTTTGTTTGAATGTTTGGAAGGAAGCATGAATAAATATTTATATACACACACACATATAAATACATATACACAGCCTGTGTGTGTATATTACTATATGTATTATTTGGCGTACTTCGCGTGAACGGTGAAAGAATATAGGAATATCCTACAATTATTCCAGAATAGGATGCTGAAGAAAGTATTTGAAACCAAGAGTGAAAGTTTTCAAGGTGGCACATCTCCGTTGCGTTATCAAATATAAATTAATACTCTAATCAGTCAACACTACATTTTATTCAGGAAGAATTAGGCTACGTGGAATACAGTTGTAAAATATACACCCCCCCACCCGTTTGTATTCCTGTAATTAGGCTCATTATGGCTATTCATCTTAGCCTAACCTGTGTCCTTACACTTCCTGAGTATAATGTTGTGGTGACTAACTGCAGCATTCAATTTGCATGAGGCAGAAAATGACACGGAGATGAAACATTTTACGTTTTGAGGAGCTTCGTGTTTTTTGTACTCGTCGCCAAATATGATTACTTCAAACAAAATTGGATGAACGTGTGATATGCGTGCGAGATAAGATGAATGATTTTACGTTTTATATGAAAACTAAAGGGGATAGGTCACATGTAGATCAAGACATAGGAAGAAGGATAATATTAATATACACCTTAAAATAATATGAAGAGAAGGTGTGGACGGATTTGCCAGAGAAGTGGCAGGTTCAGGCGAAGACGGTAATGAAAATTCGGTTCCATAAACTTTGAGGAGGTTGTAGAAACTGAACAGCGATTGACATCTCAGGGAATTCGCCCCACGGGGCTCGTTACAAGCCTACAGTATCCGATTTAATGTTCTTAAGATGGTGACTGTAAAAGTGAGTCTATGCTAGAATACGAAGCTGATTAATTCGGTAGAAGAGCCTCCTCCGTATCGAAGGAACATAACGCGTGCATCTTTAGGGTAAAGAGTCAGGCCTTCTTGTACCCTTAAGCTGGAGGCAGCGAGTTCCTTCCAAACGTCGATACCTACTGCCAAACTACGGACCGCAATATTCTTCAGGACATTTATGCTGTTCGTTCCGTGCATTATCGGTAACCAACTCACAACGCTCAACCCACAAAATGCACAATGTTCTGTCTTACATATTCATATTATATTAAGTACTAAGTATTCCGACATGTTTCAGTCCGCAAGGGATCATCGTCAGCGAAGAAGCATCAAATAATTTTGAATGAAACTTAATTATCTATTTTTGCACGATGGATGTGGTGTTAATTGTGTATGAAAATAGCTAATTAAGTTTTGTACAATATTCTTTGATACCCGTTCCCTGGTGATATGGGCTTTTAAACTGAAACATGTAGGAATACCCGACGTGATATAAGAAGAACTTTGTGCATTTTGGTTGTTGAATTTCGTGAATCCTTGAAGACACTTACCTGTATTGATATTTCACGTGTCGTCATTCCTATGTTTATTTATTTATTATTCAATTCATTCATTTATTCATTCATACTTACATACATACATTAAATAGTCTGTCTTACGACAAGTTCATAGCCTCTTCAAAACCAGTTCTCCACCCAGTGCGATGTAGTGCTTCCTCTTAAAAGCGTCATTAACTTCTCCTTTATTTAAGGTCATCCAGTACTTGCTTACGCCTTCTTCCTCATCTTTCCGTCCCTCCTGCCTTTCCTTCTATCTCCGGACAAGTAAATTAGTTTCAAATGCGCTGCCAGAAGTTTAGTAACAATAATAAAGGAGTATGAAAACAAACAAGGAGCGTGGAGGCAGAAAGAAACCGTTTGGAATCTAATTGCCCTACTCCAGTCTGCAGGTAACTTTATCCAATTAACACACACGTAAACTGTACAATATGCGCTGTTAGGTGCCGGAAAAAGCTACTATTATAAGCTAGAACACTGTACGTTCATCAAAAGTTCGGTCAGAACCTAAGCACTCGCTTGTCTGCGCATGTTTTTCGTATGCCTGGGCCAAAGCCTTTGGATTGGAAGAATATTTCTAGCTAGAAAGCAGATGGAATGGAAGGAAAATATTAATTTCGGTTCATAACCCTGCCCATGAGCCTGAAAGCAATCTCATCGTCTCCGGTCAGCGCTGCTTGTATATAAAAATGTTGTATACAGAATGGCAACATGCCTGGTCTGCAGGCGGAGACAGCATATTGATCTTTCCCTGCTGCCCTGTACAGGCTCTCAAGTGGTCCTTACAACTTACGACTCAGTTCATCGTACGAATCACTCCTCACGCCTCTCGTGATAGCTTTCCTGGTTCAAACTAAAACGCTGTGGATCGAATCCCATACAATTCATACAACGAAAGAGTGAAGGATCGATCAATTCTAAGTTGCCTGACAACACGGTAAATTCGTTTAGGGCCAGACGAAAAGTACGGCCTTGCTTGCGCCGATTTTGTTGAAATTTACAGATGCTTAACAACAATGTGAGGCTTTCGCTTATACTGAGTTTTATCCAAATCAGGCAGTAAACATGAAAAAGAGAGCAGAAACGTCATTTACGCTGCTAAGTAAAGTGTCGCTTGCACTGTGCCGAGCTTGACATTTGATCAGCGACATTTCCTGTAGAATTCGCTTGAAAAGTGTGATCCAAGCGGGTAGAGAACTGTAGAAGTTAACGGCACAATATTACTTCCGCGCGTAAGTAAAGTGCAGCTTTTACTGTCACATTTTGACGGAACTGATAATTACTTAACTTCGTCATGTATATTTTTGTAACAGATAATTGCACCTAAATCGAAAAAGGTGTTCCAAAACTGCGAGTACAATGTACTATACGTTCTAATGTAAAGTGTAATTTTCACTGCATAGGTTTTCACGAAAATCACAATTCCCACTTTAAATTACGTGGATGTGTGGTGTACCGTAATTTTGCTCATATCAGTCAAGAATGTGGAAAGTGCTGTCACTTGTTCAGAACACCGATGACACATTGCACGAACAGGTGAAGGACCGGCTGATCCTTTTATCTATCTGCATATCGCTATCGGAATATGGAGAATGACAGCTAGGAACTGCGAGCGGAGAAGGTAAGAGCAGAGATCATTTATAAACACAGTAATAACTTGATTGGACAAACATGTAGGTGGAGATGGGTGAAAAGAAAGTCACGTTATTCAATGTGGCCAAGTATGATTTGACAGCCTCATTACTGGACACCTCAGTATTGCTGTTTTTTTTCTGGGTCAGGATGCGAACATGGATAATAGCCGTAGACGAAAGCAGATACCCTTCGGCGGGCTTGAGAGTTACCTGTTTATCTCATGGACGAAAAAGGATATGATTTTAAAGCCTACGACTGGCCGTGAACTAAAACTGGTATCCCCTTGTCGTCGCGCATACTGCGCACATTGCGTCACTATCGTCGCATAAGCCTGTTTAATCTGCTCTGTGACGGACTTGTGACCCACAGAGTAACTTAGATTTGTTTTGTTCGTAAGTGTGCGGTGTTGTTAAAACAGCGGATTTTCATTGTGGAACACTACATAAGGAATAAAACGTGGGGTTGAAAATTGAGGATACGGTTTTTCGGCGCTTAGTTTCCTTCGAAGTCAGTCATTTGTTTAGCTGAAAGAGGTAACATCCAGTCTAATCTAACGTGCGGTACGTTACATTACATATTATGTATATTATATATATTATACGCGGCATGTAAGACCATCAAATTTGCCGTGTGTCTGGTTCCGTTTTTCAACTGAGCTGAGCTTCCTCTACATTTCAGTTTTGAGGGACTCTAATTCAATTCGACAGCTAGTTCCCCCTAATTATCTGTTATTTTTTCATGACGCAACAGCCCCTAGTGGGCTAGGGTCTGCTCATAACCGAGGCTTCACGATCACACTCAGACACGCCACACTCGATAGCATTCCGTTTTACAGGGTCCGGCAGAAATATCTGACGATTTGGCAACACAGCTGTGAGTGGAATCGTTGGCGTGAGGAATTTGTCCTTGAGCGCCCTTCTAGCGAGACTCAAAGCATTTCAGTTGCCATGGAGCAATAATCTGTAGAGCATCGGGCTTTCGCTGTGGAGACGTATTTCTAAAACAACGGTTCTGGCGCTGTGACTCCGCGGATATTTCGTCGGCACTTCAATATTCATCGGAACGACACTGTCACTAGTTGCAATACTGTGCTGTTGTGGGTGAGAAACTGCAGAGAAAACGTCCAGGAAGAGAGCCTCCACTTAACTCCTGAGAACATCAAGCGATTGCTTCGGGGTTTTGTCAGAAGTCCCTCGCTTGCGGGAATGTGCTGACAACAAGGGACGCCACCTCACAGACACTATATTCAGGAAGTGAATATTGTAATTAAAATGCTTTCAGATAAAAATAATTTTAGTACTAAATTCACGTAACAAGACAGTATACTGTTCATTTTATTGTGACTTAAAAACCGTCAGGTTTTCCTGCCGGACCCTGTATAAGTGATCGGCTCATCGCAGAGAGTACCTGACAACATACAACACTCACAGAACAAGAGACATCCATGCCCCCGGCGGGATTCGAACCTGCAATCCCAGCAAGCGAGCGGCCACTGGAATCTGCCGTAACTATCTCTACGGTGTGAATTCAGTGAACTTGATGTAATTATATACAAGCGGTAGAGGTCGATAGTCCTTAGAATTACATGCATGTTTATATGTCATGTACTGTTAGAATTAATTAAAGAAATTTGTACTTTCCCGGTGTTGTTGAAAATTGCCATTTTGTCTTAGATTGTATGTGTTAATTGAAAATGCTGTAATAATAAGGAGCTGACCTAGCGCACGGGCTATTAGATAGAGGAATTCAGGGTTGATTCCTGTCAGGAGCAAGCGGTGTGTTTCGTCTCTACAGCGTTCACTCAGTCTGCTACTAAGTGCTCTTATTCCGGGATAAAGAGGCCAGGGAATGAAGCTGACCATTCACTTCCTTCGAATGCTGGGTTTAAAAATAATTGGCGCTGTACTTCTGCTCCCCCTCTCCAGATGTCCTGATGGTATCCACGGGGATAACTGTACCTTTGAAGTTTGAATGCTCCAGTAAAATATTTTGAATGCCGGGGGTGCAAAAATATTGAATTTCCTGGGCAGATTCTGCAGCGTTTCGGGTATAAAGTGTACGTCATTTGGTGTGTCTTAAATTTGTCAGCATAAAAAGGTGTGTTTTCTGCTATATAGATTTCTTGAATAACTACCCGACCCACACCCCTGTGTGCCAAAACCCAACCTGATGGGATTTAATAACCAGATTTGACGAATGGCCTTCACCAGTGCTTAGAGTGTGAAGCGATCTGGTTTAGATCATATGTGTGTGGTGGTCTTATGTTTTGGAGAAGGGACTAGGAAGGCAAGAACGATTTGAAATAACTCAGTTGTACAAAGGCCGGGACTAAGAAGAGGGATACCAATACGCACGCTTTATACCAACGTGTCTCTCATACTGAACTCGTTAAGATGTGTGTGCCGCCGGCTGCTTCATTTCTGTTCGGCCTGCAGAGCTCCGATATGTACACGATCCATATCCTTCGTCAGTTACCTAATTTAATTTTTAATTTGCATGTTAATACATTTCTTTACTAGTAATTTCGGGAAATATTTCCATGTATAATGGCCTACAGGGTGACTGAAAAGTGAATACATTGCAGTAAATGGCTGCTTCTTCTAAAATGACTTTATGTACGACAGAACACCACCTTATTTTGCACTTCTGGTTCGTGAGTGTCTTGAGTATTTTACTGATCGGTGGACTGGGCGTCGAGGACTAACAGAATGGCGTCCGCGAAATGGCACAAAGGGGAATTACGTGGAGGAAAACCAAGACCGCTTGAAGAACTGAAACGGTGAATTGAAGAAAACTTCATCGTTCTTCCTGGGAATGCTTTAGATAACGTTTTTAGTCTGAGCCTTCCAGGTTGTAATTTAGTGGTTGATATCCCATTGTGTTTATAGAACACGTGAAAACAAAATCTCTTTTATCCGTCAAACGCTGCCACTTACTTTCTTTCCTTTATTTAAAAACAGCTACATGTTTCGGTCGAATGACGTCCATCGCCGGGCTACCAATACAAAATCTCAAAGTAAAGTAAAGTAAGTTAGAATGCAAGTATATTCACTCTGCTTGATCCCATAAATTTGCAATAGGTATTACAATATAAACTGTATTTTTTTTACCAAAGTTTTATTTATTCACCAACTGATGCACTCGTGAGTTGTCTTAAAAACAATATTAAAATCCACATTAAAACAGCTCCGATATGTTTCTGTGTTACATCATCATCAGGGGACGCATTCATTTGTGTTTACTAAAGTTACAGGTGTTAAAATAGTCCATTAAAATACATCGGTGTGTGGTTTATATATATATATATATATATATATATATATATATATACACACA